>Ga0247728_10050_pt1 | contig 75905 bp, 60 predicted proteins | sample SalenrCarbi39_FD_183048 | JGI IMG/M metagenome (GOLD analysis project Ga0247728, IMG submission 183048) | Saline wetland microbial communities from Lincoln, Nebraska, United States - Carb-i39 | ecosystem: Environmental > Aquatic > Non-marine Saline and Alkaline > Salt marsh | place: USA: Nebraska...
TCCTCCCTTCCCCCGAACCCCCATCCCTCCTTTCAAACTTTTAATTTGGTCCGTTGGGCGGAAGGGGGAGAAGCCTACGCGGGCCAGACCTGCCCAGCGCCCATGACCGCAACCACGGCCCCGGCGGCGAACTTGAGCGACAGGCCCAGAAACTTGCCCACAAAGGCGCCCCAGGCGGCCTGCCGGGCCGCGTCGCGCGGGCGACCGTGGCTCAGTTCCGCAAGATAGCAGCCGAACCACGCCCCGGCCAGCGCGCCGGGCAGCGCGCCAAGACCGAACAGGAACGGCGCGCCCAGAATGGCCCCGGCAATGGCCCCCAGAATGCCGCCAAGGTTGCCGCGCCCCGTGGAGCCGTAGCGCTTGCCGCCCAGCATCTGCACACCGAACTCCAGCACCTCGCCCCCGGCGGCGGCCCCGATGACCGTGGCGAAGAACCACGTGTCCATGCCCGGGGCGGCGGGGGCCAGCAGTTTCCACAGCGCCAGCGTGCCCACGGCCAGCCAGTTGCCCGGCAGCCCGAACACGTTGAGCCCGATCATGCCGAACAGCACGATGATGCACAGGGTGGCGAGAATGTAGTCCATGGGGCTCCGTTGAGAAATGGGGAGAGTGGGTTGGCACTGATGCCCCCAGCCTACCCGTACAACCCACAATTGAAAAGTTTTGAGGGCGGGAAGGGGGTGTGGGGGAAGGGAGGGAACTTTTCGCTCTGCGGTCGCCATCCGTAATGTTCGCGCTGCGCGCTCACAAACGGCTGCCGCAAAAGTTCCCTCCCTTCCCCCACATTCATGTTTTCGTTGCTTTTTCGCCCTACAACGCGGGGCGTTCGCGCAGGTCCTGCACGCGCTGGGCCTTGCCTTCGCTTTTGGGCAGGCTGTTGTGCTGGACAAGGTCCACCTTGGGGGTGACCAGGATTTCGTCGTGGATGCGGCGGGTGATGCGTTCGCGCAGGCCGTGCAGCTTGCGCATGTCTTCCTCGAAGTATTCGTCGCGGATTTCCACCTTCACGCGCAGCACGTCGCGGAAGTCGTCGCGTTCCAGCACGATGAGGTAGTTCTGGCCCACTTCGGGAAAGCCCATGAGCACCTGCTCCACCTGCATGGGGTAGATGTTCACACCCTTGACGATGAGCATGTCGTCGGCGCGGCCCAGGATGCGGTCGAGCCTGCGGTGCACGCGGCCACAGGCACATTCGCCGGGCAGGAACCGGGTCAGGTCGCGGGTACGGTAGCGCAGCACGGGCATGCCCTGGCGGCACAGGGTGGTCATGACCAGTTCGCCTACCTGGCCGTCGGGTACGGCTTCACCGGTGGCGGGGTCGATGATTTCGGCGATGTAGGCGTCTTCCCACACGTGCAGGCCGTTCTGGTGCACGCACTCGAAGGCCACGCCGGGGCCGTTCATCTCGGACAGGCCGTACGAGTTGTAGGCCTTCAGGCCCAACATGTCCTCGATGCGGCGGCGGGCTTCCTCGGTGTGCGGCTCCGCGCCGATGAGGGCGATGCGCAGCGGCAGTTCGGCGGGGTTTTCGCCTTCGTCACGCAGGGCGGCGCCAAGGTACAGCGCGTACGAGGGGATGATGTGCGCCACGGTGGTCCTGAAGTCGCGCACCAGCTTGACCTGACGGCGGGTGTTGCCCGCCCCGGCGGGGATGGTCAGGCAGCCCAGGCGTTCGGCGCCGTAGTGGATGCCGAGGCCGCCGGTGAACAGGCCGTACCCGGCCATGTTCTGGAACACGTCCTCGCGGCGGATGCCCACCATGTGCATGCAGCGGGCCATCAGGTCGGCCCAGGAATTGAGGTCGGACTGGGTGTGGTAGACCACGGTGGGGGTGCCGGTGGTGCCGCTGGAGGCGTGCATGCGCACCAGTTCGGACTTGGGCACGCAGATCAGCCCGTCGGGGTATTGCGCGCGCAGGTCGTCCTTGCTGGTGAGCGGGATGCGCCGCACGTCGTCCAGCGAACGGATGGAGCCGGGGGTGACGCCCGCCTCCTTCAGCCGCTGGCCGTAGAAGGGCGACTTCATGGCCTGTTCCACGGTGTTGCGCAGGCGGACGATCTGGGCGGCGGTGATGGCCTCGCGGCTCCAGGTTTCGGCGATGTCGAAGAATTCCATGGCACCCCTCTTTATGGTTGCCCGCGTGGCGGGCCGTGTTGGCCGAAAAAACGCGTGAGCGGCAGCCCTTGCGGGTTGCAGGCCGTGCAGTCGCAGGCGTTGCGAACGACCGCGTGTGACGGGCGTGCCCGCGCGCATGGGGCATGCCGTGCCGTGCGGGGCGTATGCCCTGACGCCTGCGACTAGGCCCCGTCGCGCAGATTCAGCCCGTGCAGCAGCCCGTGGCAGCCCGCCAGCATCATGTCGCCGTGCGGGGCGATGAACTGGCCGTGCCCGCGCAGCATTTCGCGGCGCGGCCCCAGCACGAAGGCGGGGCGAAAGCCTTCCGTCTCCGGCGGGATGTCCGGGGCAAAGGCGCTGCCGTGGCCCCCGGCGGCCCGCACCTGCTCGTCGGGCAGCCAGCACAGGCGAAATTCGTTCAGGTCGTGCAGCAGGCTTTCGGTGGTCAGCATGCCGGTGTGGTGCTCGTACACGCCCCACACCCGCTGGCGGAACACCAGAAAGGCGATGGTGTGGCTGTTGCCCGCGTTGACCACCAGCACCCCTTCGCGGGCGCTGCGGGCCTGCACTTCCGGCAGGGCCAGCGCGCCCAGCACGGCGGCTGCGCCGGTATCGGCCACGGGACCGCCGCCGATGGCCCGCTGCAAGGTGCTCAGGCGGGTGAACTGGGCGGGCGGTACGTCGTAGATCAGGCTGGCCGGATTGGCTCCGGGCTGGCCGTCCGAGGCGTTGTTGAGAAAGTTGCGCCACAGTTCGAAGCGGCCCACGGTGTTGGACCCCTGCGGATGGTGCCCGTGATCCTGCGCGGCGGCCACCACCAGATGCGGCTGCGGCAGGCCGCAGGTGTCCAGCAGGGCGCGCCAGAAGCCGGGTTCGTAGTCGGCCAGACGCACCGGGGCGAACCCGGCAGGGCAGGTTGCGGCAATGTCCACGCCAAGGGCGCGCACCCGTTCCGGGTTGTCGTGCAGGGCCAGGGCCGCTTCCGGGTGGGCGGCCATGCGCAGCCCGGCGGCCACGTGGGCCTTCACCGCGCCGAAGAAACCGCCGCCCATGTTCTCGCCGTGCAGCCAGATGTGGCGGCCTTCGGCGGTGAGTTCGGCGATGCGCTTGGCCACCCGGCGGGCGGGCGTGGGCAGCACGAAGCGCGGCCAGTTTTCCGGGTTCAGGCCGGGCATGGTCAGCAGCACGTCCTGGGTGCCGCTGCCGATGTCCAGACACAGGATGCTGCCGGAGGCTGGCTGGCTGGCCGTGGGCGGTGTGTGGGGCTGCGGGGCGGTGCGAAGATCGGGTATGTTCATGCGTCGGTGGTGGTTGCGTGGGGTTTGGTGTGGTTGCCCGTGCCGGGCTGGTCCGGTCGACTTGCGCAGGGCCGCAGGAAAGCACGGGGCGCTGTGCCCCGGTGCGTGGCGGTCCACAGATGGCAAGGGCCGGTGCGGCGGCGGATAAAGGCAGGGCACGACAGTACATGCAAACCCGCAACCACCGCAAGCCGCCGAGAGCGCAGGCGGAAAGCGCGGCAAGGGGGCGCGATGCGGCATGGTCTTTCGGGGCGCTTGGTCCGGTGGTGACAGTGGAGCTGGCGGTGCCAGTGGCGACTGCGAGGCTGGGGGACCGTGGGCAGGGGGAGGCGGTAGCTTGGTAATTCCCTGGCCGGACGCGAAGAACCGCGCAAGGCGAGGGAAAACGGCAGAAAGTGCTTGCCAATCCGGGGTGTCCAGCGCTATACGGTCGTTCCCCGTGCCGAGGTGGTGGAATTGGTAGACACGCTATCTTGAGGGGGTAGTGGGAGAAATCCTGTAAGGGTTCGAGTCCCTTCCTCGGCACCATATTTCGAAGACGCCGCAGCGGAAACGCTGCGGCGTCTTCTTTTGCGCCTCATGCACGGCGAAAAGCCCTGGGAAAATCGGAACAAGCTTCTAATGGTTTGCTGGTGAATTGTTCTGGGATATTCGAATGTTATCGAGGAGATTCCGCCTTGCTTTAACAGTAATAATTACTATTGCTAAAATAATGATTTCCGATATAGTCGCCTCAACGATTGGGGTCATCAAATGATCCAAGGTGTTATCGAACCCTGCGACCTTGCGGCACAGGCCTGGAAGATGGCGACGCTCGTGAGGTTTCGCACAGACCACGGGCATGCGGATGCCCGCGCACGGAGGCGATGATGCAAAAGGGAGCAGCACGAATGTTGGCGGGTTGGGCCATTGCGGTGGCCATGGGGTTTGCCGCGTCTTCCCTGTACGCAGTGCCCGGCGCGCACGCGGCTTCAGACGACAAGCAGCTGGTGAAGGGCGTGCCGCAGATGGCCAAGTTCCGGCAGGTGTCGGAAGTGGTGCGCGACAAGTGCATGGCCTGCCACAGCCGTGACTATGATCTGCCGTTCTATGCCAAGGTGCCCGGCATCAAGCAGATGATCGAAAAGGATTTTCGTGACGGCCTGCGCGCCATGGACCTGAACGTGGAACTCGTCGATGCGGCTAAGGACGCCCCCGTGGGCGAGGCCACCATCACCAAGATGGAGTGGGTGGTGCTGAACGAAACCATGCCCCCGGCCAAGTTCACGGCGGTACACTGGGGCAGCCGCCTGAACGCCGAAGACCGCAAGGCCGTCCTGGAATGGGTGGCGGGCACGCGCGCAGCCCACTATGCCACCGACGCCGCACCCAGCCGTGCCAACGAGCCGTTGCAGCCCCTGCCTGCATCGCTGCCCACCGATGCCCGCAAGGTGGCACTGGGCGAGCGACTGTTCAACGACAAGCGCCTGTCCGCCGACAACACCCTGGCCTGTTCCGGTTGCCACGCCGAGGACAAGGCGGGCACCGACAACCGCCGCTTCGCTGAAGGCATCCGCAAGCAGTTCGGCGACATCAACGCCCCAACCACGTTCAACGCCGTGTTCAACACCCGCCAGTTCTGGAATGGCCGCGCGGCAGACTTGCAGGAACAGGCGGGCGGCCCGCCGCTGAACCCCATCGAAATGGGTTCCAAGGACTGGCACGAGATCATTGCCAGGTTGGCGACCGATGCGGGCCTGACGGTGGAATACGCGGCCCTGTACCCCGGCGGGTGGAGCGCGGCGGGCATCACCGACGCCATCGCCGAGTACGAAAAGACCCTGATCACCCCCAACAGCCGCTTCGACAAGTGGCTGAAGGGCGACGACAAGGCCCTGACCCAGGCGGAACTGGACGGCTACCAGCGCTTCAAGGCGTATCGCTGCTCCAGCTGCCACGTGGGCAAGGCCGTGGGCGGCCAGTCGTTCGAATACATGGACCTGAAGGCCGACTACTTCAAGGACCGGGGCAACCCGCTTGGCTCCGACGCGGGCATGAAGGACTTCACCAAGAAGCCGGAAGACCTGCACCGCTTCAAGGTGCCCACCCTGCGCAACATCGAGCTGACCTCGCCCTACATGCATGACGGCACCGTAACCACCCTGGACGACGCCGTGCGCATCATGGGCACCTACCTCTCCGGCATGCCCATTCCCGAAGGCGACCGCGCGCTCATCGTGTCCTTCCTGCGCACGCTGACCGGCGAATACAAGGGCAAGCCGCTGACTGGCGTGGCCGTGGCGAAGTAGCGGCTGGCGGCGCGGCGGCGCGCGACGGGCCGACCGCATACGATCAGGACCGGCACTCCGATACATGGCGCACAAGGGCGGAACGGGATTTACCGTTCCGCCCTATCTGTTGGTGCGGGGCAGGGCAGGCGAAGCAGTCAGGGCCGGAACAGGTCGCGCAGTATCCCGGCGAAAAATGCGGCAGCGGCGGGCACCTGCCGCCGGGCGGGCAGGGCCAGCAGCACCGGGACGGACAGGGTGGCGTGCATTCCGGGTGTATCCGTTTGGGGTGCATCCACCAGTGCGGCAGCGTCCAGCGCGCGCAGTTCACCCCGGTCCACCTCGTCGCGCACGGCGCACAGCGGTACCACGGCCACGCCCAGCCCCGCCGCCACGCAGCGCTTGACGATGACGATGCTGGAGCATTCCAGCACGGCCCCCGGCTGCACATGGGCGGCGGCCAGGGTCTGTTCGATGGCGGGGCGCAGGCTCCACACGTGCCGGGTAAGCACCAGCGGCTGGCCCGCAAGGTCTGCCGGGGTCACCCGGGCTAGCCCGGCCAGCGGCGAGCCGGGCGCGGCGATGCATGCCAGCGGTTCCCGGCGCAGGGTTTCCATGTCCACGCCGTCGGCGGCAAAGGGGCGCCCCAGCAGCAGGGCCAGGTCCACCTCGCCGTGGCGCAGGTCCGCCGCAAGGCCGTGGCGCGAGGCCGTGGCCACATGTACCCGCGTGGACGGAAAGCGTGCGCGGAAGCGGCGTAGCGCCTCGGGCAGGCAGAGCATGCCGAGGCTTTGCGACATGCGCACGGAAAGTTCGCCGGAATCGGCATCGTGGGTGACGGCGCGGCGGGCGTCGTCGGCCATTTCGGCAATGCGCCGGGCGCGGGGCAGCAGCCGTCGACCGTGGTCGGTAAGCAACACCCGGCGGCCCGTCCGTTCGAACAGCGGGGCGCCCAGGTCTTCTTCCAGCGCGCGGATCTGCGCGGTGACGGTGGACGGGGCGTAGTGCAGCGACTCTGCCGCCTTGCGGAACGAGAGCCCGGCTGCCACGGCCAGAAAGGTCTTCAGGTGGCGGATGTCCATGTGATGTTCCGGAAGGTGCCCCGTGTGTTGGCATGTGGAAGGGGCGCGCCGGTCGCCACAAGTCCGGTGCGGGATTGGCGCGGGGCGGCGTGGCTGTTTCGTTCGATTTTCGTGAACCGAAACTTCACGACGATTCGTTTGTCCTGCATCGTGGCACGAGATATGACGGCAGGCAAGCGTGGAGCTGCATCCTTTCGGCATTCGACAAATACGAACCAGGGAGGCCGTCATGAACGACCAACTGCGCGCGCTGACCGTGCAGCGCAAACGCGCCCATTCCCGGCTTGCGGCATCGGGCGCCCCCGTGTACGCCGCGTTTCTGGACATGGAGCGGGCCGCCTACGCGGACGGCGCGCTGACGAAACGCCACAAGGAACTGATTGCCGTGGGAATTTCCGTGGTTCTGGACTGCCGCTCGTGCATGCAGTGGCACATTGAACAGGCGGCTGCCGCCGGGGCTGACCCTGCCGAGATGTTGGAAGCGGTGGAGGTGGGCATCGAGATGGGCGGCGGACCGGCTACCGTGTCGGCCCGTTTCGCGTTGGAGGTCATGGACGAGGTGTTCGGGGCGCAGTGGCCGGAGCGGGTGAAGGCGGACATCGCCGCGCGCCGGGGCTCTGCCATGGCTGGCGTACCCGATGTCACGGCCATGGCCACGGGCACCCCTGCTCCCGGCGGCGAGGGAGCGGCATGACCGATATCCTGGCGCTGGCCGCATCCGTTGTGAGCGGTCTGGCCGCCACACTGCAAGCCACCTTTCCAGCGCTCGTCGATCAGCCTGGCATGCCTGACATGCAGGACATGCGTACCATGGGGGCGGTAAGTGCGGCGGCGCTGGCCGCCGGGTTCACGCAAGGGTTTGCGGGGTTCGGCTCCACGGTCATTGCACTGCCCTTGCTGGTGGCGGTGCTGGGCCTGCGGGTGGCCGTGCCGCTGGGCTGCCTGATGGCGCTGGCCATCAACGTGGCGCTGGTGGGCCGCATGCTCGGCCATGTGCGGCGCGGACCTCTGATGGTCTTGCTGCTTACCTCGCTGCCGGGCATGGCCGTGGGCAGCAGGCTGTTGTCCGTTGCGCCCGAGGCGTGGCTGGAAGGATTGCTGGGGGCCATGGTGCTGGCGTTCACCGTGTTCGCGGCTCGCGCCGCGTCGGTAGCTGACGACGCGGGCACCCTTGCTCCACCTGCACATGCGGCAGGCTCGCCGTTGCGCCACGCCGTCACCGTGGCGGTGGGGCTGGTCAGCGGCGCGCTGGGTGCGGCGGTGGGCATCAACGGCCCGCCCGTGGTGGCCTGGGCCATGCGCCAGGGCTGGGGACGCCACGCGCTGAAGGCCACCCTGGCCGGATATTTCCTGCTGGCGGGGGTGGGCATCGTGGGTGCGCAGGGGCTGCACGGCGAGATCACCGGGCGGGTGCTGCTGCTGTTCTGCGCCGGACTGCCCGCGCTGGCCGCCGGACTGTACGGGGGCCACCTGTGCTTCGGTCGCCTGGACGAGGCAGCATTTCGCAAGGTGCTGCTGGGGCTGTTCGCCGTGTCCGGCGCGGGCCTGTTGTGGCGCGCGGCGGGGCTGGGGTAGCGGGCCTCGTTCCCCCGGCGGGCTGCCGGGTGGAAACGATGAAGGCCGGGAGCGCGCACGCTCCCGGCCTTTGTCGTTGTTTCTGGCGTCGGCCTAGTTGGGGAAGGCCCAGAACATGGTCATTACCGCGCACACGGTGGTGATCAGCACCGAGATGACGAACGCGGGCCGGATGGCCTGCGACGCCTCGCGGATGCGGTCGATGCTGGCCGCCGCGTTCTGCAGCTTGGCGGGTGAAATGACGCTGGCAAGCCCGCCGCCGATGCCGCTGGCCGCCGCGATGACCAGCCCCGACGCGCCGATCTTTTCGGCGGTGGACAGGTGCAGCTTGGTCAGCATGGCGATGGACGACGATTCCGAACCGCTGATGAACCCGCCCAGCAGCCCCAGGTACGGCGCCACGAAGGGGTACATCTTGCCGAACAGCGAGGCCGATGCGTCGGCCATGACGTACACCATGTTGTGCAGCGGCTGGGCCAGGGTCCAGTCTGCCCCCTTGCCGGAGTGGTTCATGACGTAGGCGATGGCGAAGAAGACCGAGGCCGACATGAACGGCCGCCCAGCGCGCTTGCCCGCCTTGACCAGCGCGGTGGACACCTGCTGGCGCGTGGCCTTCATGAACGGCAGCGCTGCGGCGGTGCAGACGATTACCCAGAAGTAGGCCTGCCAGAAGATGCGCAGCCGCTCCGGCGATTTGGGAATGATCTCCAGCGGCATGGACCACTGCTTGAAGGTCAGGTCGAAGAACGGCAGGAACGGCGCGTTGAGGATCAGCGAGACCACGGTCAGGATGATCCACGGCGAGCAGGCGGCGGCCAGCGAATGACGCCGCTCGGCCGCTAGGTCCGCCTCGTTCAGCAGGCTGCGGTCGCGCAGGGGGCGGCCCGTCAGGCGGATGTACAGCATCAGCGCCACGATGACGGTCAGCCCGGCGGCGATGCCGGTGATGGTCACAAGCCCCAGCTTGGCCATGAGGATGGCCACCACACCGGCGGTCAGGCCCGCGATGAGCGCAGGCACGATGCCTTCGCGTACCATCTTCATGCCACCGGCAAGGTACAGCATGCCGAGGGCGATGCAGGTCGAGATGGCGGGCATGAACCGGGCGAAGTAGCCGCCCACTTCCGTCACCGGCAGGCCCACGAAGTTGGCGTAGACCACGGCGGGGATGCCCAGCAGGGCGTAGGTGCACAGCGCGTCGTAGCCCAGCGCGGGCAGGATGATGGCCGCGAAGGTGGAATAGCCCAGCGCCAGCATGATGGGCGGCAGGATGGACACCGTCACCGCACCCAGCGAGGTGAGCAGGATGCCGAAACCCACGTTGATCAGCATGATCTGCACGGCCTGCTGGCCGGGGGCCACGCTTTTCATCAGCGCCACCACGCGGGACACGGCCCCGGTTTCCTGCATGACGGTGATCTGCAGGATGCTGGCGGACATGACCAGGGCGATGGGCAGCGAGGCCACAAGGCCCGCCACGCTGGACAGCAGGATGACCGTGGGCGCGGTGTCGAAGTACAGCCAGGCGATGGCGGCGGCCACGGCCCAGCCGATGTACCCGGCGGTGTCTGCCGCCACCCGGTACACGAGCAGCAGCACGAAAATGGCGATGACGGGCATGAAGGCAAGCAGAACGGACAGGGCATACATGGGGTGCTGGACCTCCTCGTGAAATGTTCTTACCGGTCCCGGCGGCGTGGCACCGCTGCCGGAACGTGTCCGGTGCGGCGTGCCGATGCGGGCCGGTCGGCCCGTCGGGTCCGGCATCCCGTGCCTGCGGCGGCCATGGGGCGACGCCTGCCGCTGGCGGGGTGCGCGGGCCGGGGTGGCCGAATCCTCGTGGTCATGTCCCTTTCCTCCGTCTGTCGGTCATGGTCGCCGCGCGGCATGAAAAAAGCCGGGTGCACCTGCGGTGCGCCCGGCCATGCATGCCATGCGAGACGCCCGCCTAAGCTGTCCGGCAAAAGTAATAGAAGTAAAAAAACGCCCCGGTGGAACGGGGCGCCAGGAATACTTCAGGGGTGGCGGCCAGGGGCTGGCGGGGCGAAGCGGCCACGGTGCGTTTGGCACACGGGGCGGAAAGGGCCACGGAAGCCGAAACCGATCCCCGGCCCGCGTCGGCGGGGTCCTGCGCCGGACGAAGGGGGGCATTGGGCGCGGCGGCCATGGTGGGCCGCGTTGCGGGGCGGTGTTCGGTGCTGGCGGTCATGCGGTACCTGTGTACGATGTCGAAGCCAGGATCATGGCGGTGCCATGTCTTCCATGATGCCGTCCGCCCCGGGACTGCGCCGCGTCATGCGGGCGTGGCGTATGGGGCGGCTGCGGCCTGTCCTGCGAGTGATACTGCAATCTTGCGAAGCGTCACCCGGCAGGATGGGAGCGAGAATAGGCGGGACAGGGGGGGAAGGCAAGCGGAAAAGTTCCGGAATCACAAAAACGTGAGCACCGGGTGAATGGGGCCGGGGTACCGCGCCCGGCGCGCGCGCCGGGTAACGTGGACCCGGAAAATGGGGGGCGGAAATGGGGCGCGGCGTTCCGACCATCGGAACGCCGCGCCTTGGCCGTATCCGGCGCATGGTCCCGCACGGTGGGACCACGGTGGCCGGACGGCAAATGTGTGCCGGGCCTTATGCCGGGGGAGGAGCGGGATGATGCGGCGACGTGCCCTCCGCCCCGGTGGTGGGCGCGTCGGAAGGCGGGACGGCGCCTGAACCGGGCATGGGGCCGTGCAGCATGTCGGCGGCAGCCCCGCCGGGTGGCGGGGGAGCGGCGCGCCCCATCATGCCCGAAGGCGGCGGCGGGGGCAGGTGGCCGGGCAGGGGCGTGCGGATGCCCGTTTCCCGTATGATGCGCTGGCGCATTTCGATGGCCAGGTCCTGTTGCTTCACGGTTACATCGCGCAGGGCGCTGGCGCTGCGGGCGGTTTCTTCCGGATCGGGCGTGGCGCGGGTCAGCGCGGCCTCCAGCGCGGCCCAGGCGGCGTACTGCTCCTGGCGCAACGCATCGATGCGCGCGGCGAACACGGCGCGAATGTCGCGGAGCACCGAACGCTGTTCCGCCGTGGGCGGTGCGGGCGGGGGAGGTGCGCCGTACTGGATGTCAGGCGGCATCGGGGGAAGGCCCATGATGAAAGGCGGCGGGGGCGGCGGCCCGAAGCCGGGCCCGGACTCGGACCGGAAGGCGGCATGCAGCGGCCCCACGGCACGGGCGGTCACGGCGGCAAGGGCCATGCCCGCCAGCAGCAGGGCCACGCAGGTCCCGGTACGGACGGTGGCTGGCAGCATTTCCATCTCCTGGATAACCGGCCACGCCAGGGGCTTCGGCAGGCGCGGATCGCCGCCGCATCCCCGTGACGCTCACGGTCGGTGCATGAAAATGCTATCGTCCGCATCCGGCGCAGCTCAACCCGTGATTCGGTTAAGAAATGTAAAGAAGCTAACGTGGTTGGCGTGGCTGGCAAAGGCAGCGGGGGGAGCGGGGGCAACAGCGAAATCCGTCGGCGGGTGCCAACGGTTAACGGGGTGGGCATGGTGGCTGTGTTCCGGGTCATGACGCACCGACAAGGCGTGCCCCGGAACAGGCAAGGCAAAGCAGGGAAGGGAAGGGAAGGGAAGGGCCGGCAACCGGCAGGAAAGCCGCCGGTCGGTCATGTTTCGGCCTGCGGGCATGGCCCTGCGGTGCGCGGGCAGGCAAGGTTGACGCCTGCCGGAGCGGTTCAGCGCATCAGCAGGGTGGCTACGGTGATTTCCAGCAGCAGGGCGGCGGTGATAAGCAGGGCAAGGTCTTTCATGGCGTGGCTCCGGTGCCGGGCGGTGCGGTCAGGCGCCCGCCCGGCTCGGTCATGTACTGGTGTCGTACACGGGGGGATGGCATGTCCGCCGCCCCGTGCCGGGTCGCTCGTGTCGGGTTGCTCGTGTTGGGGCAGCCCGCGCTTTGTGCCGGGCGTGTTGCGTCAGGCGCCGGGGCGACCCGCAGCGGCAACGGAGGACCGGGGTGCCTCGTCCGCCCCGTGGGCGTGGTCGGCGTCGTCAAGGCCGGGTCGCGTCGCCAGGGCAAGATCGTGTTCCCTGCGGTCGTCACTGGTGATGAGGCGGCGCAGTGAACCGGCGAAGCGCCGGGCCACCACGCGACCGGAACCGATGGAGCAGGCAAGGGTCATGGCATGGTCCTCCGAGGGGTTGCGATGCAAGGGGCGCGCTGGTCCCGCCGGGCATGGTGACGGGCGGGACAACAGCCGGGTGTCGGGCGGGGTGTGCGCAGCCCTACAGGGCAGCCGCCACGCGTCCGGCCCAGGCGGCGACGTCGTCGCGCATGGTGCGCGGGTCGCCATCGATCTTCAGCGAATCCGCCACGATGTCCGCGCCAAGGCCGGACAGGCGCTCTTCGATGGCATCCACCGCGCCGCAGAAGTAGGTGTAGCTGCTGTCGCCGCAGCCGAAGCAGGCCGCGCGGCCCTTGCCCGCACCCGTGGCTTCCAGCGATTCGTACAGGTGGATGAAGTCGTCTTGCAGTTCGATTTCGTCGTCGCCCCAGGTGGAGCAGCCGAACAGCACGAGGTCGCGGCCCTCGCACAGCCCTTCCGCCTCTACCTGGCCCGCGTCGCGGATTTCGACGCTGTGACCAGCCTCGGCGATGTCGCGGCCGACGGTTTCGGCGACCCAGGCGGTGTTGCCGGTGGTGGAACCGTAGACGATGAGCACGTTGGCCATGGGAATCCTCCGGATGGATGGTGTCGGTGTTCGTGTCGCGGCCACCCGTCAGGCGGCCCGACTACACTGTTCCCCAAGGTCCGTGGAGCGGGCGGGGCGTGCACCAGGGGTGGCATTCCCCGTCCGTCCCGGGTTGCAAGGCCGGGACGGACGGGAAAGGCCGGAGGCTGGAAGGCGTGGGAGTGATGTGGGCATGTGTAGGGCGTCGTTGGCGGTTGTTCGTTGAGGTGACCATAGTGAAAATGAAAATCCTTTTCAAGAAAAAAGCACAACATGCCGTGAAAAAGATCGGGCGGTCCAAGGGGGGGCAGGTCCGGCGTCTTTCCCGAGTCCCCTGCCAGGTGGGGGCAGGCAGCGCGGCCCTGAGCGCGGCATGACGGGTCATACAGTGCCATACCGGGCCATACCGGACCATACCGGGCCGCATCCTTGCGTGACGGGGCGGCGTGGCGTAGAGAGGCGGGGCCGCACTTCCGCGGCCCATGCCAGACCGCAACCGCGCCGGCAGCACCGGCACCGGAGCCTTTCGTGGATATCCTGGGCCTTTTTTCCACCTTCGTCTCCTTTCTGCTGCATGTGGACAGGCACCTGTTCGAACTGGTCTCGAACTGGGGCGCGTACACCTATGCCATCCTGTTCCTGATCGTGTTCTGCGAGACGGGGCTGGTGGTCACGCCCTTCCTGCCCGGCGATTCACTGCTCTTCGCGGCGGGTACCATCGCCGGGGCCGGGCACCTGGAGTATTTCCCCCTGGCGTTCACGCTGCTGGCCGCCGCCGTCACGGGAGACGCGGTAAACTATCGCATCGGGCGGTACATCGGTCCGCCGGTGTTCGAGAAGAACTACCGCCTGCTCAACCGCCAGCACCTGTACCGGGCGCACGAATTCTACGAGCGTCACGGCGGCAAGGCCATCGTGCTGGCCCGCTTCGTGCCGGTGGTGCGCACCTTTGCACCCTTCGTGGCGGGGGTGGCGGCCATGGACGCCCGGCGCTTTCTGTTGTTCAACGCGGGCGGAGCCCTGTTGTGGGTGGGCCTGCTGGTGACGGCGGGCTACTTTCTGGGCAACATGCCGTTGGTGCAGCGCAATTTCAGCCTGGTCATCTACGGCATCATCGTTGTGTCCGTGCTGCCCATCGTGGTGGAGTACGTCCGGTCCATGTTGCGCCGCGAGCGGTGACGGTATCGGGCACTTTATAGGTAAGCGAGTGCTTACTTTTTTACGCCGCATCCTGCCTGCATGGGCAGGGTGCGGCGCTCGTCGTGGTTCTGGCCTGTTGCGCGGCATACCCGCGACGACGATACGGTCCCGCATCGTCCTGGTGCGGGTTTTCCGTTGACGCCATACAGCGTTGGAGTAGTGTGACAGCGTCGGATATGGCTGCGCCGGTTCCGGGGGGGATCGCGCGCGGCAGGATGCAAGGGGCCGTTGCAATGCAGGGTGGAAATGACGCGGACAGCCGCGAATGTCCGGAAGACGCGGAGCCGTCGGAACTGCACGACCATAAGACACGGCAGAGTGGGCAGGCCGGGCCAGACGGGCTGACTGCTGGTCTCGTGGATCAGTTGCGGCGCGACGCCGAACTGTTTCGCGGCGTATTCCGCAACATGAATGCGGGCGTGATGGTGTTGCGCCCCGTGCATGCCCATGGAGACGACTGCGCCGATTTCATCCTGCTGGACATCAACCCCGCAGGCGAACGGCTGAGCGGTTTGACCCGCGCGGAATGTGTCGACAGCCTGCTGTCCGGCCTGCTGCCCGCCCCGGTGGCCGCCACCCTGCGCGAGGCCCTGGCCCGTGCCTGGCGCAGCGGCATTGCCGAGCATCTTCCCTCCTTCCTCTACAGCGACGAGATACGCGGCTGCTGGCGTCACTACTTCATCAGCCGCGCCGATTCGGGCGACCTGCTGCTGATCTACGAGGACGTCACCGAACGCTACATGGCCCTGGCCAACCTTGCCGCCGGGGAGGAAAAGTACCGCGCCCTGGTGGAAAACACCCCGGACATCGTCTTGCGCTTTGGCGGCGACCTGCGCCTGACCTACGTGAACGCCGCCGTCACGCCCTATCTGGGGCCGCCGGAAACGCTCATGGGGCGTGGGGTTGCGGAACTGGGCCTTGCCCCGCAGGTTGCGGACTTCTGGGCGCGGCAGTTGCGCGGGGTTCTGGAATCGGGCCGCCCTGTTCAGGCCGACTACGTGTTTCACGGTCCCGCCGGGCGGGTGCTGTTCGACTGGCGGCTGGTGCCCGAGTTGGGGGCAGACGGGGGGGTTGCCTCGGTGCTCAGCCTGCTGCGCGACGTGACCCGCCAGCGCGCTACCGAGCATGATTTTCGCACGTTGTTCCGCAAGCTGATCACCAGCTTTGCCGTGCACGAGATACTGCTGGACGACGACGGGCGGCCTGTGGATTTCCGGTTTCTGACGGTGAACCCGGCCTTCGAGGCCATGGCTGGCCGCCAGGCCGAAGACGTGCTGGGGCGCACGGGCAGCGAGGTGTTCGGCCCGCAGGACCCGGCGTGGATCGCGGTGCTGGGCCGGGTGGCCCTGACCGGCGAGCCGCTGCACACGGAACGTTATTCCCGCAATCTGGGCAAGTGGCTGGAGATGACCGTCTACCGGGTGCGTGAACGCCAGTTCGCCATCATTGCCGCAGACGTCACCGAACGCCGCAACGCCCGGCGCGAGCGCAGGCTGAGCGCGGCGCGGTTGTCGGCCCTGCACCGCCTGTCGCGCATGGATGCCGCGCCCGAACGGTCGATCATGCGCTTTGCGCTGGAGCAGGCCGTGCGCCTGACCGGCAGCGAGCTGGGCTACCTTGCCCTGGTGGATGGCGGTCGGGTGACGGCGGATGGCGTGCTGTGGTCGCATCTGGTGACGCAGCCGGGGGTGGTCACCGCCCCCCCCGGAGCGTTCCCGGAAGGTCGGGCGGACGGCGGGGCCGACGGCAGGGCGGACGGCAGGGCCGTAGTGGCGGGGCCGTGGTCCGAGGTGGCGCGCACCGGTCAGCCGGAAGTCCGCAACGGAGTCCCGGCTGGTGGCACTGGTGAGCCTGGTGTGCCTGGCGAGGAACCGGCCCACCGCGTGGGCGGCATTTCACTGTGGCGGCACTTGGCCGTGCCCGTGCAGGAAGAGGGGCGGCTGGTGGCCGTGGCGGGCGTGGCCAACAAGGATCTGCCCTACGAACGGGCCGACCGCCGCCAGTTGGATCTGTTCATGCATGGCATGTGGGAACACATCGCGCGGCGGCGGGCCATGGTTTCGCTGCGGCGGGCCAAGGATGCGGCCGAGGCGGCCAGCCGTTCCAAGGACGAATTTCTGGCCAACATGAGCCACGAGCTGCGCACCCCCCTCAACGGGGTGCTGGGCATGCTGCAATTGCTGGACGGTCCGGACCTGAGCGACGAGCGGCGCGGCTACCTGCGCACGGCGGTGGAATCGGGCCATGCCCTCCTGCGCATCATCGACGACCTGCTGGACCTTTCCGCGCTGGGCGCGGGCGAATCGGGGCTGCGGGACGAACCTTTCGACCCGGCGGCAGTGCTGCGCCAGGTGGCCGACATGGTGGACCCGGCGGCGCGGCGGCGCGGGCTGGCGCTGGGGCTCATCGCCGATGCGCTGCCCCGGCGGGTGCGCGGCGACGCGGCGCGGCTGCGTCAGGTGCTGTACAACCTGGTGGCCAACGGGGTGAAGTTCACCCATCAGGGCGGGGTGGACATTCTGGCCTGCCCCGTGGGCGGCGACAGGCTGCTGTTCACCGTGCGCGACACGGGCATCGGCATTCCGGAAGAAAAACTGGCCGTGGTCTGCGAGCCCTTCGCGCAGGTGGATGGTTCATCCACCCGGCGTTACCAGGGGGCCGGGCTGGGGCTTGGCATCGTGCGCCGCCTGGTCGCGCGCATGGGGGGCACCATGACCATGGAGAGCGAAGAGGGCGTGGGCACCTCGGTGCATGTCTGCCTGCCGCTGCCCAAGGTGGAGGCCGCCAACGGAACGGACGGCGGGGCGGCTGACGGGGAACCCGACGGGCTGCATGACGGCACTGTCAACGATGGTTCCGTGTCCCCCCCGTCTTCGGAATCCCGCGCGGCCACGGCTGCGGCGTCCTTTGCGTTGCGGGCGTTGCGGGTGCTGGTGGCGGAAGACGACCTGATCAACCGGCTTACCGTGCAGCGCATGCTGGAGCGCGAAGGCCACAGCGCGATATGCGTGGAGAACGGGGCCGATGCGGTGCGCGCGGCGGGCGAGGGGGACTACGACGTCATCCTCATGGACATCCAGATGCCCGGCATGGACGGCACGGAGGCCGCCCGGCGCATCAACGATGGGGCTCGCAGCACGGGCCGGGCACGTCCGCCCATCGTGGCCCTGACCGCCCATGCCCTGCGCGGCGACCGCGAGCGGTTCCTGGCGTCGGGCATGGACGACTATATCGCCAAGCCCCTGGAGCGCGACGTGTTGCGCCGGGTGTTGCAGCGGCTGGCCAACTAGGGGTGTTTCCAGCCAGCGTTCCGGCACCCCCTTTCGGGCCGAGTTGGCCGCGCGCTCTTCCCCGGCACGTCCTTCCGTTTCTTCCGTCTTGTTCCCGGCGTGCGCCGCACGCGGTTGCGCCAAGCCGCGCTTTCGCGTACTTCGGGGGCCACGCCGGGCGCACGCCGCGCCCCGACTTTTCCGACTTTCCCGACCTTCCCGTCCGCCCCGCCCCAGCCGCCGTCCCCCCGCCGCCTTTCGGCGCCACGGCCCGCCGCGCGGGGCGCAACCGCAGGAGATTTCTATGCTCAGAAGCATGACCGGTTTCGGACGCAGCTTCCTTGAAGACGCCGACTGGACGCAGACGTGGGAAGTGCGCAGCGTGAATGGCCGCCACCTCGACATGAAGTGGCGGCTTCCCGTTTTCGTGCGCAACCTTGAACCGCGCTTCGAAAAGGTGGTGCGCAAGTTCGCCACCCGGGGCCGGGTGGACATCACCCTGGGGCTGCAACTGCGCCGGGGCGACCTGGGCGTGGTGGGCTTCAACGAAACCCAGGCCGCGGCCATGCTGGACACCCTGGCGTCTTTCGCCGCCGCGCGCGGCGATGCCTACAGCCCCGACTACAACCGCATGCTCGGACTGTCCTTTTTGTGGGAAGACGCGGGCGCGGAACAGGACGAGGAACTGCTGGCCGGGCTGGAATCGGGCCTTGCCGCCGCGCTGGCCGACTGGAACGAGTCGCGCGCCCGCGAGGCCAAGGCCTTGGCCATGGACATGACCTCGCGCATCATCCGCATGGACGAATGGGTGGCCCGCATCGAGGAACGCGCCCCGGACATCAAGGAAGAGCGCTTCCAGAACGTGCGCGACCGCTTGTCCGAACTGCTGGAGCGCGCCGGGAGCGAACTGGACGAAGGGCGCTTCCTGCAGGAGATCACCCTGCTGGCCGACAAACTGGACGTGAGCGAGGAACTGACCCGCCTGCGCGCCCATCTGGACCGGCTGCGCGAACTCATGGACCAGGGCGGCGACGCGGGCAAGCGCCTGGACTTCACGCTTCAGGAATGCTTCCGCGAGATCAACACCTGCGGCAACAAGATTCAGGACGCGCAGATTTCGCGCCTGGTGGTGGATTTCAAGAACGAACTGGAAAAGTGCCGCGAGCAGGTGCAGAACATCGAATAGCCAGCCCGTGCCCGCCCGCGTCCGGCCACATGTGTCCGACCTGATCGGGCGTGTCCGACCTGATCGGGCCGCGCCCGCCCTCATCGGGGCGCATCGGGCAGGCCGCATCGCCGGGACGCCGCGCGGGCATGAGGCAACGGGGCACGCCGGAACGCCATGCAGCAGAAACCGTCATCGCAAAAGCTCATCAACGTAGGCTTCGGCAACTTCGTCGTGGCCACGCGCGTGGTGGCCATCGTCAACCCATCGTCGTCGCCCATGCGCCGCCTGCGCGAGGACGCGCGGCAGGAGGGGCGGCTGGTGGATGCCACGCAAGGCCGCAAGACCCGCTCCATCATCATCACCGATTCGAACCACGTCATCCTTTCGGCCATCCAGGCTGAAACCGTGGGGCAACGCTACACGCAGGAGGACGCCGACTGATGGCCCGCCAACGCTCCGGCATCGTGCTGGTGCTGTGTGCCCCCTCGGGCACCGGCAAGACGACCCTGACCAAACGCCTGCTCGCGGAATTTTCCCGCTTCGCCTACTCCATTTCCTACACCACCCGCCAGCCCCGCACGGGCGAAGTGCATGGCCGCGACTACCATTTCGTCGCGGTGGCCGAATTCACCCGCCTGCGCGACGAAGGCTTTTTCGCCGAATGGGCCGAGGTGCACGGCAACTTCTACGGCACGCCGCTGCAAGCCACCCTGGACATGCTGCGCGAAGGGCGCGACGTGATCTTCGACATCGACGTGCAGGGCGCAAGCCAGTTGCGCGGCAGCCTGCGCCAGGGGTGCTACGTGTTCATCATGCCGCCCTCGCGGGCGGAGCTGGAACGCCGCCTGCGCGCGCGCGGCACCGACGACGAGCCCACCATCCAGCGCCGCCTGGCCAACGCCGCCAAGGAACTGGACCAGGCCCACTGGTTCAACGCCTGGATCGTCAACGAAGACCTGGACGTCGCCTACGACGAACTGCGGGCCGCGTACATCGCCGCCACGCTGTCGCCCTCGTGCAGCCCCGACCTTGTGGGGGGGCTCATGGAGGGGTGGCGGGAAGGAAGGTGAGCCGCATGGCCGAGTTGGTCATTGCCCTGGATTACCCGGCCATGGACGCGGCCCTGGCCACGGCCCGCACGCTGCGCGGCGTGGCGGAAGACGCCGGGGGCCGCCTGTGGATGAAGGTGGGGCTTGAACTGTTCACCGCCAGCGGACCGGAGGTGGTGGCGCGGTTGAAGGACATGGGCTTTCCCGTGTTCCTGGACCTGAAGTTCCACGACATTCCCAACACGGTGCGGGGGGCGGTGCGATCCGCCGTGGCCACCGGGGTGGACATGTGCAACATCCACCTTTCCGGCGGCGAACGCATGTGCCGCGCGGCGGTGGAGGGGCTGGCGGAGGGTGCGGCGGTGCGCGGGCACGGGGTGGCCCCGATCCTGCTGGGCGTCACCGTGCTGACCAGCGTGGCGCCGGGCGAGTTGCCCGGCGGCGCGGACCCTTCTGCCGAGGCGGCTCGCCTGGCCGTATGCGGCCGGGACTGGGGCCTGGGCGGCGTGGTCTGTTCGGGGCATGAAGCGCACGGCATCAAGCAGCGCTGCGGGCGCGATTTCGTTTGCCTGACGCCGGGCATCCGGCCTGCCGCGCCCCCTTCTCATCAGCATGGGGGCGGTTCCGGCGGCGATGACCAGCGCCGGGTGATGACCCCTGCAGAAGCCGTGCGGGCCGGTTCCGACTATCTGGTGGTGGGCCGCCCGGTGACCGGCGCGGCAGGCCCCAATGGCCCGGCCGATGCGGTGCGGGGCATCCTGGCGGAGATGCTTGGGGCCTGATGCTGTTGGGGCGGAACGCGTCTGGCCTGCACGCGTCTGGCCAGCACACATTCGGCCTGCACACATCCGGCTTGCACACATTCGGGCTGGCCAGCGAACGAAGCACGGCGCGGGCGGGGGTTTGGCGGCGCATGGGGGCACGCGACCTCAAGGCATGGCGGTTGTTGCCGATATGTGAGAAAAAGGGGATAATGATGGTTGGTACGGTCGCGCGCGGCGCGGTCGGCCTGCCGCGCCCGGCATGAACCCGTTCCGGATAACCGGGCGATGCCAGACATGCCCCCCCTTGCTGGAGGCTTCAGATGACCGACGTGACCCGCGACGACCCGATTTCCACCGCCCCGACGGCGCATGCTCCACAGGGCAGCCAGCGCGGCAGGGAACGCATCAAGGGTGTGTTCTCGACGCAGGACGTGCAGAAGGTGGGCACCGGCACCACCACCCGCAAGACCATCCAGAAAGGCTTCTGGTACGCCGAAGAGACCGAGGCGGGCGATGTCGAGGTCCAGCCCCTGAACAACAACTATGTTCCCTCGGGGCCCAAGCGGCGCATAACCATGGACGAACTGCTGGAAAAGTTCGCGCCGGAGCCGGAATTCTACGTCCAGACCGTCTTTCCGCGCATGCGCGAGCTGAACAAGACCGTGGCCCGCGCCGACCGTCACCGCCAGAAGGGCGAGACCTTCAGCGCCGAATACGAGTACGGCAATGCCCTGCAGGTGGACGACGAAAACGTGCGCGCCAACTTCGGGCTGGGGCTGACCTATCTTTCGCGCGGCGAAACGGGCAAGGCCGACGACATTTTCGAGCGCCTGGTGAAGCTGGAGGCCGCCTTTGACGAGGAGCACAAGCACCTCTTCAACGAATTCGGCATCAACCTGCGCAAGAACCAGATGTTCGACCAGGCCGTCTCCTACTACTCGCGCGCCCTGGAACTGACCCGCAAGGACGAGAACCTGCACCTGAACATGGCCCGCGCCATGCTGGAGAAGAAGAACTTCACCGGCACGGTGGAACACGTGCTGAAGGCGCTGGAAATCAACCCCGCCATCGACGCGGGCATCAAGTTCCTGCAATGGTTGCAGGCCAAGAAGCTGGTGCCCGCCGAACAGCAGGACGCCGTGCGCGAGATGCTGGCCCGCATCGCCGGGGGCGGCAAGGCCCCGGCGTCGGCCGACACGGGCGGAGGCGGGTCGTGAGCCCCGCCGGTGGCGGTTCGGGCGGCGCCCCCCCCGACCCTGCCCGAACCGGACCTGCCGGAACCGGTGGCCTGGGCGCGGCCCATGCGCTGCTGGACGAACTGCTGCGCCACCCCCCGGAACTGCCCTACGACCCCGGCCTGCTGCGCGAACTGTTCGACTCCACCCGCGACGATTCCATGGCCCCCCTGTCCGCCGTGGCCGGGGTGCTCAACAAGGCGCAGGGGCTTGCCACTCGCGTGTTGTCCCTTGCCAATTCCGCCTATTACGGCCTGCAGTCGGAGGTGACCTCCGTCCAGCGGGCCGTTGCCGTTCTGGGCATGGCCGAAATCCGCGCGCTGGTGCTGGCGTTGGGCGTTTCGCGCATGATCGACCGTTCGCGCCTGCCCGCCGCGTTCGACCTGCGCGAATACTGGGGACATCAGCTTTCCGTGGCCGCCGGGTGTCGCCTGCTGGCCCGCCGGGTGCCGGGCTGCGACGCGGAAACCTGCTATACCGCCGGATTGCTGCACGACCTTGGCAAGTTGCTCATCGCCGCCTACCGTCCGGACGACTGGGCGGCCATCCGCCAGTTGGCCAGAGATGAGAAACTCATGGATTCCGACGCGGAGGAACTGTTGCTGGGGCTGGACCACGGGGTGGTGGGGGCGCGCCTGCTGTCGTTCTGGGATTTGCCCATGGCCCTGACGGAACCCATCAACTGGCACCATGCCCCGCATCTGGCGGGCGAGTATCAGCGCGCCGCGCTGGTGGTGTACGTGTCCGATGCCGCGCTACGCCTGCGCGAACGGCTGGCGGAAAAGGATGCGGATGGCCTGCCCGGCAGCCTGCCCGGCGGATTGCCTGACGATGTGCTGATTCCGCAGGGGCTGGACGACGCGGCCCGCTCGCTGGGGGTTGACGTGGCCGCCTTCATGGCGGAAATCGAAACCCTGCTCGAAGGCGAGCGGATAGGGCAGTTCGTGTCGCAACTGGCGTGAGGGCGTTCTTCAGACCGTCTTTTCGCTCGCGCGCTTCCGGCCAGAGGGGTGCGAGCGTGGCGGGTTCGTTCTCCTTGCCAGCGGACGAAAATCCTGCCTTGGAGAAAGCCCCCGGCACCGCGCGGAATGCGCCGGGTCAGCCAATGCCCATTACAACAGTGCCCTTTCCCGACCTGATCTTTTCTGCACAGTCTTTTTTTCCCGGAGCATGCGTGACACGCAACTGGATATTCCGCCCGGAGCCGGAGGCGGCAACGCCGCCGTTCGCGGCTTGGGCAGAGCGGCTGGAAGTATCGGAACTCATCGTGCGGCTGCTGTGGCGGCGCGGGGTGGGGTCCGTGGACGACATGGCCCTGTACCTTTCGCCCAACCTGCGGCATCTGGCCCCGCTGGCCCAGTGGCCGGGGCTGGAGCAGGCGGCCAACACCCTGGCCGAGGGCCTGCTGGCCGGGCTGCCCTTTGCCGTGTGGGGCGACTATGACGTGGACGGGGTGACATCTTCGGCACTGGTCAAGGGGGTGCTTGCCCGCCACGGCATCGAGGCGGCGCACCACATTCCGGACCGGCGCGAGGAAGGCTACGGCCTGAACGTGGCGTGGGTGGAGCGGCTGGCGGCGCAGGGCGTGCGCCTGCTGCTGACCGTGGACTGCGGCATCTCGGACGTGGAGCCGGTGCGCCGGGCGCGCGAACTGGGCATGACGGTGGTGGTGTCCGACCACCACATGCCGCCCGATGACCTGCCCGATGCCCACGCCATCTGCAACCCGCGCCTGGCGGAATGCCCGTGCCCGGCCCTGGCCGGGGTGGGGGTAAGCTTTCTGGTCATGGCGGCGGTGAACGCGGCCCTGTCCGAGCGCACCGGCAAGAAGGCCGACATGCGCGACTTTCTCGATCTGGTGGCGCTGGGCACGCTGGCCGACGTGGTGAACCTGCACGGGCAGAACCGCATCCTGGTCAAGAACGGCCTGCTGAAGATAGCAGAGGCCCGCCGCCCCGGCATGGCCGCGCTGAAGACCGTGAGCGGGTACAACCCGTCGGCGGCCATCGGCGCGGGGCAGGTGGTGTTCGGCCTTGCGCCGCGCATCAACGCGGCAGGGCGCATGGGCAAGGCGGAACTGGCCCTGCAACTGCTGCTGACCGACGACCACGCCGAGGCGGCCCGGCTGGCCCAGGAACTGGACGCGGAAAACGCCCGGCGCCGGGCGGAGGAAGACCGCATCCTCGACGCCGCGAAAAAACAGGCCGAAGGGCAACTGGACCGCATGGGCCTTGTGCTGCACGGCGAGGACTGGCACCCCGGCGTCATCGGCATCGTGGCCTCGCGCATCGTGGATGAATTCTACCGGCCCACGCTGATCTTGAGCCGCGACGGCGAATCCATGAAGGGGTCGGGCCGTTCGGTGGCGGAATTCGACCTGCACGCCGGGCTGACCCGTTGCGCCGACCTGTTCACCTCGTTCGGGGGGCACCATCAGGCGGCGGGCATGAGCATGGCCGCCAGCCACGTGGAGACCCTGCGCGAGCGGTTCGACGCCGTGGTGCGGGCGGATCTGGGCGACACCCCGCTTACCCCGCGCCTGAAGCTGGATGGCGAACTGGGCTTTGCCCTGGCGGGCGATTTCACCCTGCTGAAGGAACTGGAAATGCTCCAGCCGTTCGGCACGGGCAACGCAGAGCCGGTGTTTGTCTCGCCCCCGGTGCTGGTGCGCGACCTGCGCCGCTTTGGCCCCACGCGCGACCACGTGGAACTGCAACTGACCGACGAAAGTTGCGGCATCACCCTGCGGGCCAAGGCGTGGCGCCAATCCGGCCAGTTTCCGGACAGCCTGCGCGGTACGCGGGTGCGTCTGGCCTACACCCCGCGCATCGACCGCTACAACGGCGCGGCGTCGGTGGATTTGCGCATCAAGGACTGGAAGCGGGAGTAAGAGACGGACACCGATTCCGGTTCGGTCCGGCCATGGGGCCGGTCAACAGACGCGGCCCGCAGTGTTTGCCCGCAGCCGTTGCTCTTGGCCGCGCGCGCGGCTATCGTAACCATGCGGAGCTTCTGATGACGCGCCGCCGCAGTTCGCCGGAGCCACCCATGGACGACAGCACGCACCCGCAGGATGGCGGCCCGCCATCATCGGACGCAGACAGCCCCGGAAACGGCGCGCCTGGTCCGTGCCGCAACGGGCGTTCCGCGCCGGAACGCCTGTGGCGGGCCGTGCGGTTGCACCGGCTGCGGCTGGTACGGCTGCCTTCCACGCCGCATCGCATCGCGCTGGGCGTGGGCCTTGGCATGCTCATCGGGTCCATTCCGCTGATTCCTTCGCAGATGCTGCTGGCGGGCGTGGTGGCCTGGCTGCTGCGGGCCAGCCCCACGGCGGCGGTCATCGCCACGCTGTATTCCAATCCGGTCACCTTCGGCCCGCTGTACGCCATTTTTTTCGCCATCGGCTCGTTCCTGCTGCCGAACATGCATGTGGCCTTGCCGGAAGACGTGGCCAACCTCACTTCGCTGCTGGCCATGGGCTGGGACGTGTATCTGGTGCTGTGCGCGGGTGGGGTGGTGTTCGGTGCGTTGGCCGGGGTGCTGGCCTACGTGGCGGCCTATCGCATGGTGGCTGCGTACCAGCAGCGCCGGGTGCGCTGGCGCTCCGGGGCCAGCAATGCTCCGCCCGTGCAGGCAGGCTGCGCGCCGTCCGAAGACGGGGACGACTGCGAACCGGATGATGCCGCCCATGGCGGCAAGGGGGCGAGTGATCGTAGCGGTGGGCGCGGCGGGCGTGGCGGGCACGGGTAGCACGGCGGCTGCACGCCAATGGCGATGGCATGGGGTGTGGTCAGGCCGCCGCCCGGTGGCGTGCGGTCAGGCGAAAGGCGGGCGCTGGTGATCGGCTGGCGGGCGGTTGGCGGACCGTTGGCGGACCACAGGCGGGCGTTGCCTGACGAATATCGGGCGGGCGGACTCAGGAAGCGGGGCGGTACGCGGTGCGTGCCGCCTCTTGCAGTTCCGGGGGCAGCAGATGCAGCCACGGCGGCGGGCAGGCTGCCTGAAAGTCCGGCAGTTCGATGCGGGCATGGTGCAGGAACAGTGTGGTTGCGGGCAGGGGGCGTGCGGCCTGCGGCGCGTCCTGCGGCAGGGGAGCGGCGGTGATGGTGCCTTCAGGGGCACCGTAGCGCGTATCGCCCACGATGGGGTGCCCCAGCGCGGCGAGGTGGGCGCGAATCTGGTGCCGCGCGCCCTTGCGGATGACGCAGCGTACCAGTGTGCACGGGGTGCCGGGAGCGACGGGCATGGCGGTGTCGTGCCGGGCAGTATCGTCCGCATTCGGCGAACCCTCCGCGGGTGCCGCGATATTCAGGACGCCCAGCGGAGTGACCACGGTATGGCGTAGCGAATCGGGCGTATCCTGCGGCAGGACGCGGGTGGTGGCCCGGTTGGCCGTGTCCAGGGCGCGGCGCACCGTCACTGCCTGGGCCAGTATGCCGTGCACCAGCGCAAGATAGGTCTTGGTCGCCTGTCCGGAATTTTCGGCAGCGTGGAAGAGGTCGGCGGCCTGCGGGGTGCGCGCGGCCAGCAGTATGCCCGAAGTGGGGCCGTCCAGCCGGTTGAGCAGGCGCGGGAAACCCGTGGCGCCTTCCATGCCGGGCAGATCGGGCAGGCGGAGCAGGGCGGGCAACAACGCTTCAACGCAGGGGGCGGCGCTGCCCGCTATGGCGGCGGAATGCAGCCCGCCGGGCTTGTACAGGGCCACCAGCCCGTGGGCCTCGGTCAGCACGCGCGGCGCAACGTCGGCATTTCCGGCGGCATCGCCGTCGGGCGTGCTGCCCGGCGAGAAGTTTGGCGCGATGTCCTGTTGGCTATCCGGCCCGCCATTCGGCCCGGCATTCGGAAGGGGGCCGGGCATCGTGCCGCGCAGTGCATGCAGCGGGCGCACCTCCACCCGTTGCCCGGCCCGAACCTGCGTGCCCGGCTTGGCGGGGCGTCCGTCCAGCAGCACGGCGTGGGTCAGCCACAGGCGACGGCGCGCGCGCACACCCGCGTCGGGCGGAAGCAGGCCGGGGCTACGGGGGGGAGAGTCCGGGGACTGGTGCGGCTGGGGCAGTGTCTGGGACAGCAGGAGGGGCAGCAGGCGGGCCAGGGCGGCATCAAGCCGTGTGCCGTCGTCTTCCGGCGCGATGCATGCCGCCCCGGTGTTTGCCTCAGCGTTCACCGGAGGGGGCCGCCAGCGCCCGTTCCGCCGTGGACAGGGCGCCCACGCGCAGCGGCACGGCCACCCGGAAGGTGGCCCCGCTGCCGGGTTCGCTTTCCACCCACACCCGGCCACCATGCGCGGTGACGATACGCTTGACGATGGTCAGCCCAAGGCCGGTGCTGGCCTCGCCCGCCGTGGGGCGGGCGCTGAGCTTTTCGAACGACCGGAACATGCGCTCGCGCTCTTCGGGCAGGATGCCGGGGCCTTCGTCCGCCACCTCGAACACCGCTTCCGTGCCGTCCACGCGCACCGCCACGCGTATGCGCGTTTGCGGCGGGGTGAACTTTACCGCGTTGCTCAGCAGGTTGTCGAACACCTGGGCCATGCGGCGCGGGTCGAACATGCACTGGGCGTGCTCGAACTGCTTGTCGATGCGGATGTTCTTGGCGCCCGCCGCCAGCGAGGCAAAGGACAGCCGCTCCGCAGCCAGCACCGCCAGGTCGCCGGGGTGCAGCACAAGGTCCAGTCGGCCACTTTCGATGACGGTGACGTCCAGCAGGTCGTTGACCAGTTGGAGCATCTCGTTGCTGGCCTGGTGCATGGTGCCCAGCACGCTGCGCTGGTCATCGGTCAGCGGTCCCAGCACCCCATCCAGCAGCAGGCGGCTGAAGCCCCGGATGCCGTTGATGGGGTTGCGCAGATCGTGCGCGGCCATGCCGAGGAAGCGGTTCTTGACGTCGTTCAGTTCCACCAGGGTGCGGGCGCGCTCCACCGTTTCCACGTTCTGGAGCACGCGGCAGTACAGTTCCTCGCGCAGGAAGGGTTTGGTGATGAAATCGTCGGCGCCGTTCTTGATGAATTCCACGGTAAGCGGGCGTTCCGCGTGGACCGAAACCCCCATGATGGCCAGCGTTTCGCGCGGGTAACGTTCGCGGATGCGGCGGGTCAGCTCCACCCCGTCCATGTCGGGCATCATGAAGTCGGTGATCACCAGCATCACGTCCGGGTTGCGTTCCAGCACACGCAGGGCCGTGGGGCCGCCCGATGCCTCGTACACCTGGAACATGTAGCGGCGCAGCTCTTCCTTCATGAAGGTGCGCATGGAGGGCGAATCGTCCACCACCAGGATCTTGGCCACGCGGTTGCGGTGCAGCCGGTCAACGGCGCGCACCACGTTGTCCACGGCGTGCTCGTCCTTGATGATGTAGTCGATGACGTCCTTGGAAAGGATGTAGCGGCGCGTGGTGTCATCAAGGCGCGAGGTGAACACCAGCGAAGGCACCTTGCGGGCGCGCGCCTGGTCCACCACCTCGCCGTCGGGGGCGTCGGGCAGGGTAAGGTCGAGGATGGCGAGGAACAGGTTGGGCCCCTGTTCGTCCATGATGCGGACGGCCTCGGCGCACGTGCCCGCCGTGAGCACGGAAAAACCGAGAAGTTCGGCGATGCGCGTGCGCAGTTCGTCTGCGCTGGCGCGGCTGTCCTCGACGATGAGGATGAGCGGATGCGTCATGGTGCTCCGTGCGGGCGTGCTGGCTTGTCGATCCCCCGGGGGAGGAACGGCAGTGGCAGGGTGCGTCATTTCGCACGGATTTGCAAGCACCCGCGAAGGGCCCGAACGGCTGGACCCGAACGGCAGGGCCAGACGTGCATCAGGCAGTACGGATGGCCGGGCAATTACAGAGTGCCGTGGCCTGAGCGCGCGCCAGCGCACGGGCGTACCCGCGCAAATGCCGGGAAGAGCCGGGGCAGGCATGAACCGATGCGGGCGGCCGGGCATGCGCGGCCGCCCGCATCATCAGGACTGCTCGCTGCCTGTGGCATCCGTCTGGCGCGGCGCGAGCTGATATCCCATTTCCTGGGCCATGTACTCCAGCGCGGCCACGTCGCGGGTTACCCGCATGATTTCCAGCAGGGTATCCGCGCCCAGCTTGGCGCTGTGATCGTGTGGGTTCAGTTCTCGCATCATGGTGGGGTAGGGTTTGCCGATCTGTTGGGCAACCCATTTGGACCGCCGCGCGGCGAGCACGGCGTTCTGGGTGATGCTGGTCACGCTTCTGCGCATGGCGCTACCTCCTGCCTGCGGTGGCTGGAAACCGGCGCGCCCACCTGTTCGTTGGCGGCGCGCGGAGGGCACTGGACCATGGTATCGCAGAAACCATGAAGCCGGGTGGGTGTAAAGCTGATGATACGGTATTTTGGGCGTTGAGCGTGGCAGTATTTTCATGGTAGTGTCCCCCTGAATCGATGTAGGGTGGCACTGCATCGGGTAGGGGTTTTGCGCTTGTTTGGTCGCTGGGTGCTGCATGGTGCGGATGTGGGCCGCGTTGTGCCGCGCACCGGAATCGCCTGGTGCCTTCCGGCGCAAGGGCACGGGCGTATCGCCCGGCAGGCGGCGGCAACGCGGCGCAGGCAGTCACGGCCTGGCACGGGTCGGCTGGGCGCAAGGGGGCGGAAGGGGCAGGCATGGGGGACACGGCGCGGGCGATGCCCCGCGAACATCGGGTCAGGCCCCGGCGCGGCGGCGAGTTGCGGCGGGGAATAAGGGTGAAGCATGGAGAGTGGGCGCAACGTGTTCATTGCCGCGCATCAGCCGTTGATGCGCGAAGGGTTGAAGGTGCTGCTGCGCGGGCTGGACGGGGTGCGCGTGTGCGGCGAGGCGTCGGACGGGCGCGCCGCGCTGGAAGGGTGCGAGCGGCTGGGGGCGGAACTGGCCGTCATCGAGTGCGGGCTGCCCCTGCTGGACGGGGTGTGCGTGATGCGGATGCTCAAGCGGCGCCATCCGGCCCGGAAGGTACTGGCCATCGGCGGCGATGACCCGGCCATGCTGCGCCCCGCGCTGGAGGCGGGGGCCGACGGCTATCTGCTGCCGGAAGCCAGCGCCGACGAGGTGCGGCTTGCGGTGCGCGCGGTGCTGGCGGGTGGGGGGTGGCTTTCGCCGTGGGCCGCGCGCGAGGTGCTGCGCGACAGGCGCAGCACCGCCGGGGCGCAACCGGCGGAGCAGAAGCGTGACACCCTGGCCCTGCTGACCCCGCGCGAGCGCGAGGTGCTGCACCTGGTGGCCGAAGGATACCGCAACCGTGAGATAGCCGGGCTGCTGGTGGTCAGCGACAGGACCGTGGAAAAACACCGCGCCAACCTGTTCCGCAAGCTTTCGCTGCATTCGCAGGCCGATGCCAGGGCCTGGGCAGAGGCGCGCGGTTTTGCGCTGCGGCCACGACCGCGTGGCGAACGATTGGGGTTGGGCTGAGCCGGGTGCCGAGCCGGGCGCGGCGCACGCGTTTTCGTGCCCGGCCCGTCAGGGCCGAGGTACGTGGCTATTCCTTGCGCACATGGCCCACGGTGCCGCCGGTCAGCCGCACCAGGTCGTCCGGCGTCAGGGGGAATACCGCGTGCGGGGTGCCCGCCGCCGCCCAGATGTCGGGCAGGGCCAGCAGGTCCGCGTCGATCAGGCAGCCCACCGGGGTGGCGTGGGCCACCGGGGGCACGCCGCCGATGGCGTAGCCGGTGGCCTGGCGCACGAAGTCGGCGTCGGCGCGGCCCAGCGGTTCACCCGCCAGCGCGGCGGCGCGTTTTTCGTCCACCCGGTTGGCCCCGCTGGCGATGATCAGCCAGCCGCGCCCGCTCTGCTTGCCCTTGAATATCAGCGACTTGGCTATCTGGGCCACGGTGCAGCCCACGGCGTCGGCAGCTTCCTGGGCGGTGCGGGTGGAGTCGGGCAGTTCGCGCACCACGAAGCGCGGCGCGCTGTATCCGTCGCTTGCCTCGCGCACGGCCTGGTCCAGCCAGTCCTGCACGCGGCGCGCGCTGGGGGAAAGGGATGTGTCGTCCATGGTGCCTCCTGGACCTGTCCAGCGAAAGATGTTTCTCGGTGGGGGGATAGCCCATGGAGACGGGCAGGGCAAGTCCGGTAACTCCGGGCTTGCCCTGTTCATTGCCGGTTGCGGCGGCAGGCCAGGTGGCGCGACGGCAGGCCGGGGCGCCAACGACTGGGGAACCAGACGATAGGGGAACCAGACGATAGGGGCGGCCCTGCGGACCGCCCCTGCATGTATCCTCAGTCCTTGCCGCCCCCGTGCATCATGCGGATGTCCATGATGTCCTTGGCCGGGTAAACCCCGCTGGGGCAGGCCCGGCTGCACGCCAGGTGGCGTCGGCAGTGGCGTTCGCCGTGCGGCCCCTTGCCGATGTGCAGCAGTTCCTCGCGCCGTTCGGGGTGGCGGGCCAGTTCGCGGTTCAGCGCGGCCAGCGGGGCTGGCCCCATGAACGCGGGTTCTGCGGGGGATTCATGCCTGGGGGGAGCGTCTGGGTCATCCATGGACAGGGGCGTGGACAGGGGCGCGGCGTGGGGCGCGGGCAGGTGTGCGGCGTGGTGCACGGCCTGGGACGTGGCAGGCGGCATGTCGTCGGTGCCGTTGGTGACCGGGCAGGCCGACATGCACGCCCCGCATTCGATACAGTTCTCCAGCCGGGTGTAGCGCGCCACCCCGTGCGGCACCCCGGTGGACGCCTTTTCCACCGGGCGCACGTAGCCCCAGTCCGGTTCGATGTGGGCGAACATGGGGCGCATGTCCACCATCAGGTCGCCCAGCACGGGCAGCGAGCGCAAGGGCTCCAGGGTCACCACGTCGGTGCCCAGGGCCAGCATGCGGGTGATGCAGGCCAGCCGTTCGCGCCCGTTGATGCGCATGGCGCAGGTGCCGCAACTGGAATGGTGGCACGAATGGCGGTAGACCAGCGTTGGGTCTGACTCCACGCGGAGGCGGTCCAGCACGTCGAGCACGGAATCCTCGGGCCGCACCGTCAGCCGGAAATCGTCGAAGCGGGCGTTGGCCCCGTCGGGGCCGCTGCGCTGCACCCGCACCGTGAGCGTGCGCGCCTGCTGCGGCTTGGGGGCGGGGGAGGGGGGAGAGGAGGGGGAAGCCGAAGACGCGGAGGTGGCGGCATCCGGCGATTCGGGCGCGGTCTTTTCGGCGTCGCTCATGGGTCAGCTCCTGTAGTAGGCCCGCGCGGGCAGCAGGGGCGTTTCGCGCGTGCGGCAGGGCGCGTCATGCCCGGTAAGGCGGCAGATGATGTCGGCGGTCTTTTCGGCCATGGCGCGCAGGGTCATGCCCTTGCCGCCGATGATGGACAGCAGCCCGGATACGTTGTCGCGCGTGCCGTGGTCGTAGCAGTCGAAGGTCCGGCTGATCTCCTGCGGGCGCGCGGCATCGGCGTTGCCGATGAGCGGGCGCGCGGCGGACCATGCCGAGCGGATGGGCGCACCGGCGCAGGCGGGCACCATTTCCGAGCACAGGCGCACCATGCGCGCCACGTGTTCGGGCGGAATGTCCAGGTGGTCGGGGTCTTCGGTGAGCCACATGGAGGTGCCCAGCACCGAAAGGCGGCGCTGCGGCACGATGATGTCGCCTTCGCTGGCCTTGCGCATGCGGTTGATGACCATGTTGGTCACCCGGCCCTCCACGGCCACCAGCACCCCCGGTCCCGGCTGGATGGGCACGTGCACCCCCGCCAGTGCCGCCACCTTGCCCGCCCAGGCCCCGGCGGCGTTGACCACCATGTCGGCGGGGGCGGACCATTCGCGGCCCCGCGCGCCGTGGGCGTCTTCCGTCAGGGTGCGCAGGCGCAGGCCGCGCACCGCGCCGCCCTGCACGTCGATGTCCACGACCTCTGTGAAATTGTGGACCGTGGCCCCGCCCGCGCGCGCCGTGGCCAGAAAGGGCAGGGCCAGCCGCCACGCGTCGAAGGTGGCGTCCGGCACCTGCATGGCCGCCAGCACCGTGTCGGTCAGGCCGGGTTCCATCCTGCGGGCCTGTTCGGGCGTGTAGTCGCGCGTGGGAATTCCCGATGCCGCGCAGGCGTCCTTCAGCCGCTGGCGGTAGGCCATGTCCTCGTCGTCCAGGGCCACGAACAGGCCGTCATTCTGTTCCATGGCCTGCGGCACCAGACGGCGCAGGATCATGTTTTCCTCGATGCATTCGCGCGCGGCCTCGGGGTCGTGCACCGCGTAGCGGGCGCCGCTGTGCAGCAGCCCGTGATGGCGGCCCGTGGCCCCGCTGAAGAATTCGCCCCGTTCGTAGATGGCCACGGAAAAGCCGCGCAGAATCAGGTCGTGTGCAAGGGCTGCGGCCGTGCCGCCCCCCCCGATGATGGCGATGTGTACCATGCGTGCTCCGCTGTGGGTATGCTGCCGCCCCCGATGGCGCCGAAATCTTCCGGTCGTGCCGAAATCGGGCGGATACCGAAGGGGGCGTCCGGCGAACCGGCATGCGTGCGGTGCAGGCATGCCCCCCGCCCGCGCTCCTGATGCCGGGCCTTGGACGCCGGACCATGCTTCCCCCTAGCACGAATGCGGGGCGATGGTACAGTGCGCGGGCATGCTTGGCGGAATAAATCGGGGCACAGGCGGAAGCCGGGGGATGCCGAGGCGTGCGGCGGGTCTGGCGGGGCCGGCCAGGCCTTGTCGCGGGGCACGCATGCCCCGGCACCATGGGCATGGGGGAGGAGTGCGCCATGACGTTGTCGGCAGGGGGCGCGGTTGCGGGGGGCGACGCGGACAGCCCCGACGCGGCGTGACGCGGACAGCCCCGACGCGGCGTGACGCGGGCAGGCCCCGATGCGGCGTGACGCGGCCCGCCCGGCGTGGTGCTCCGGCGCTTTACAAGCGGGGGCGGGCGGGGTAGCCAGAGTGCTTCCCACGCGACGGTCCGGTATCGGTGCGGTGGTGCCGGGGGGCGCCGCCGTCAGGGTGTCGGCACGCCGGGCGAACCGAAGGCCTGCCTGGCCTGTGTGCGTCCGCCTGCCGCCCATCGTCCGCATCCGCGCAACCGGTTGCCCGTCTATCGCAAGGAGCCGCCATGCATAGCAAAGAAACCGCCCTCGTGGTCCTGTCCGGCGGGCAGGATTCCGCAACGTGCCTGGGCTGGGCGCTGGAACGCTTTGGCCAGGTGTCCACCATCGGCTTTCATTACGGACAGCGCCACACCGTGGAAATGGACTGCCGCCTGCGCCTGATGGACGAGGTGCGCCGCCTGTCCGCGGGCTGGAACGAGCGCCTGACCGACGACACTACCGTGGAACTGGCCCTGTTCCGCGAACTGGGCCGCACCGCGCTGACCCACGACGTGGCCATAGAGATGGGCCGCAACGGGCTGCCCACCACCTTCGTGCCGGGGCGCAACCTGGTGTTCCTGACGGCGGCGGCGGCCCATGCCTACCGGCAGGGCATCCGGCACATCATCATCGGTGTGTGCGAGACCGACTATTCCGGCTACCCAGATTGCCGCGACGACACCATCAAGGCCATGCAGGTGGCCCTGAACCTGGGCATGGAGTCGCGCTTCGTGCTGCATACCCCGCTGATGTGGCTGACCAAGGGGGCCACGTGGGAACTGGCCCGGCAGGTGGGCGGCGACGCCTTTGTCGAGGTGGTGCTGGAACATACCCACACCTGCTACAAGGGCGTGCGCACCACCCGCCACCCGTGGGGCTACGGCTGCGGCGACTGTCCGGCCTGCGACCTGCGCCGCCAGGGCTGGGCCGACTACCTGCGCAGCTGTTCCGGCGGCGGGTGCTGATGGGCTACCGGGTCAAGGAAATCTTTCACTCGCTGCAAGGCGAGGGCGTGCACGCCGGGCGCGCCGCCGTGTTCTGCCGTTTTTCCGGTTGCAACCTGTGGACCGGGCGCGAGCAGGACCGGACGGATGCCGCGTGCCGGTTCTGCGATACCGACTTCACGGGCACCGACGGCTCCGGCGGGGGCGTGTTCGAGGATGCGCAGGCGCTGGCCGCTGCCATCCTTGCCGTTTTTCCGTATCCCCTGGCCCCTCCGGATTCCCTGGATACCCCGACCCCTCTGGACGGGAACGGCTGGCGGCCCTATGTGGTGTTCACCGGCGGCGAACCCGCCCTGCAACTGACCACGGACCTGCTGGATGCCCTGCACGCGCGTGGCTGCCAGTGCGGGGTAGAGACCAACGGCACCCTGCCCCTGCCCGCAGGGCTGGACTGGGTGACCGTCAGCCCCAAGGCGGGCACGCGCCTTGCCGTGACGCAGGGGGACGAACTGAAGCTGGTCTGGCCACAGCACGGCGTGGACCCCGCCGACTTCGCGGGACTGGCCTTTCGCCACTTCATCCTGCAACCGCGCGACGACGCGGGGCACGGGGCGGACGGCACTGCCGGGGGCGCGGATCACGTTGCCGCCTGCGTGCGCTATTGTCTGGAACATCCGCGCTGGCGGTTGGGATTGCAGGTGCACAAGTTTCTGGGCATCCGCTAGATGCCTTACCCCATGGCGTGAACGCCCCCGACACCCCGTGCGGTCTGGACATGATCCGGGACATGCCCGGACGTCCGCGCCGGGCTGCATCACCTTGACACCACGCCGTGCCCACACGGCTGACACACAGGCAGGACGGATGGACATTTTCGTGACGCTTACCTTCGACGCGGCGCACCGGCTGCCGTGCGTGCCGCAGGGGCACAAGTGCGGCAACCTGCATGGGCACACCTTTACCGTGGAAGTGCACGCGCGCGGCCCCGTGGGCGGCGATACCGGCTGGGTGATGGATTTCGGCGATCTGAAGCGGCTGGCGAAACCGGTCCTTGACCGGCTGGACCATGCCTATCTCAACGACATCCCCGGTCTGGAGAATCCCACCAGCGAATGCATCGCCCGCTGGCTGTGGCGCGAACTGAAGCCCGGCCTGCCGCAGCTGTGCCGCCTGGTGGTGCGCGAAAGCCCCACTTCCGGGGCGGTGTACGAAGGGGAAGGCGGGGCCGTGTAGCCCGCCGGGGCCAGAGGCTCCCGCCAACGCGGAAAGGATGGACGCACAAAGGGGCACCCCGTGGGGTGCCCCTTTGTGCGTGCGGCGTCGTACGAAACCCGGCAACCAGGCGGGCATCAGCCCTGCTTGTCTGCCACCTCGCGCGGGGTGGCCTTTTTGCCGGGAGCGGGGGTCTTGTCCGCCGTGGACTTGGTGGCGGAGGACTTTTTCCTGGCGGCCTTGGGGGCGGGTTCCTGGTCTTCCGTCTTGGCCACTGCCTTGCGTTCGGGCTGCTTCGCCTGGGCCTGCGCGCTGGCTTTGGTCCTGGTGGTCCTGGATGCGTCGGAAGCCTTGGCCGTGGCGGACGCAGTGGACTTGGACGCCTTCGGCGCGGCCTTTTGCCCCGTCTTGGCGGGGTCGGCCTTTTCCGCCGTGACGGCAGCCTTTTTCTTTTGGGATTTCTTCTGCACAGGTGCGGCCTTGGCACCTTCCGCAGTCTTGGCGGCAGCCACCGACGTCTTGCGCGACTTGGCGGATTTGGACGACTTGCGCAGTTCGGCGTAGGCCTCGCTGTTGGTCTTGTGCAGGGTCAATCCGTAGTCAGAGGGCTTCATGTCCGCCAGCAGCATGGAAACGGGCTTGCCGCCCCCGGCCACGGAGCGAAAGCCCGCTTCCACCAGCCGGTTCACTTCCTGGGCGCGGGCCTGGGTGGTTTCCGCGCCCAGCACCACGGCCAGCAGGCGGGTCTTGCCGCGCTTCACCGTGGAGATGATGTTGTAGCCGGAAGCGAATACCCAGCCCGTCTTGAGGCCGTCTGCCCCTTCGCAGTTGCCGAGCAGGGGGTTCTTGTTGGTGGTGATGACCTTGTTGTGCTTGATGTACCGGGTGGAATGGTAGCGCAGGGCTTCCGGATACTGGGCAAGGTAGGCGCGGGAAAGGGAAAGCATGTCACGGGCGGTGGTGTGCTGCCCGGCGGCGGGCAGGCCGTGCGGGTTGCGGAACACGCTGTTCTTCATGCCCAGCGCCCTGGCCTTGGCGTTCATCATCTGCACGAAGTTGTCCACGTTGCCGCCGATGTGTTCGGCAGTGGCAACGCTGGCGTCGTTACCCGAGGATACGGCCATGCCTTCCAGCAGATCGTCCAGGGTCAGGGTTTCCCCCTGCTTCAGGAACATGCGCGAACCGCCGGTGGAGAAGGCGCGGCGGCTGACCTTGACGGTATCCTTCAGCGATGCCTTGCCCGCGCGCACCTGGTCCAGGGCCACGTACATGGACAACACCTTGGTGAGCGATGCGGGGGGAATGGGCTCGTCGGCGTTCTGTTCGTAAATGATGCGCCCGGTGCTCATGTCCAGCAACAGGGCGGAGCGCACGTCGAGCGTTTCATGGCTGGTGGCGTGCGCCGCCACGGGAGCGGCGAGCAGCGCGGCAACCATCAGGGCCAGAAGCACAAGACCTGTCCGGCAGGTTTGGGCGGGCCGTGCGATGGACCGGGCGGCAGGGGCCGCCGGGGTGGGGGATGCATGATGCTGGCGTGAGGCCATGTGGCCGGGAACGGTGCTGTGCATGCGCATGCGCTGTCTCGCCTTTCCGAGCCGGCCGCTCCGGGCCGGGAAACCGGTGTTTCAGGCAGCGCGCCATGCGCGCGCCCTCGCGATGCGTCGCCGGAATGCCGTGGCCTGGCCCGGCAGAACCTCCGGCATCCCCGCCTGTTCCGTTTCGGCAGGCCCGCCGCGTCGGGTTCGTCTGCCCGGTGCGGGGTGCCGATCCGGCAGTGGTTGGGGGTGTGCCGCATCACGCGGTTCGGACGCTGCCCGCTTCCAAGGGGCGGTACGTCCCGCTGCTTGTCATGTGCGTCGCCCGTGGCGCGCGTGGCTGGGCGCCGCATTCCGTCCGGAATGGTCGTGCGCCGATGTCCGCAATTAGCATTACTGTAGAGGGATGGCCATGACAAGCATTCTCTGATGGATGCGCAGAAAATTGCACGCGTCTGCCCCGTCGGGGAAGGGGGGGACAGGCCGATGAAGCGACCGGGAGTGCTTGGTGCGGGAGGCGGAACAGCGTGCGCCCCCTTCGTTGCAGGTCGTTGCACGCCGGGACGCCACCGTTGCGTGCGCTTTTTTCGGGCGCGTGGGTAGCCGGAATTCCGGCATGTTGAATATTTTCTAGAGTTTGCCGAGTGTCGGGAGCTAGCCGTCAACCCGCGCAGTTGCTTGCCTTTCGATTGGCGAGGTGGTTCCGGGGGCAGGCACCTGCACGCCCGTTATTGCAAGCCGTGCCACAGTCGTTGTGCACCGCATTGCATTCACACCTTGACGTGGTGCAGTGGCGCCCCCCGCAAACAGGCAACGTGTGTCAGGCGATTCTGTTGCGGTTTGTCGGAACCCCGGTTCCGGATGAGGAGCGCGCATGCGCGTGGCAAGAGGCGCGGCTGCCCGTTGCATGGCGTGTGGCAGGGGGAGTGGGGCGGGTGCGTGAGGCAGTTGGCGGCGGGGGGGGCGCAGGCCAATGGTGGCCTGCCGGTGGTCGGGTGCCGGTCTTTTTCTTTCTGGGAGTTGCGAACAGCATGAAATATATCGATATATCGGGATGGTGCGCAAAGCGATCGTGATTGCTTTTGATTGCGCAAGCAAGTGGTCGCTTGCGGGCGAGATCGCGCTAGTTGATCAACTAATCGCGCAATCATGCAAGATTGAGCAGTCAGTCCGCGCAAGGTTGCGCGAAGCGTCGAGATGTGGAGGTGAGCTTGTGATAAAAATATTTATCTTTAATTTGAGTGGGTTGTGATAATATCTCAAGGCTTCTTCTCGTGTCGTTGTCACGCAATGGCACGGGCTGTGCTTTGTGGCTGGGCAAGGACGTCGAGTCAGACCGCCGAGCCGGTCCGGATGGATGTCTTAACGGAAAGCGTGAACGCGGAGCGCAAACCTCCAACGGAGAGGACCGTCATGAACATCACCTTCGAAATCATCGGACAGAGCTGCGACCTTGCCCTGCACCCCGTTTCGCCGCAGACGGCCGAGGCCATCCGCACCAAGGGGCGCGAAATATACGCCGAAAAGTACATGAACTGGTGGCGCAAGGGGAACACCCGCACCTTCGGCATGCGTCTTGGTCCCGACAGCCTGGTGCGCCTTTTCGTGGATGGCCGCCAGACTGAACTGGACGAAAGCCTGCTGTACCGTGACGTGACCACCATTCGCCGCCGCATGTATCTGAACAGCAAGGCCAAGTACCTTGCCGTGCTCGGCTATGACGACGAGTGGTGCGCCTTCAAGTGGATATGGCACGACGTGAAGCATTTCGACCCCGCCGGGTTCAGCTTCCAGGTGCTGAACTGGGACCGCGTGATGAAGACGCAAGGGTACAACGTGGTGGACAATGTGTTCTACGACGGCCACCTGGCGGATGACGATTCGTGGTGCAACCCCAGCGGGTTCACCCTTATCGACCCGATGATCATCGACCTTGCGGACGTGCGCCGCGAGGTGGAGGCCGAAAAGGCCGACGACAACAAGAAGGCGGCGTAACATCGCCGCATACAGGCACTCCCGGTTGGGGTTCCCGCCCGACCGTTCGTCAGACCCGCACCCGTAGTAGCCCTACCCCTCCCTGCCCGAGAGCGGAGGTCCCCACACCCTCCGCTCTCCCCCTCCCTCAGGGCCCGCCGCCCGTAAGCGGCGGGCCCCGTCTTTTCTTTTTTCCGGCCTGCCGCCAATGGGCAGGCGTTGCGTTGGCTGCCAGTCGCCATACGGAATACAGTGATCGCTCACCATTTTTTTTAGCAAAGGAAAAAAATCACAATACATGTCGAAAAACACCGAAAAGCCGTGGGTTTCTGCGCAGGCGGGTTGTGCAATCAGTTTGGAATGGTGGTGGGCTGTTGCGTGGCGGGCTCTGGCGTGTTTACAAAAATAGTATGTAATTTCAGTAACAAGTACGCTGCGCGCGAATGAAGTGCCTGCTCGGCCGGAGAGAGTGAGCACGGGATATTGCAATAGGTTGAGTTGACAAACAGCGAGTCAGGAGGCAGTGTGGGCTCGTCGTCGCTGTGTGAACAACCAGTACAAGCGATCCCGGTCCCCGTCCCTTCATCGGAACCTGCCCGTTCATCACGATGGAGGTGACACCTTCAGGCTTGCGGCCCCGTGCCGTGCCGGAAGGAGGCCGGACCGCTCCGCCTGACGCGGGGTGGCCCGGAGGGGGCAGGGGTGGCGGAAGGTGTTCGACACGGCTGGCGGCACGATGCGCGAGAGCGGCGCGGGGCACAGGCGGCGCGCAGTCCTATGGGACGGCGGACGGGCCCACCCCACATGCGATCTCACGGAGGGATCGCACGGCATCCGGGTTGCCGCACCGGATGCAGCCGGAAACCGAGAGGGCGCATCGGCAACGAAATGGAGTCCGATCATGAACGTTACCCTTACCATCTCCGGCAGAAGCTGCGATCTGGCTCTGCACCCCGTTTCGCCGCGTACGGCGCTGGCCATTCGTGCCAAGGGGCGCAAGATCTACGCCGAGAAGTACATGGACTTCTGGCGGCGCGGCAACACCCGCAATTTCGGCATGCGCATCGAGGCCGACACCCAGGTGCAGCTCAGCATCGACGGGGCAGAACAGACCTTCGACATGGGCGCGCTGCTTGGCAACGTGTCTACCAGCATGAGCAACCTGTACCTTGACAGCAAGGCCAAGTACCTGGCGGTAATGGGCTTTGCCGAAGAAGTGTGCAGCTACACCTGGAGCTGGAACAACGTGGAAAGCTTCGATGCCGCCCGCTTCATGACCTGCATCACCGACTTCGGTCCGGTGCTGGGCAGCACCATGCGCGCCATCGACGAAGTGCGCTACGACACCCTGTGTGCCGACAACTTCACGTGGGGCAATCCCGGCGGCTTCACCCTCATCGACCCGGTGGTGCTGGATCTCGACCAGCTTCGCCGCGTGGCCCGCGCCGCCTAGCGCGTGCACCGCAGCGCCGTTCGGGGCGCAGAACGACCATACGAGGGGGGGCTGCAAGCTCCCCCTTTTTTTCGTGTGGGCAAGCCGACGCAACATCGTTGCGCCCCTGCCGTCAGGAGGGGCGCCTGCGGTTTTGCGGCATTCACTGCCGCGTTCACGAAGGAGCGGCAATGGCGTGTCGGATGCCGCAGTGTGCAGGCGTCGGGCTTGCAAGACGTTCCCCACGCGTGCCAGTATCGGCTCCGACAGAATGCGTCCCGGTCGCGCGCAGGCCGCCCGGCGCGACACACATCAGGCCCGCCGGGCCAAACATGCCGCATTGCACGGAAGGTACGATGGAACTGCCTCTGCTCAAGGAATTCGTGGTCATCTTCGGCCTTTCGGTGGCCGTCATCTATCTTTGTCATTACGTGAAGGTGCCAGCCATCGTCGGTTTCCTGCTGACGGGCGTGGTGGCCGGGCCGCACGGCCTGGGGCTGGTCAAGGCCGCGCACGAGGTCGAGATCATGGCCGAGGTGGGCGTGGTGCTGCTGCTGTTCACCATCGGGCTGGAACTTTCGCTCGGCGAACTGATGCGGCTGCGCAAGCCAGTGTTTCTGGGGGGGCTGGCGCAGGTGGCGCTGACCATCCTGGCCTTTGCGGGCGGGGCGGAACTGCTGGGCCTGCCGCACGGCACGGCGGCGTTCATCGGCTTTCTGGCCGCGCTGTCGTCCACAGCCATCGTGCTCAAGCTGTTGCAGGAGCGCGCCCAGATGGACAGTCCGCACGGGCGCATCTCGTTGTCCATCCTGATCTTTCAGGACCTGGTCATTGTGCCCATGATGCTGCTGGTGCCGTTTCTGGCGGGCAAGGGCGGCGAGGCCGGGCCTTCCCTGCTGTTCACCATGGCCAAGGGGGCAGGCATCATCCTGCTGGTGTTCCTGCTGTCGCGCAAGCTGGTGCCTGCCATGCTGCACCGCATCGTGCGTACCCGCAACCGCGAGGTGTTCCTGGTCTCCACGCTGGCCTTCTGCCTGGCCATCGCCCTGCTTACCTCGTCCATGGGCCTTTCGCTGTCGCTGGGCGCGTTTTTGGCCGGGCTGATCATGGCCGAATCGGAGTACAGCCACAGCGCGCTGGAAGGCATCATGCCCTTCCGCGACGTGTTCACCAGCCTGTTCTTCATTTCCGTCGGCATGTTACTGGACCTTGGCTTCGTCATCGACCACCTGCCGCTGGTCATCGGCGTGACAGCGTCCGTGCTGGCGGTCAAGTGCCTGCTGGGCGGCGGCGCCACCCTGATGCTGGGCTATCCCCTGCGCCCGGCACTGATGGTGGGCCTGGCCCTGTGCCAGGTGGGGGAATTTTCGTTCGTGCTGGCCAAGGCGGGGGTTTCGTACGGGCTGTTCGACCGCAACGAGTACCAGTTGTTCCTGGCCGCCAGCATCATGACCATGGCGCTGACGCCGTTCCTCATCGCCGGTGCCCCGCGCATGGCCGACGCCGCCGTGCGCCTGCTGCCCGCCGGGGCGCGGCTGGCCCGGCGCGGGGAGGAGGCGGCGGCGGAAGAGGCGGGCGGCGCGCACTGCGGCATGGACCTGACCAACCACCTGATCATCGTGGGTTTCGGCATCGGCGGGCGGCACCTGGCCCGGGCTGCCAAGGCGGCGGGCATCGACTACACCATCCTGGAGATGAACCCCGACACGGTGCGCACCTTTGCCGCCAAGGGCGAGCCCATTGCCTACGGCGACGCCTCGCACATCGCGGTGCTGGAGCACGCGGGCGCGTGCGCGGCACGGGTGCTGGCCATCGTCATTTCCGATCCGGTCGCCGTGCGCAGCATCACCGACACGGCGCGCAAGCTGAATCCTTCGCTGCACATCGTGGTGCGCACCCGGTTCATCAGCGAGATAGCGGCCCTGCGCGACCTGGGCGCCAATGTCGTGATCCCGGAGGAGTTCGAGACCTCCGTGGAAATCTTTACCCGGGTCATGAGCCGCTACCTTGTGCCGCGCGCCGAGATAGAACGCTTTGTGGAGGAAGTGCGCACCGAAAGCTACGACATGCTGCGTCAGGTGGACATCCGCACCGAATCGCTGGCCGCCCTTTCGACCTACTTCACCGATTTCGACCTGAGCGCCATGACCGTGGAGGCGGGCTGCATGCTGGACGGCATGACCCTGCAACAGGCCGACCTGCGCCGCCTGCACGGCCTGACCCTGGTGGCGGTGAAGCGGGGCGAGGACGTGCTGCCCAATCCGGACGGCACCCTGCGCCTGATGGCGGGCGACGTGGCCTACGTGTTCGGCCCGCACGCGGACATCGCGGCCAAGGCAGGGCTGTTCGCGGCGCGGCGGCGGGCCTGGGAGACGGGCGAAGAGGAGACGGGACCTTCCCTGGAAGCCACGCTGGCCGATGGTTCCGCTCCGGCGGAAGACGCGGGCGGGACGCCGGGCGGTTCTGCCGCTCCGGAAGGGGCGACGCCCGGCGAAACAGCCTGATCCCGGTTTTGCAGAAAAGACCGCCCCCGCGAAGAAGCTCTTCGCGGGGGCATTTGTTTGCAGAATGTTGTTGAAAGGCCAAGGCGCAGGAGGGTCCGCCAAAGTGTCATTTTGCCCGTTGGCGGCTAGCCCGCGCGCAGGGCAGAGATAAGCCGCTGCAACTCCTCGGCCTGCGCGGCCAGGCCGGAAATGGCCGACTCGGCCCGCTCCATGCCCTCGGCGGTGCGCGCGGCCACCTGGTTCACCTCGCCCACGGCGCTGCCCACCTGCTCGCTGGCGGCGGACTGCTGCTCGGCGGCGGTGGCGATGGACCCCACCCTGTCGGCGGTGCCGGTGACGATGGTGACGATGCGGTCAAGGGTGTCGCCCGATTCGCGGGCCAGCCCCACCGATTCGCGCACCGCCTCGCCCGCCTGCCGGGCGCCGTCGATGGACCGCGCCGCCCCGTCCTGAATGGCCCGGATGGCGTTGCCCACCTCGTGGGTGGCCTGCATGGTCTTTTCGGCCAGCTTGCGCACCTCGTCCGCCACCACGGCGAACCCCCGCCCGGCGTCACCGGCGCGCGCCGCCTCGATGGCCGCGTTCAGCGCCAGCAGGTTGGTCTGGTCGGCGATGTCGCTGATGACCCCCAGCACGTTGCCCACCGCGTCGGTGCGCTGGCCAAGGTCGCCCATGAACGATTCCAGTTCCTCGGTGCGGGTCCGGATGGCGCTGATGGCGTCCACCAGCCGCGTCACCGACCCGGCCCCCTCGGCGGCGCGGGTGCGCGCCTCTGCCGCGCTGTCGGCGGCTTCCGCCGCGTTGCGGGCGACTTCCGTGGAGGCGGCATTCATCTCGTCCATGGCGGTGGCGGTTTCGGTGGCGCGGGCCGACTGCATGCGCGCCCCGTTTGCCGCTTCCTCCACCTGGGTGGCCAGCACCCCGGCGGATGCCGCCACCTCGCGGGCTATGCCCACGGCCTGCGCGGCCACGGCGGCGATCTTCTCGTTCTTGGCGCGGATGTCCGCCTCCTGCCGCCGGATGGTGGTCAGGTCGAAGTACAGGGTGAAGGCCCCTGTCTGGTCGTTGTCCAGGTCGAACACCGGGTTGGCGTTCACTTGCAGGATGTGTTCGCCGCCGTTGCCGGCCACGGTCATTTCGCCTTCCACGCGGGCGCGGGTTTCCAGCGCCTCGTCCGAGCGGGTGCGGCGGCTGGCATCGCCGAAGAAGAATTCGCCCACCCGCTGGCCGTGGTAGTCGGCGGGTTTGCCGGGCTTGCCCGCAAGGTCCAGCAGGATCTGCCCCACGAAGGTGATGCGGCCCGCGTTGTCCAGGGTCATGCAGGGAAAGGTGCCCGAAATGGCGTCCAGAATGCCCTGCGCGAAGCCCAGGCGGTCCTTCAGCCGGGCCACCATGTTGCGGATGGAGCCGCGCAGGGCGTCCAGTTCTGCCGGAAAGCTGCCGTCGATGGTCGCGTTGAAGTCGCCCTTGGCCACGGCCTCGGCATAGGCCCCAAGGCGGTCGATGGGGGTCATGATGCGCGCCACGATGCGGAAGGCCACGGCGCAGGCGGCGGCCAGAAACAGCCCCAGCGCGATGACGGCGACCCCGGCCATGCGGGCGCCGGTGGCAGAGGTCATGCGCTCCACCTCGGCGCTGGCGGCCAGGGCCTCGGCGGATTCCATCTGGGCCACCAGCGCCCAGCGGGTGCCCAGCACCTGTACCGGCTGCCACGCGGCCAGCACGGCATGGCCGCGCGGGTCGGTGGTCAGGGCCTGGCCGGTGTTGCCTTCCAGCGCGGCGCGTACCGCATCGGTGCTGACCTTGTCGCGCAGCACGTCCAGTTCATCGGGCGAAGTGCGCAGCGAGGTGCGCAGCAGGCCGTCCGGGCCCACCAGATAGGTTTCGCCGGTCTTGCCAAGGCCGAAGGCCTCGAACCGCCCGCCGGACAGCATCAGGCTGTTCAGCTTGGCCACGGGCAGGCTGAAGGCCAGCACGGCCACGTACTTGCCGCCCTTGCCGCCATCGAACACCGGCGTGGCCACGAAGGCACGCGGGGCGTTGCCTGCGGGCTCGTACGGGGCAAAGTCGCTGTGGGCCACCTCGCCCGCGCGCCCCGCCTTGCCGGATGCATCCGCCGCGCGGAACACGGTGGCAAGGCCGGTCTTGGCGAAGGGGCCGTCGGTGACGCGCTGGGCAAAGTCCGGATTCTTGCGCACCGAATAGAGCACCCGTCCGGTATCAGGGGCCAGCAGCAGCACGTCGGCATAGCCGAACCGCTCGGCAAAGTCGCGGAAGGCGGGGTGGAATTTCAGGTGGTTGTCCACGTAGCCGCAGACAAGGTCCGCCGGTTCGTCCAGCTTCTGGCGCTCGCCCGGGGCTGCCGGATTGCGCCGGATGTAGTGTTCCCACAGCAGTTGGGCGTTGGGGTCGGCGGGTACGTAGGCCGCCGCCGGGCGGGGGGCGTAGCCGGGCGCGGCGGCGGCATGGCGGGCAAAGGCATTCCAGCCCAGAAAGGCGGGACCGGACACGGCCTCGGCCAGGGCCGGACGCAAGGCGGCCAGGGCGTCCGGCGGGGTTTCCGATTCGTGGCGCACCAGGTCCACGTCGTAGGCAAAGGCCAGGCTGGCGTCGATGGCCGTGCGGTCACCGGCGTACACGGCAAGCTGGTCGGCCACCAGTTCCATCAGGTCGGCCACCTGGGCCGACTTGACGCCGCGCAGGGTGGCCAGTTGGCCTTGTGCCCGTTCCTGCAGGGCGGCGGCGCTGGTGCGCCCCACCTCGTGCATGCCGCCCGCGCCCACCCACCACAGGGTGGCCGCGATGCCGACACCGCTTGCCGCCAATACCGAAAGAAACCCCAGAAGCAACTGCCGTTTGAGGGTCATGACCGCACCTTGATCCCTTGACGCCTTACCTGACGCCGCACAGTGAAACAGGTTCCGGACGCGGGCATGGTGACCCTTGTCCGGCAACCGCGCGCGGTTCCCCATTGATCCGGCGCGGCGGGGGCGCGGGATCGCCGGGTTGCGGTCCCTTGCGCCACGCGCGCCCGACGGTGCCGGGCGCACGGAGCGGGCGGCGCGGTGTGTTCGTCCTGAAGTCCGGGGTGCCGCCCACGGGAGCACCGTTCACATTTTTGGGGGTGATGTCAAAGCGGGAAAGGGGCGGCGCTATGCGAATATTGTCAAACGGAAGGGGGCGGAATGGCGGAAAGTTGTAAAACCGTCGGCTGTGACGGGCTGTTGGATGCGAAATGGAGGAAGGCGGAACGGCACGGCGTGCCACTGCGCGTTACGCGGGGGGCCGCATGCGGAGCGCTTAGGGGCGGACTGTGTGTGGGGGGGAGCGCTACGCAACGGGCGGGCAGGCTTTCGCCCACCCGCCCGGACATGTGCATGCAGGAGTCTGGCAGCGCAACGCGGCGCGGCGTTGCGGCCTACAGCTTCTTGACCTCGGCGTACCAGCCGCCCGCCTGTTCCAGCAGGCCGTACAGACGGCCCACCAGCGCGTGCGGGTCGGCCAGGTAGCCTTCCAGCAGCAGGCTGGCCTCGAACAGTTGCAGGGTGGCGCTTTCCACCATGGGGTCGGCCGGGTCGGCCTTGTGGATGCGCAGCAGGTTGCGCAGGATGGGGTGGTCGCGGTTCACTTCCAGCACCTTTTTGGGGATGGACTCGTCGCGCTGCATGACTTTCAGCAGCTTTTCCATGGACGAGGTCACCGAGCCGTCGGGGCTGACCAGGCAGGCCGGGCTGTCGGACAGGCGGTGCGACACGCGCACCTCGGTCACCTTGTCGCCCAGCAGTTCCTTCATGCGGGCCAGCAGCGCGTCGAAGGCGGGGGCGTCGGATTCCGCCAGGGGCTCGGCTTCCTTGCGTTCCTCCACGGTGGGGAAGGCGTCCAGGGTGGCGGCGTCGGCGTGTTCCACGGCCTTCAGGGCGAAGTCCTTGTAGTTGCCCAGTGCGTCCATGACGAACTCGTCGATGGGCTCGTACAGGAACAGCACCTCAAGCCCCTTCTTGCGGAAGATTTCCAGGTGTGGGTTCAGCCGCGCGGCCTCGCGGTTGGGGGCGGAGAGGTACCAGATGTCCTTCTGGCCTTCGCGCGCGCGGCCGATGTAGTCGTCCAGCGAGGACAGCCCCTTGGCGTCGTCGTGGTGCGAGGTATTGCAGCGCAGCAGGGCCGCGAACTTTTCGCGGTTGGCCCAGTCGGTGTGGCCCAGCTTGAACACCTTGCCGTGCCCGCGCCAGAATTCCGCGTACCTGTCCGCGTCGGACGCGGCCAGCTTTTCCAGATGGCCGAGCACCTGCCTGGTCACCGTCTGGCCGATCTTGCGGATGACCACGTTCTCCTGCAGCGTCTCGCGCGAGATGTTCAGGGGCAGGTCTTCCGTGTCCACCACGCCCTTCACGAAGCTGAGGTATTCCGGCAGCAGGTCCTTGTTCTCGCGCTGGATGAGCACCCGGCGCACGTACAGGTCGAGGCCCCAGCGGTCGCGGCCCATGCCGAACAGTTCCTGCCCGTGCGGCGGCACGAACATCAGCGCGGTGAACTGCACCGGGGCGTCCACCGAAACGTGGATGGTCTCCAGCGGGGCGGCGGCATCGAAGGTGAGGTACTTGTAGAAGTCCTCGTACTGCTGCGGAGTGACCGAGAACTTCGGTTCGCGCCACAGGGCCGGGGTGGTGTTCACCCGTTCGCCCTCGACCATGATGGGGAAGGGCAGGAAGTTGGAGTGGGTGCGCACGATGGATTCCAGGCGATGGCGTTCCAGGAATTCCGCCGCGTCTTCCTTGATGTGCGCCTCGATGACCGTGCCGCGCGCCGGGGCTGCGGCATCGTCCGCGCCATCCACCTCGGCCACGCTGAACGAGCCGGAACCGTCCGATTCCCAGACATGGGCGGGCGCGCCGGGCTGGCACGAGCGCGAGGTGACCCGCACCGTGTCCGCCACCATGAACACCGAGTAGAAGCCCACGCCGAAGCGACCGATGATGGACGCGGCGTCGGCAGGGGCTGCGGAGGTCGGGGACGCGGCCTCGCCGTCGGCCTCGCCTGCGGCGGCGTCGGCCTTGGCCCCGCCGTTCAGTCCGTGCCCCATCCCGTGTTCCGACATGAAGCGTTCCGAGCCGGACCGGGCGATGGTGCCCAGGTTGTCGATGAGTTCCTGGCGGGTCATGCCCACGCCCGTGTCGGCAATGCGCAGGATGCGCGCGTCCTTGTCCACGGTGATGGTGATGTCCAGCGGCAGGTCGGGCGCGGTCACGGCATCGCCCCGGCTCTGGAAGAAGCGCAGCTTGTCCAGGGCGTCGGATGCGTTGGAGACCAGTTCGCGCAGGAAAATCTCGCGGTTGGTGTACAGCGAGTGGGTAATGATGTGCAGCAGTTTCTGCACTTCGGTGCGAAATTCATGGGTCTCGTGCGCGGCGGCGGTCATCGTTTCCTCCTGTGAAGGCGTGATCTGGTGAACGGAAAGGGTGCGCCCGGCATTCGTGACGAGTCCGGGCATGCCCGAATGTTGTACAATCGTTCCGTGCCGTTGCGGCCGGAAAATTCCCCAGTGCAGATAGTGCCAAAGCGGCGCCTGTCAAGACGGCTGCGGTCGGGAAGGGAAGGGAAGGAAAGGGACGAAAGGACGATGCCGGGCGGGACATGCGTACGGGCCGCCCGCTGTCGAGTGGACGGCCCGTGAGGCGCGCATCGGAAAGGCGGGGGAGAGAAAGGCGGGAATGCGCGGGGGCGGCCCGCCACCCGTCTTTTCTCGGTCCCTCCCGCTGAAGACGGACTACGCCGCCGGGGCGTCCAGCTTGAAGCGCACGCGCAGCACGCCGTTCTCGAAGTCGTGCGAGATGATCCGGAAGGTGCCCACTTCCGCCGTGTTGGCCACGTGGGTGCCGCTGCACGGGCAGGCGTCGAAGTCGCCCACGCACACGATGCGCAGGGTGTCGCCCGCATCGTCCGGCAGGCGCCCCAGGTCGAAGCGGCTGGCGGCTTGCGCGCGGTCCATGTTCACGGCGGTGACCGGAAGGTTGCCGGACAGCACGCGGTTCACTTCGGCCTCAATGGCGCGGGCCTCCGCGTCGTCCAGCGGATGGTCGAAGTGGTAGTCGCATTTGGATTTCTTGGGGTTGATGTGGGCGCTGAAGCAGCGCCCGCAGCCGTGGCGGGCCACCATCACGCCATTCAGGACGTGCTCGGCGGTGTGCATGCGGGGGGCTTCGTCCTTGCTCATGGCAGTCTCCGTGGGGGGCGGTTGGATGGCCTGCACGTGGGGCGTGCGGGCCAGTGGCGCTTGCGCCGGGCATGGGGTAGGTGTGTGACGTGCTTGCGGGGGCGGCAGCGACAGATCTCGCCGGAGCCTGCGCCGTATGGTTCGTAGGGCCTGCACGTTTCGCACGTTCCGTACGCCCCGCATGATCCGGTCACCGCACCGGGCGAAGATACAGGAGAGGTTGCATGGATTTCAAGGCATTGGCCGATCTGGTGGAAAACGGGCTGCCGTTCCAGAAACTGTTGGGCATCCGGGTGGCGGAGATGGAAGCGGGCCGGGTGAAGCTGTACATTCCGTACCGCGAGGAACTGGTGGGCGATACGCGGCGGCCCGCCCTGCACGGCGGGGTGATATCGTCACTGGCCGACGTGTGTGCCGGGTTCGCGGTGTGGACGAAGTGCCGCATCGACGACCGCATCGCCACCATCGACCTTGTCATCGACTATCTGCGGCCCGCGTCCGCCAGCGACCTGTATGCCGAGGCCACGGTGAAGCTGCTGGGAAACCGGGTGGGCAACGCGCAGGTGGTCATCTGGTCCGCCGACAGGCCGGACCGGCATGTGGCCGAGGGGCGGGGGGTGTACAACATCCGGCAGCCCGCCTAGTTCGACAGCGAATGCTCCTGCACGCGGGGGCCGCCCGCACCGGGCGCGCCCGCCGGGGCCGGGGTGTTCGGCGGCACCACGATCTGCTGGCCCGGCTGCGATTCCACGAAGTTGGCGGGCGCCTTGTCGGTGCTGCGGTCCGGGTCGAAGCCCAGCACCTTGCTGCGGGCCTTGCCCACCAGCACGGTGCATTCGTTGTTGGCGCAGTCGCGGATGGCCAGCAGGGTGGGCTTCAGCACGCCCGTGGGGGCCACGTTTTCCACCACCAGATAATATTCGCGCGGGCCGGTGCCGAACAGCGGGGTGACCGTGCAGGTCACCAGCCAGTCGTTCACGCCGTCGCCGTTCCAGTCAGTGATGGCCGTATGCGACACGGAAATCACGTCCATGCCCTGCCCCAGGGCAAAGCCCACCTTGCCGATGCGCACGTTGTCATCGGGGGCTGCGGAATCCGCAAAGGTTTCGCCCGCAAGGCCGTTGCGCGCCTCTGCCGAGCGAAAGCGCGTGGACAGGCGGCGGTACAGTTCCTCGCCGTACGAGGCGGGGCGGTAGTCGCGGTTGTCGCGGATGGCCGCCTCCATGTAGTTGCCCTCGGCGTCCAGGATGTTGCGGCGCACCAACTCGTCGCGCAGGTAGATGGCGTAGTTGCGGAACATGTCGGGCCGCACCACCTCCACCTGTTGCAGGGCACAGCCGGAGGCCAGGGCCAGCAACAGCAGCGGGACAAGAGCGGCAAGGCCGCGCAGGGCGGCGGAACGCTGGGCGGTACGGGTGCGGGTGCGGTGCATGGCAGGTGGTGCCCGGTGGGCGTTTGGGGGTGTCCGGCGCGGTGCGGCGCGCCACGGGGGGTAGGGACGGCTACGGCTTCTTCAGGATGGCCTTGATGGTGGCCTCGTCGGCGGCCTGGCGCGCCGCTTCCTGCGAGGCGGGCAGGATCTGCTCGCGCAGCAGCTTGTCCAGAAAGACGCGCGCTTCTTCGCCGGTGCGGACCACCGGCTGGCCGATGCCCCGGTATTCGTCCAGCGACAGCAGCCGGGCCTGCAACAGCCCCTTGGGCGCGGGATCTTCCACCACCAGCCAGTAGCCCAGGTAGAAGCCTTCGTCGTGCGGGGTCTTCTGGGTAAACAGCACCAGCCAGTCGCGCACGCCGTTGGCGTTCCAGTCCAGCGTGGCGAAGACCACCAGCGTGTTCATGAGGTCGGGCGAATGGACGTTGAGCGTGGTGCGGTCCAGCGCGCTGACGGTCCACTGCCTGGGCGAGGCGAAGGTGCGCCGCGTATCGTCGGTAAAGCCCAGCAGCAGCGAGGGGAACGAGCGCAGGTTCAGGCGCAGGGCCAGTTCCAGTCCGTACGATTCCGGCTGGTAGTCCTGCGGTACGATGTCGCCGGAAGGTTCGGCCCGGCCATCGGGCAGCACCACCAGCCCCGCGCGCTGGGCGGCGTCGGGGTGGCGCTGGGCAAAGGACGTCAGCAGAAAGCGGTCCAGCACCTGCACCGGCACGGGGCCGGGGTAGATGCGTTCCGGCTGGGGGCTTGCGTAGGGCTGGGCGCCGTCGTCGGTGATGCGCGGCGCGCAGGCGACCAGTGACATGACCAACGACATGGCAAGCAAGAGGGTGGCCAGCAAGCGGGACAGGCCCGATACGCCCGGCAATGGGGACAGGGCGCGGAAGCCGCGCGATGTGGCGGCGGCTGCGCGCCTGTCGGTATGGTTGGCGGGCCGGGCCGAGGTGCGGACGGGCATGGAATCCTCCGGATATGACCGCGTGGCGCGGTCGCACCCGCGTCTTATGACCGCCCCGTGCGACTGTCAACGGGCTTTTGCGGGACCGGGCCGGGGCGGCTTGCGGGCCGGGGGCCGTGCAGCCGCGCGGCGTATCGTCCGTGCAAAATGATGCCGCCCCGCGTCCCCCATGGCGGGCGGCAGGCGGGGCGGTGCAAGAAGGCTCCCAGGCCGGGTTGCCCCGGTCCGCCGTCTGTCTCAGAAGTTCAGCACCCTGTCCGCCTTCAGCATCTCGTCGTACAGAAACTGCTGGCTGCCTCGCGCCACCGTGTCGTCAGCATCCACGCCGTGGATGTCCTGGCACTTGCCTCAGGCGGCCAGCACGCCCTCGCTGAGGGAGAACAGCCGGGCCTGGTCGCGGATGGGGAACGAGGGGCCGTCGCCCGCTGCATAGTCCGCAGCCGGACCATTGAGGAAGATGGTTACTTCCTCGCCCTTTTCGAGCAGGAAGTTGCCGAAGCGGAAGGTGTTCCAGCGGATTTCCGGGTCTGCGCTGGAAAGGATGATCAGTATTTGCATTTCAAATGCTCCGCCGCATGGTTGATAGATAGAATCTATCATAAGCGGCGCTTGGCCGGGATGCAAGTCGTTGCATTCCTGGCCGGATGGCGGAAACGGCCACGGCGCGGTGGGACCGCGCCGTGAATGGGATGCCGTGGTAGTGGCGTGAGTGTGGTCGGGCAGCGGCGGGGTGGGGCCACCGTTCGGGGCGTCGCGCCCGTCTAGCCGAAGGGGTTCAGCGGCTTCAGGCCGAAACCCACCGCCTGTGCCGGGGCGGTCAGGGGGCGGCCTTCGAGCAGGCCGGCCAGGGCCTTGGCCAACTGGTCGGGACAGGAGGTGGGCTTGCTGCCGCAGGTGATGCCGACCAGTTTATCGATGGCGTCCTGTACCGGCATGCCGTCAAGCAGGCGTCCGAGGGCTTCGAGGTTGCCGGGACAGCCCCCGGCAAAGCGCACGTCGCGCAGCATGCCGTCGCGCACGTCGAACTGGATCTGCTTGCTGCAAACGCCGGTGGGAACATGAACATGCATGTCGAAACTCCGTGGCGCGGCGGTGGCCCGGCGCGCCGGATTGCTGGTGTGGCGTGGGGTGCCGTTTGGGTTCGGCGCCAGACATAGGCCCGCCATGCCGCGCTGTAAAGGGGGCGCACCCCGCTTGACGCGTCGGGCGGGGCGGACTATTTACTCACACAGCAAGGGGAGTAGCCAGCAAGGGCAACGTCAACAGCATGGCGCACGCGCCTGGCGTTGCCGTTGGGACGGACCCGCAAACCGGACCAATTGGCGAGACCTTCACGGCAGGAATGCCGGAGGTCTCGCCTTTTCTTTTTGGCCTCTGGCGATTTGTGAATTCTCAAATGGTATCGAGAGGTTGACTGTGAAACACGCGTTCCGCGACTGGTATCCCTTCCTGCTGGCCGTGCTGGCCACGTTGCCGGGCCTTGCCATGCGCGCCCTGCACCCCGAGATCAGCCCCCTGGTCATGGCCGGGCTGACCGGCGGGGCCATCCTGGCTGCGTCGTTCATGCTGATGTGGGCCTGCGAGGTGGCGCAGCTGGACATTCCCCAGACGCTGGCCCTGGCGGTGGTGGCACTTATCGCCGTGCTGCCCGAGTACGCCGTGGATATGTACTTTACCTGGATGGCCGGGCAGCACCCGGAAAGCGACTACGCCCATTACGCCATTGCCAACATGACCGGGGCCAACCGCCTGCTCATCGGCGTGGGGTGGAGCGCCATCGTGCTGGTGTGCTGGATGCGTTTTCGCAGCGCGGTGGTGGTGGAAAGCGAACGCCGCACCGATCTGGTGTTCCTGGCCATGGCCACGGCGTACGCGTTCGTCATTCCCATCAAGGGTTCGCTGGCGTGGTACGACGGTGTGGCGCTGGTTTCGCTGTACGTTTGGTACATCTGGCTGGTTTCGCGCAGGCCCTGCACCGAGTTCGAGGCGGAAGGCCCGGCGGAAGTGCTGGCCAAGCTGCCCACGGGGCACCGCCGCATCGCCACCCTGTCGCTGTTCCTGTTCGCCGCCGTGGTCATCCTGGCTGACGCGGAACTGTTCAGCGAAAGCCTGGTGGCCTCCGGCAAGGTGCTGGGCATCAACGAATTCCTGCTGGTGCAGTGGCTTGCACCCATCGCCTCCGAGGCGCCCGAGTTCATCGTGTCGCTGATGTTCGCCTTGCGCGGCCATGCCAGCATCGCGCTGGGCAGCCTGATTTCGTCCAAGCTGAACCAGTGGACCCTGCTGGTGGGCATGATACCCGGCGTGTACGCAGCCTCGTCCGGCTCTGTGCACCCGCCCATTCCCATGGATTCGCACCAGATGAACGAAATACTGCTGACGGCGGCGCAGTCGCTGTTCGCCATCTGCCTGCTGCTGCGCATGCGCATCGGCATGCGCGGGGCGCTGGTGCTGTTCGGCCTGTTCCTGGCCCAGTTCATTTCGCCGTTCATCCAGGCGCCCATAGAGGCGGCCATGGGCCTGCCGCACATTCCCGACCGGCTGCACATCTGGTTCAGCCTGGTGTACGTGGTGCTGGCGGGCGGCATGCTGCTGCTGCGCCCGCGCACCCTGCTGGACCTGCGCTACGGCTTTCGCGTGTAGCATGCGCGCCGCTGGCGGCGTGACTATTCGCATGTCGTGATCCTTCGCGGCCCGTCGCACCCTTGGCGCGGCGGGCCGCTCGTGCTAGAGACGGGCCATGAGTGACGGCAAACGTTTTTTTGCGGAATTGGGTTTGCGTGGCCAACGTCGCCGGGTGTTGGTTGCCGCTTCAATGGGATTCGTTTCTTTGTGCGCGGGAAGCCTTATGCCTATGTGGTTGCCGGGTTTCGTGCGGGCAGCCGAGCCCGGCGCGCCGCGTGACGACGAAGCCTCCATCACCCTGCGCGAGGACGATTTCGACATCGACGTGCGCTATCCGCGTCTGGGGCAGGCCGCCGTGGACGACGACCTGGCCCGCTGGGCCGCGCACATCGTGGGCGCGTTCCGGCAGGGGCTGGCCGAGCCCGGAACCGGGGCCGAACCCGCCAATGGCACGCCAGACCCCAATGCCCACCATTTCGTCAACGAACTGAAGGTGACCTACGAGGTAACCCGCGCCTCGGCCCGGGCGGTCACGGTCACCTTCAGCATCTGGACTTACACCGGCGGTGCCCACGGCAATCTGGACATCATCACCCTGAGCTACGACATGGCTTCCGGTGCGCGCCTGGCGCCGGAGGACATCTTTGCGGATACCGAGGGCGCGCTGGCCCTGCTGGCCTCGTACTGCTACGAGGCCCTGGCCGAAGCGCTGGGCGACGACCGGGCCGAGGACATGCTGCGCAGCGGCACCAGCCCCGACGCGGACAACTACGCCAGCCTCGCGCTGACGCCGGAAGGGGTGCGGGTGCATTTTCCGCCGTATCAGGTGGCGCCCTGGTCTGCGGGGCCGCAGTTGGTGGACGTGCCGCTGGGGGTGTTGATCGACGCCGGGCCACGGCTGGAGTTGTGGGGCGTTTCCCGCTAGCCGGGAAGAAGGAACGATGCCGAAGGGCCGGAACGCTGTGCGCGTTCCGGCCCTTTTCACGTGTGGTTCACGGTTGCGTTGGCTGGAAGCATTCCGGGGACAGCCGGGTTGCGGTAGCCGCCATGCCGGTGGCAGTCGGTCCGGTCCGCGCAGCCGTCACGGTCCACGCAGCAGGTCAGGTCAGCGACAGTCGGGCAGGTCGGCGACAGTCGGACAGATCAGCGGCAGTCGGGCAGGTCGGAGCGGGTGCACAGGGTGAGCACTGCGTCGACCACACGGGTGCCCGTGGGCCGCGCCAGCACCGCCCCGCCGGGAATCACCGCCGCGCGGCGGAAGCCCAGCCGGGTGACGAAGCCAAGGGCATGGCGGTAGGGCGCGGGGGTTAGGCCCACCAGCGTGTCCAGCAGATGCGGTGACGGGCGCCCGTTCGGCGCGGGTGGCGGCGCGGGGGGCTGCACGGGGGCCTGCGCACGCAGCAGGAAACACACCACCATGCGACCGATTTCTTCCGCGCGGGGCAGCCCGGCCCGCAGCACGCAGAAGTGGATGCGCGCCGCGCGGCCGCAAAAGCCGTCCACCCAGCACAGGGCCAGCGGGGTGCCTGCCGCCTGCACCAGATAGCACCACGCCCGGTGCGGGGCCAGCAGCGCGCGCAGGTCGGCGGCGCAACGCACGCCGCCGTCATGGAACACCACCGGGGCCAGCCCGTCATCGCACAGGGCGCTCCATAGCTTGTCCAGCTCCGCGTCGGTAACCGGGGCCGGGTGGGACGGGTGGCGCGAACGCAGCACCAGCGGAGGCAGCGGCGGCGACGCCGGATGAGACCGGGCTGCCCTAGCCATACAATGGGTACTCCATATTCCCGATGTCGCCGGCGTCACCCGCACCGCCATGCCCGCCGAAGCCCGCGCCGTGGCCCGTCAGGCCGAATCCTCCGGAATCCGGGTCCGGGAATTCCGCGCCCAGCTCCGGGTCCAGGATGCGGGCCAGGCAGTCCAGCATGTCGTCGTGCCGGGATACGGGAAAGGCCAGGTACTCTTCGTCCACGAATTCCCGCGCCAGGTCGCGCCGCTTGCCCTCTGCGTCCATGAAGGGCAGGCGGTGGGGCAGCAGCATGCGGCCCTGCTCGAATTCGGGCACCAGCCTGCGGATGCGGTCCTTCTTGGGCATGGGGCCGCCCAGGGGAGTGATGTCGAAGCGGTAGTTGCGGCGTTCCTGTTCGGTGCGCACATGTTCGATGTCGGCCTGCATGCCGTACTTTTCGTAGCCCGTGGCCAGTGGCCGCCAGGTCCGGTGCAGGCGGAACAGTGCGGCGGCCCGGCCCGTAAGGTTCAGCCGGTCGCGCACCCCGTCCAGCAGGTAGCGGTTGCCGTCCGGGGCCAGCCCCACCACCAGCATCACCGTGTAGTCGCTGCCCTTCTTGCGCTCGCCCGCCGGGTCCACCAGCAGGTAGCGGTTGCAGTGGCCCCAGCGTGCCAGGGGGGATGCGTGCCATGCCGGGCTGCCCGGCCCCGCGTTGCGGGAAGCGCTGTCCATATCCGCCGCATAGCGGCGCAGCCATTCGGCGCGAAAGCCTTGCGCCGTGTCGGCGGCGGGGTTCAGCAGCATCTGGCAGCCGAACACGTACGGCCCCATCTGGCGGCGTTTTTCGGCCAGTGTCGCCGGGGAAAGCAGTGCCGGGGGGCCGTCGGGCGCGCCGGTGGCCGTGGCAGGGTGAATGCGCGGCGTTGCCGCCCCCCGTTCGAGGATGGTGCGCCACGTGTCGTTGAAGTGGTAGCGGGTGCCGATGTAGCGGCGGCGGCCCGCGCCGCGTGCGGACGGCGCATTGCTTGCGCCCGTGGGGGCGGGCGTGTCGTTGACCTGCCTCGTGCCATCCTCGCGGGCAGTGTCGCCGGGTTCACCGCCAATGCTCCCGCATTTTCCTCCACTGGCACCCAGATTGAGCGACAGCGCCCAGCATTCCGTGACCTTGGCGATCATTTCCGGGGTGGTCACCGATTCGCGGGTGACCACGTCGTCGTAGACAAGCAGGCGAAAGTGCTTGCCCGTGGGCTGGCCGTCCACCAGTCCCCACGCCTCCACGGTGGCCTCCTTGGGGTTGCCCCGGCGGCGCACCACGATGCCCTTGTCCAGCGACCAGACCGGGGCCTGCCGCCGCGGCGCGGCCCACAGCACGTCGGGGTACAGGCGCTTGAGCAGGTCATTGTGCTCGAACTCGTGCTTGATCTGCCCCAGGAAGTCCTTGGCCACCGGACGCGAGTGGGAAAAGATGCCCACCGTGATTTCCGGGTCGTTCAGAATGTCGCGCACGGTCTGGCCGAAGGTGATGATGGTGGATTTGTAGTGCTCGCGCGCCCACAGATCCAGATGGCCGTCGGGCGCGGCCTGCACCTCGCGGCAGCGCTCGAACAGCCAGTCGCGGTCCATGTCCGCCCGGCCCATGAGCCGGGTGAGCAGGTAGAACAGGTCGCGTCGGCCCAGTTCCGCCTGCATGGCGGCAAGGGCGGCGGGGCCGCGCCGGGCGGCGTCTGCGGCAAGGTCGGCGTACAGCGCGGCGGCATCGCGCCGGGTGGTGGCCGTCATGGGGGGAAATCCTCCGGGAAAGGGGTGGCGGGAAAGGATATGGTTCGCTGGCGCACACCCTACACGGAGGAAAACGGGTAACGCCGGTCGCAGGGGGGGCGCAGCGGGGTGGCGCGGGCATCCGGAGGGGGCGCCGCCATGGCGGCGGTGTGGTGGCAAGGTGGTGGGAGGCAGGTTTTCAAACGGGCTGAGGGGTGGCATAGGCATATCACCATGCAACCCAGGCAGCTGTCGCCGAGGGGCACCGGACACCGTGCGCGCACGCACCGTCAGACCCGCGCCAGGCCTCCGGCACGGCGCTGCCGCGCCGTGCCGCTTTCGGGAACGGTTGCCGCCACATCGGCGCGGCGGAGTGTCTTGTAATCGCCATGCAAGTCTGCTAGGCAAGTCTAGAAATTTTCACGAATGCCGTGTGCGCGCCGCGCAAGCCGGACCCGGAACGGTACGGTTCCGGGTGACGGCGACGGCGACCCCAAAGAAGGAGGAACACATGTACATGCTTCTGAACTGGCGCTCCCTGCGCCACATCGCCATGGTCATGGTGGCCGTCATGGGCCTGCTCAGCTTTGTGCCCCGCGTGGAAGCCGCCTTTGTTCCCAACGCCGGCGTCGTGGCCGGGGAACAGCGCGCCAGCGACATCGGCAGTGTGCAGAAGGCCCTGGAAAACAAGATGGTTTCCGAGCGCCTGCAAGCCCTTGGCTATTCCTCGGCAGAAGTTGAACAGCGCCTGTCCATGCTGTCCGACGCCGAACTGCACGACCTGGCCAAGAAGATCGACAACCTGACCCACGGCGGCGACGGCTTTGGCTTCGTCATCGCCATCCTTGTCGTCATCCTGCTGGTGGTGCTGATCCTGCATTTCGCCGACCGCCGCGTGGTCGTCCAGTAGCCGCGCGCACCGTTCTGCTCCCGCCGCCCGGACTGGCCCCGGCTTGTCCGGGCGGCGGGGGTGCCTTGCCATGCCCATGAATCTTTCGTCAGCATGCCGGGTCGTACGCCCGGCCCTAGCGTGTCCTGGTGCCCTCCGGCCGTCGTTCCGGCAGGCGCTTTGGTCTTTGCTGCCGTCCGGGTTCCGGTCCCTGCTACAGCGGGCACTGCCGTGCCTGCTGCTGCTTTGCGCGGCGCTGGTCTGCACGGGGTGCCTGCGCGGCCCCGGCAGCCTCGCGCCGGACCCCACCCGCCCCGTTGCGGAGCGGATCATCCCCGACGTGCCGTTCTTCGCGCAGGAAGCGTACCAGTGCGGCCCCGCCTCGCTGGCAGGGGTGCTGCGCCATTTGGGGCTGACCGGCGCCCAGGCCACGCCGGACGGCGTGGCCGACGCCATCTTTCGCCCCGGCATGCACGGCACGCTTTCGCTGGATCTCGCCCTGTACCCGCGCACCCTGGGGCTTGCCAGCCGCTGGTACGACGGTTCCGTGGCCGACCTGATGGCCGCCGTGGATTCCGGCCAGCCGCGCATCGTCATGGTCGATCACGGCTACGGGCTGGTGAGCACCTATCATTTCATGGTGGTGGTGGGCTACGCGCCCGACGCGGTCATCGTGAATTCCGACCGCACCCCCCTGCAACGGCTGCCGTGGGCATCGTTTCTGCGCACCTGGGACCGCACCGACCGCTGGACGCTGGAGGTCCGGCGGCAGGAACCAGCCCCCGCGCCCGCCCCGTAGCCCGAACCGTCACGGGAGGTTCCATGCCGGACACCACGCTCCTCGCTTTCGTCCCTGTCGCCGTTCCCGCTTCCGCCGCCACTTTCCGGCCCGCCCGGGCATCCGCCATGTCACCCACGGCGCGGTGCGCCATCCTGCCGTGCCTGCTGCTGGCCCTGCTGCTGACCGGGTGCGCCCTGCCGCGCATCGGCATCTACGAAGACCCGTTGTCCGGCCCGGAGCACCTGGAACTGGGCCGCGCCTACGAACAGAAGGGTGAACTGGACCTGGCCCGGCGCGAATATGCCGAGGCCGTGCGCGACGACGTGCCCCAGGCCCACCTGTACCTGGCCAACCTGCTGTTCCAGAAGGGCGAGATGGAAGAGGCGGAAGGCCATTACCGCAAGGCCATCCGTGCCCTGCCCGAGGCGGAATCCGCCCCGGCGCGCAACAACCTGGCCTGGCTGCTGCTGACACGCGGCGAACGGCTGGATGAAGCAGAGCGGCTGGCCGAAGAGGCCGTGCGCCTTGCCGACGATGCCCACCGCCAAAGTTTCGAGGATACCTTGAAGCAGGTGCGGGACGCGCGGAACAAGTAGCGTCCCGGTGCCCCCCGCGCAGTTGGCGCCAGCGACGGCCCGCCGCATCCCCACGGGTGCGGCGGGCCGCGTCGCTGGCGGCTTCGGTCCCTGGCGTGTCGCTTTTGCGGGGGCCTTTCCTTTCAGCCGCCCCAACGTTTCCAGTCCCGGACATCCGTCCCGCGGTATCCCCCGTCATCAGCACCCCGGCGTCACTCCGGCGCCACCCTGGCGTTACCCCGGCGCCACCCCGCCGCCATGTTCCGGACAATGCTGCCGGTTTTTTCGCAAGGTTGGCGGGGCGGGCTTTTCCGCGCGCGTTTCATCTGGCAAGATGGGGCATCGGGCACTCCGTGGAGGCTGCATGACGGGTCTGGGCATTCGGGGCAAACTGCTGGCCAGCTACATGCTGGTGTTCCTTGCGCTGCTGTTCTGCGGCGGTGCCGGTGCGTACGTGTATGCCCGGCATGCCGTGGAGCAGGCCGTGGAAGAACGGCTGCACGCGGCCACCCAGTCCATTCTGGGCACCGTGCGCGTGGGGGCGGACCTTGCCGTGCGCAACTACCTGCGCGCCGCCTCGGAAAAGGCCCGCGACGTGGTGGTGCTGGAATACGAGCGGTACCGCTCCGGCGCCATCACCGAGGCGCAGGCCAAGGCCAATGCCGCCGCCATCCTGCTGCGCATGAGCATAGGCCGGTCGGGCTACATCTACTGCCTCACCTCCGACGCCACCCTGGCCGTGCACCCGGTGCCGTCCCTGCTGGGGCGCGATCTTTCGGAGTTCGAGTTCGTGCGCGACCAGTCGCGCCTGCATGAGGGCTTCATGCAGTACGAATGGCGCAACCCCGGAGAAACGCACGCCCGCCCCAAGGCGCTGCACATGACCTGGTTCCAGCCGTGGGACTGGATCATTTCCGCCTCTGCCTACCGCGAGGAATTCCGCAACCTGCTGGACGTCACCATGCTGCGCGACGCGGTACTCTCGCACCGGGTGGGCGAAACCGGTTACGCCTACATCATGACCGGCGCGGGCGAGTTGCTGGTGCACCCGGTGATGGAGCCGGGCGACATTGCCGACGCGCGCGACGACACGGGCCGCCGCTTCGTGCGCGAGATGCTGCAAAAGCGTTCGGGGCGCATCGTCTATTCCTGGCGCAACCCCGGCGAGGACAGCTACCGCGAGAAGATCGTGGTCTACGCCTATCTTGCGGACTACGACTGGATCGTGGCTGCATCCGGCTATACCGACGAGATTTACGCCCCCCTGGACCGCATGCGCCGCCTGGCCCTGCTGTGGCTGCTGGCGGCCATCGGGGTGGTGGCGCTGGCCAGCCTGTACGCCAGCGCGGGCATCACCGGGCCGTTGCGCCGGCTGGCCGAGCGGGTTCGGGTGGGCGCGGGGGGCGACCTTTCGGTACGCGTGGTGCCGGAAACCCATGACGAAATCGGCGACCTTGCCAACTATTTCAACAGGCTGATGGGCAACCTGGAAGGGCACAGCCTGCGCATGGGGCAACTGGTGGAGGCGCGCACGGCGGAACTGACCCGCCTCAACGCCGACTACCTGGGCGAGCTGGAACGCCGTGCCGCCACCGAAGAAGAAGCGCGCAGCCGCCTGGCCTTCCTGCGCGCGCTGATGAACTCCATTCCCAACCCCATCTTCTACCGCGATTTCACCGGGCGCTTCGTGGACTGCAACGACAGCTTCGCGCGGGTGGTGCTGGGCAGCGCGCGAGAGGACGTGCGGGGCCGACCGCCGGGCGACTTTCCCGACGTGTACCCGCCGGACGTGGCCGCCGCCGCGCTGCGCGACGACGATGAGCTGCGCCACGTGGGGGGCACGCGCTTTGGCGAGCAGGCCCTGCGCTGCGCCGACGGGGCGGTGCGCCACTTCAGCGTGGTCAAGACCGTGTTCGGCGGCGGCGCGGCGGGCGAAGGTGGCATAATCGGCGTGTTCACCGACCTGACGGCGCGGCGCCGGGCCGAGGATGCGCGGCGCCTGCTGGAGCAGGCCGTGGAGAATTTTTCCGGCGCCCTGCTGATTCTGGATGGAGAAGGTTCCATCCGCTACGCCAATCCGGCGTTCGCGGCCATCACCGGCTGGCCGCGCGCCGATGCGGTGGACCGCCGCCTGGCGGATATTGGCGCTACTGGGGGCGCTACTGGGGGCGCTACTGGGGGCGCCGCCGGAGAGGATGCCGCAACGGTTGGCGGCGGCGCAGGCGGCAACGGCGATGCCGGGTTCACCGCGCTGCTGGCTGCCCGCGCCCAGGGCAAGGCGTGGAGCGGGCGCACCCGGCTGCGGCGCGGCGACGGAACGTCGTTCGAGGCGGAATGCCGTCTGGCGCCCCTGCGCGACGGCGCAAGCGTGGTGACCCATTTCGTGTGCACCATCGAGGACGTCAGCGAGCGGCTGCTGTTGCAGGCCCAGCTGTTGCAGGCCCAGAAACTGGAATCCATCGGGCAGCTGGCCTCGGGCATCGCGCACGAGATCAACACCCCCATCCAGTTCGTGGGCGACAACGTGCGCTTTCTGGGTACGTCAGCCAGCGCGCTGGATGCGGCCATGGCCGGGTACGACGCGCTGCTGCGCCAGGCCGTGGCCGCGTGCGGAACGCCCGCAGACGTTGCCTCTGGCGGGGAGGATCTGTTGGCCAAGGCGGCCCGGCTGCGCGAGGAGACCGACGTGGACTTCGTGCTGGCCGAACTGCCCGTGGCCGTCCGCCAGATGCAGGACGGGGTGGAGCGCGTCTCCGGCATCGTGCGGGCCCTGCGCGAATTCTCGCACCCCGATGCCGGGGGCAAGGTGCATGTGGACGTCAATGCCGGGTTGGCCAACACGGTCACCGTGTGTCGCAACGAGTGGAAGTACGTGGCCGAGGTGCATCTGGACCTTGCGCCCGACCTGCCCCACGTGATGGGGCACGCGGGCGACCTGAACCAGGTGTTCATGAACCTTCTGGTCAACGCCGCCCACGCCGTGGGGGATCGGTTGCGGACCGGAGGCGCTGCACTTGCCGACCCGCTGCCCGGCAGCCGCGATGCGGCGCCGGGTACGGGCGCGGCGTTGCCCACGGATGGGGCCGAACGGGCGTTGGGGCACATCACCATTTCCACCCGGTTCGTGGATGGCGAGGTACTGGTGCGCGTGCGCGACGACGGCACGGGCATTGCGCCAGAGGTGCTGCCGCGCATTTTCGATCCTTTCTTCACCACCAAGGAAGTGGGGCGGGGCACCGGCCAGGGACTGGCCATCACCCGCAACCTGGTGGTGAGCAAGCACGGCGGGCGTATCGAGGTGAACAGCGAACCCGGAAAGGGGGCGGAGTTCATCGTGCATCTGCCCGTGGGGACGTCATGAGGGGGGACAACGCGCCACACGACGGCGCGTCATGGCGGCTACCCCGGTGAAGACCGGGGCAGTTGGCCCGACAGGTGACGTGTGACAGGGGGCAGGACAGGGGGCAGGACAGGCACGGGGTGGAAGCGGGGTTGGGGAAAGGAGCAGGGGCGTGCAGAGTGATGGGTATCGCATGGCGGGGACGCGGCTTGCGCCGGTTCGCCGGATGGTGGACACCGGAGCCTTACCCCCTGGCGGGACGCGCGGTTGCGCGGGGTCTGTGGCCCGGCGTGTCATCCGTCATGCCGGGTGCGGTTTCGCGTGCATGGCGGCATGTCTTGTCGCCTGCCTGCTCCTGACGCTGCCGGTGATGTCGTTGGCCGCCCAGGCGGGCCCGGCCCAGGCAGCCCCCGTCCAGCCAGCCCCTGCACGGGCGGGACAGGCGGCACGGCCCGCTGCCTCCGGGCTGGTCTTCGTCACCCAGCAGTATCCGCCCTTCAACTACCTGGAACGCGGTGACGGCAGCGAACGGGTGGCCGGCCCCGTGGCCGAGATCATCACCATGGCCTGTGCGCGCATGGGCGTGGACTGCACCTTTCGCCTGCTGCCGTGGGCGCGCGCGCAGCAAGAGGTGCGCACCGGCACGGCGAACGGCATTTTCACCATCGGGCATGTGCCGGGGCGCGAGGCATGGCTGCATTTTTGCCCACCGCTGGTGCGCGTCGAATACGGATTTTTCGTGCGCATGGAAAATCCCCTGCGCTACGTCACCCCCCGGGACGTGGCGGGGTACCGCGTGGGCGTGTACGGTCCTTCGCTGACGGCGGACATCCTGGACCAGTTGGCGCGGCAGGTGCCCATGACGGTGGATATAGCGTCGGAGAATGACGCCGGGTTCCTCAAGCTGGCGCAGGGGCGCATCGACGCGGTGTTCTCCAACCGCGAGAACGGCCTTGCCACCATCGCCCTGCTGCGCATCGCCAACCTGCGCTACGCGGGCTGGCACAACCGGGTGGATTATACGGTGGCCTTTTCGCGCCGCACGGCCCCGGAAGTGGTGGAGGCCTTCGAAGCCGCGCTGCGCGCGCTGCACGGCGAAGGCGAACTGCAACGGTGCCTTGCCCGGTACGGGTTGCACTCCACCTACCCCGATGCGCGGGACGGCAAGGACCGTGACGGAACGCGGGGCGCGCCGCGCGGTGAAGGGCCGGCCGATGCGCGTCCTGCCGCCACGCCCGGCTGAAACGTTCGGCTGCCACGCGTGACGACCATGCTCGACTGAACGCCCGCCCTGTTTACTTCCGCCTGTTCACTTCCGCCTGTTCACTTCCGCCGCCCCGGGACAGGCCGTTGCCGCCGGATGTCCGCCTGATGTCCGCCGGATGCCGCCGGATGTCCGCCTGATGTCTGGCAGGCCATGCCTGGGCGATTACCCTTGCCAGTGCGGGTGCCTGCCGCCGTGACCGGCATTGCCCGGTTGCGTCCCCGGCACGGCATGCGCTATGCATTGCCGGTCCCGAAAGCGGCAATTCCGACGCCACCTCCCGGAACCCTTCCATGGACGGAACGGGTTCCGACGGTCCGGCATGTCCCGTTTGGGCTCCACGACAGAATCCCGGCTGTTCCGCGCGTGCGCCATGGCCGGTTTTCCCACACGCTCACCACGCGTCCGCGCGTGTCCACACGGCGATACGGCATGAACAGCAAGAAACGCATCCTCGGCATACTGCTTGGCGTCATGGTTCTGGCGTCGGGCATCTGGTACTGGCATGGCCTTGGCAAGGTGGAAACCGACGACGCGCAGGTGGATGGGCGCATCTTTATGGTATCGCCGCGCGTGGCGGGCTACGTGGTGGACGTGCCCGTGGAGGACAACCAGTTCGTCAGGGAAGGCGAGGTGCTGGCCCGGCTTGACCCCACCGAGTACCAGGTGGCCGTGGCCGAGGCGCGCGCCCAGCTTGCCGCGTTGCAGCGCGGCGTGCCGCTGGAACTTTCGCAGACCGTGCACCGGGTGACCGGTGCCCAGGCCGTGGAAGAAGCCACCAAGCGCCGGGCCGCCCAGGCCCGCGACGAAGAGGACGCCGCCCGCTACGAAATGGAGCGCCTGTCCACCGAGCAGGCCCAGGCCGCCCTGGACCGGCGCCGCCTGGAGGCCCTGGTGGGGCAGGGGGCCGTTTCGAGAGAGGCGGTGGACCGCGCCCGTACCGCCGATGATGCCGCCAAGGCCCGGCTGGAATCGTCCCGTGCCAAGCTGGAGGCATCCAGCAAGGCCCGTGCGGCGGCAGAGGCCGAAATGCGCCGCGTGCGCGCCGAGGTGGACCTGGCCGGTACCGGGCAGGTGGTGGCGGAAATCCGCGCCCGCCAGGTAGAGGCCCAGCAGGCCAAGGTGCGCCAGGCGGAACTGAATCTGGACTGGACCATCGTGCGTGCCCCCGTGGACGGCTACGTGACCAAGAAGAACGTGGAGCCGGGCCGCATGGTCACGCGTGGGCAGCCGGTCATGGCCGTGGTGCCCATGTCGCCCGACCACCTGTGGGTGACGGCCAACTTCAAGGAAACCGAACTTACCGACGTGAAGCCCGGCCAGCCCTGCGAAATCCGCGTGGACACCTACCCCAACCTGGTGCTGCAAGGTCAGGTGGAATCGATCATGGCGGGCACGGGCGCGGCCTTTTCGCTGTTTCCGCCCCAGAACGCCTCGGGCAATTTCGTCAAGGTGGTGCAGCGCATTCCGGTGCGGCTGCGCCTGACCGATTACGACCCCGCCACCATGCCCCCCCTGCGCGTGGGCATGAGCGTGGTGCCGGTGATATTCACCAACAGGGGCGTTTCCGAGGTGCCCCCGCGTGCCGCCGGGGCGGACGGCCCCACCGGGCGCATCGAGGGAACGGGCGACACCAGGGGGGGCGACGCGGGCGATGCGGCGAAGCCCGCCGCCAACGGCACGGCTTCCGTGTCCGGCATGACGCCGGGCATGACGACGGGCAAGGCCAACGCCACTGCCCCGAACCAGCCAGTCCAGCCTGCCCAGCCAGCCCAGCCGGTCCGCAAGCAGTAGCCGGGACGGCAGGGCGGCATGTCGAAAGAACCCGAATCGGTCAACCGCTGGCTCATCACCCTGGCGGTGATGGTGCCCACGCTCATCGAAATCCTGGACACCAGCGTGGCCAACGTCTCGCTCAAGCACATCCAGGGCAGCCTGGCTGCGGGCGAGGAAGAGGTGACCTGGGTGCTCACCTCGTACCTGGTGGCCAACGCCATCGTCATTCCCATGAGCGGGTGGCTGGCGCGGCTGATGGGGCGCAAGCGCTTCCTGATGCTGTCCATCGCCGTGTTCACCGCCAGTTCGCTGCTGTGCGGCGCGGCCACCAGCCTGGCCCAGATCATCCTGTTCCGCATCTTTCAGGGGCTTGGCGGCGGCGGGCTGCAACCCATGTCGCAGGCCATCCTGATGGAAACCTTTCCGCCCCAGCAGCGCGGCATGGCCATGGGCATCTTCGGCGTGGGGGTGGTGCTGGGACCCATCCTGGGGCCGCTGATGGGCGGCTACCTGACGGATAATTTCACCTGGCGGTGGATATTCTACATCAACCTGCCGGTGGGGCTGCTGGCGTTGTACCTTGCCGGGGCCTTCCTGTTCGATCCGCCATACATGGAACGCCGCCAGCGCGGCGAAGTGGTGGACTACCTGGGCCTGGCCCTGCTGACCACGGGCATCGGCGCGTTGCAGATCGTGCTGGACAAGGGCCAGCAGGACGACTGGTTCAGCTCGCCCTTCATCACCGCGCTGGCCGTGGTTTCGGCGGTGTCGCTTGTGGGGCTGGTGTTCTGGGAACTGCGCCACCCAAGGCCGGTGCTGGACTTCCGCATCCTGAAGAACCGCAGTTTCGCCATCGGCAACGCGGTGATGTTCTTCGGCTTTTTCGCCTTCTTCGGGTCCATCGTGCTGCTGCCGCTGTTCCTGCAAGGGCTGATGGGCTACACCGCCTACCTCGCGGGGTTGGTGCTGGGGCCGGGGGGTATGCTGGCCCTGGTGTTCATGCCCGTGGCGGGCAAGCTGACCGAACGCATCGACGCCCGCTGGATGCTGGCCTTCGGCATGCTGGTGTGCGCGTATTCGCTGCACATCATGGCCGGGTTCAACCTGTACATCGACTTCGGTACGGCGGCCTTCGCCCGTGTGCTGCAAGGCATCGCCATGCCGTTCTTCTTCGTGTCGCTGTCGGTGGTCACCTTCGCCTACGTCCCGCGCGAGGCCATGAACACCGCATCGCCCCTGTACAACCTGCTGCGCAACCTGGGCGGCTCGTTCGGGGTGGCCTTTGTCACCACGCTGCTGGCCCGGCGCACCCAGTACCACCACAGCGTGCTGGCCGAGGACATGACGCCCCTCTCGCCCGCCTACGAGCTGAGCTTCGAGCAGATTCGCAACGGGCTGGCCATGCAGCTTGGCGAGGTGGCCGATCTGGCCGAGCGCACCCGCGTGGTGATCTACCAGTTGCTCCAGCGCGAGGCATCCGCCCTGGCCTTCAACGACGCCTTCTTTTCGCAGGGGGCCATTTTTGTGCTGCTGTTCTTCTGCGTGTGGTTCATGCGCAGGCCGCCGCGCGGCAAGCATGAGGGCTTCGTGGAATAGGCGCGGGCGATGTTTCCTGCCTGCTGGTGACGCCGGGTATCGATGCACAATGGCCGCCGCTCTGAGGGAGCGGCGGCCATTGTGCGTGCGCCATGCGCCGTGCGAGGCGTGGATCGGCGTTCGGTATCAATTCCTTGTGTCGTCGGCCAGTTCCGCGCGCACCGCTTCGATCACCTCAAGGTACCGGGCAAAGACCTGCTCGTCGTCCTCCACGCTGCCGAAGTCGGTGCCGGCCTCCACGTCGCGCAGGTCGAAGATGGCGTTGGCCAGCGCCCACGGATCCGGCTGGTCCAGCACCCGGCCCGTGCGGCCATCGTCGATGAGGTCGCAGGCGCCCGTGGCGCGGGTGGTCACCGTGGGCACGCCCATGGCCTGCGCCTCGGCCACCACGTTGCCGAAGGTGTCGTAGAACGAGGGGTGGCAGAGCACGTCCAGCCCGGCGTAGAAACGCGGCATGTCGGCGGCCTTGACCTTGCCGAGGAACACCACCCGCTTCTCCACCCCCAGCGATGCGGCGTAGTCGGCGTACTTGCGGCTGCGTCGCCCCCCGGCCGCCACCAGCACGTATTCCTCGGGCAGGTGGGCCAGCGCGGCGATGAGCCGGTCCAGTCCCTTGAGCTCGAAGTTGCTGGAACAGAACCCGATGGCCCGGTGCTTTTCGCGCAGGCCCACGATGCGCCGGGCCTCGCCGCGCAGGTCGGTGAAGCGCCGGATGTTGAAGCGCCGGGTGTCCACCCCGTTGGGGATGACCACCACCGTGGCCGGGGAATGGGGAAACTGGCGCGCCACGGCGGCCCGCACGTTCTGCGAGATGGCAATGACGCGCCGGGTGGCCGGGTGGTTGTAGATTTTCCGGTCCAGCACGGTCATCAGCAGGTTGTTGGGGTTCAGCAGGCGCGAGAGCGCCTTGGTGAACCGCCGCAGGGGCGAGCGCTGCGCCGCCAGGCTGTTGTGCATGAAGTCGCGGTGCGGCCCGCCCGACCTGTGGATGTGGCACCCCGCCATGTTGCCGAAGCTGACGCTGATGGTGGTCGGCGGCAGTTCGCGCAGGGCGCGGGTGGCGGCCAGGTGCAGGCCAAGGTTTTTCATGAACCGGCCGGGCCGCCACAGCCCCAGCACCCGGATGTCCACAGCCAGCGGCGCGGCGTCGGGATCGGCCTTCGGGCCGTCGCCGTCCCGGCGCAGGGTTGGGGCCTTGGCACCGGGCACGTCGGGGGCCATTTCGCCGCACAGCACACGGACGGGCACGCCGTGGGCGCGCAGGTATTCATGGAAGCGGTAGCAGAAATGCTCCACGCCGCCGTAGCGCGAGTAGGTGCGGATGAATAGTGCGACCTCTGGCAGAGCGACCTCTGGCAGGGCGACCTCTGGCGGGATGGATTCGGGATGGGGGGGCGCGGGGTGAGGAGCCTCGTGCCGGGTGGCATCCGGAAGGACGGCTCCGGGCTGGGTGTCGTCGGGCGTGGGGGCGGTGGGCGTGTCTGGCATGGTTGGGTGGGTCGGGGTGTGCGCCGGGGCGCGGGATGGGGCGCAAGGCCCGAACGCCCGCTTGGTCTAGCAAACGGCCACGACCGGTGCAAGGCCGGCCTGGAGTGGGCGGGTTCGCCCGCGAAGGCGCGGTGCCTCCGGCTCCATCCTTCCGTCCTGCTCCCTGCGCCCGTTCGCCCCCCGTTCGCTCAATCCGGCCCCGCAAGTGCCCAGGTTCGCGGGGCGCTGCTTCAGCCCTGCGCGCCGGAGGGCGGGTAGTCCTTCTCGGTGCGCGCGCGGGTTTCTTCCAGCGTTTCTTCCGAGTCGGCGTAGCGGTCGGCGATGTCGCGGAAGGTTTGCAGGTTGGCCAGAAAGGCGTCCACCACGTCCGGGTCGAAGTGCGATCCGCGCCCCTGGCGAATGATCTCGACAGATTTCTCCATATCGAACGGGGGCTTGTACACCCGGCGGCTGATCAGCGCATCGAATACGTCGGCCAGGGCCATGAGCCGGGCCGAAACGGGAATCCCGTCGCCGGAAAGCCCCAGGGGGTAGCCGCTGCCGTCCCACTTCTCGTGGTGGCAATAGGCGATCTCGCGTGCGTGGCGCAGGAACGAGACAGGCGTATCCAGTTGTTTCTCCGCCGCGATGATGGCGTCGCGCCCCAGCGCGGGGTGGCGCTTCATGTCCTCGAATTCCTCTGGCGTGAGCTTGCCGGGCTTCAGCAGGATGCGATCGGCGATGCCCACCTTGCCGATGTCGTGCAGGGGGGCGGATTTGAACAGCAGGGGGATGTCTTCCGGCGTGAGCGCGGCGGAAAAGCGCGGATGGTCCGACAGATGCTGGGCCAGCACCTTCACATAGTGCTGGGTGCGGCGGATGTGGTTGCCGGTTTCGTTGTCGCGCGTTTCGGCCAGCGAGGCCATGGCCATGATGGTCACGTCCTGCACGGCGGCCAGTTCGCGCATGCGGCGGGCCACCTCGTCCTCGAGGAATTCGTTCTTGTCCTTCAGAAAGTCGCGGGCGGCCTTTACCTGCAAGTGGGTGCGCACCCGGGCCAGCATGATGGACGGGCTGACCGGCTTGGTGATGTAGTCCACGGCCCCCAGTTCAAGGCCGATGCGCTCGTCGTCCTCTTCCGACAGGGCGGTGAGAAAGATCACCGGCACGTCCGCCGTGCCGGGCAACTCCTTCAGTTTGCGCAGCACCGCGTAGCCGTCCATGCCGGGCATCATGATATCCAGCAGCACGAGGTCCGGCGGGCTGCCGGAGGACAGGATGCGCAGGGCCTTTTCTCCACTGTTGGCCACCTTGACCCGGTAGGCGTCCTTCAGCAGGTCGCTGAGCAGGGTCAGGTTGTCGGCGGTGTCGTCCACCACCAGCACGGTGCGCCGGGTGTCGTCAGCAGGAAGGGGGGGAAGGGGAGTGTCGGTCATGGCTGCCTCGCGTGGCTGGGGTGACATTCGTGCCGGGCATGGGGACTCGTTACGGAAAGGGCCAGTGGGACAGTGGGACAGTGGGACCGTGGGACCGGAAGGCAGGGGGGCTGGAGGGGGGGCGAGCAGCGGCCTGACTCCCGGTGCGGCTGTTTGTCGCCCGCTCAGCCTTCGCGCGCGGGCCGGGCCGAGCGCAGCATTTCCAGGGCGGTTTCGAACTCGAAGGCGCGCAACGCCTCGCCCATGCCGACCACCAGGGCCTGCCCCAGGGCGGCGCGCAGGGCCTCTGCGTGGGTGTTGAAAAGGTCGACGGCTTCGCTGTCGTCTTCCTCGATGAGCGTTTCCAGCCGGTCAAGCAGCGTGTCTGGCAACGTGTCTGGCAACGTGTCGGGCACGGCGTGCGGGGGCCCTTCTGGCAGGTCACTGCCCGTCAGGTTCCTGTCCGGTCCGGCGGGCGTATCCGGCGCGGCGTTTGGCGCATTGCCGTCCGCGTCCCCGGGAGCATGGGGGCTGGTGGTGCCCTCCGGGCCGGGGGGCGCGTCATCCAGCAGGCGGTGCATGGCCCGCACCGCCTCATCCAGCGAGGTGCGCAGCAGCGCCAGCACCTCTGCCGCGCGCGCGGTGGGGGCCTCGTGGCGCAACACCCCTTCCAGGTCGGCGGCATGGGCCTGCACCGTACGTGCGCCCAGGGTACCAGCCACGCCCTTCAGGGTGTGCGCCTCGCGCGTGGCCGCTGCCCCGTCGCCGGACTGGATGAACCCGGCGATGCGCGTGGCAGCGTCGGCGTGCTGGGAAACAAAGCGCCGCAGCAGCGTGTGGTAGGTGGCCTGCTTGCCCAGTACCCGGCGCAGTCCCGCCTCGGGATCAAGAACGAGCCGGGCCTCGTCCTGCCTGTCTTGCCGGTCCTGCAAGTCCTGCCGGTCCTGCAAGTCCTGCCGGTCCTGCAAATCTGGGCGGGGCACGGGCGGCATCCCGTGGGATGCGCCGGGCGCTGTGTCTGATGGCGCGCCGGGGGGCATGCCGGTGGCGGGTGTGTCCGCCGTTTCGCCCAGTTGCGTCTCGTCCCGTGCCTCCGCACTGGCCCGCCGGGGCAGCCAGCGGATCAGCGCCGCGAACAGTTCGTCCGGGTCGATGGGCTTGGCCACGTGGTCGTTCATGCCCGCCGCCAGGCATGCCTCGCGGTCGCCCTGCATGGCGTTGGCGGTCATGGCCACGATGGGCAGGCTGCTGGCCCCCTGGGTGCGGCGGATGGTCCGGGTGGCCTCGTATCCGTCCATGACGGGCATCTGCACGTCCATCAGCACCAGGTCGTAGCCGCCCTCAGTGACCATGCGCACCGCCTGCGCCCCGTCTTCCGCCGCATCGGGGACCAGGCCCGCCTCGGCCAGCAGGCCCATGGCCACCTCGCGGTTCAGTTCGTTGTCCTCCACCAGCAGCACGCGCGCGCCCCGTACGCCGTCGAGCATGGCGGGCCGGGTGTCCGGCGGCGGCACGGCGGCCCGTGGCACGGGAAGCACCGCGCCCAGCAGGCGCATGACCGTGTCGAACAGCAGGGATGGCTGTACCGGCTTCACCAGCACGGCGGCCACCCCCACCCCCTCGGACGCGGCGAAAATTTCTTCGCGCCCGTGCGCGGTAACGATGGCCACGGGCAGGTCCGGCGTCAGGGCGCGGATGTTGCGGGCCGTCTCCAGCCCGTCCATGCCGGGCATCTGCCAGTCCAGGAAGACCATGCCGAAGGGAGTGCCCGACGTCTGGGCCTCTTGCAGCAGGCGCAACGCGGCCTCGCCGCCGTCCGCCTCCACCGCGCGGAAGGTCATGCCTTCCAGTAAGTGGGCCAGCACCATGCGGGCCTGGGGGTTGTCGTCCACCACCAGCACCCGCAGGCCGCGCAGGTCGATGCGCGGTACCAGCGCCCTCCGCCCGGTGCCCAGCCCCAGCCGGGCCGTGAACCAGAAGGTGCTGCCCCCGCCGGGGGTGCTGTCCACGCCCACGTCGCCGCCCATCAGGTCGGCCAGTTTCTTGGCGATGGCAAGGCCAAGGCCGGTGCCGCCGTACTTGCGGGTGGTCGAGGTGTCCGCCTGCTGGAACGAGACGAACAGCCGGGCCTTCTGCTCGTCGGTGAGGCCGATGCCCGTGTCGCGCACGGCAAAGCGCAGCAGCACATCGGTATCGCCTGTTTCCAGCGTTTCCACCCGGACCACGATTTCGCCGTGCTCGGTGAATTTCACCGCGTTGTTGGCGTAGTTGATGAGAATCTGACCCAGGCGCAGCGGGTCGCCCCGCAGCATGGGGGGCACGTCGGTCGCCACGTCGAGCACGAATTCCAGCCCCTTGGCGGCGGTTTTTTCCGAGACGAGGTTGGCCACGGTGTCGAGCACGGTTTCCAGTTCGAACTCGGTGTGCTCCACCGTCAGCTTGCCCGCCTCGATCTTGGAGAAGTCGAGGATGTCGTTGAGGATGCCCAGCAGGTGCTGCCCGGAGGCGCGTATCTTGCGCACGTAGTCCGCCTGGCGCGGATCCAGTTCCGTCTTCAGGGCCAGGTGGGCCATGCCGATGATGGCGTTCATGGGGGTGCGGATTTCGTGGCTCATGTTGGCCAGGAAATCGCTTTTGAGCTGCGTGGCTTCTTCGGCCACTTCCTTGGCCCGGCGCAGTTCGGCCTCTGCGCGCTTGCGCTGGGATATGTCGCGCAGGGCGCCGCAGGCGCTCATGGGGTGCCTGTCGGACGGGGGCAGCTTGCTGAGGCTGATTTCCAGCGGCAGGCGGGTGCCGTCCTTGCGCACGCCCACCACCTCGCGCTCGTGGCCGATGACCTGGAGCGGCGAGGCCAGAAAGTCGTTGCGCAGCTTCACGTGGCGTTCGCGTACTTCTTCAGGCAGGAATTGTTCTACCAACTGCCCGGCAAGTTCGCCCGTCTCGTAGCCCAGCAGCCGTTCAAGCTGCGGGTTGCACAGCACGATGCGCCCCTCTCCGTCCACCACCACCATGGCGTCCGGGGCGGAATGCACGATGCCCCGGTACCAGGCCTCGGTATCCTTCAGTTCCGCCTGCTGCTCCTTGAGCTCGGTAATGTCGTTGATCAGGGTGACCCGGCGGGGGGTGATGTCCTTGTCGCCGATGAGCGCGCAACGCACGTCGGCCCAGCGCACCTCGCCGTCGGGGCGCAGGTAGCGGTGCTCTGCCCGTACGGTAAGGGTGGAACGCGTCGGGTCCGGACCTTCGGCATCCTGCCCGGCATGCTCCGGGCTGCCGTATTGCAGGTGGGCATATTCCGGCTTGTCGGGGTCCAGGCGGCCCAGCAGGGCTTCCAGCGCTTCCCGGTCGTCGGGGTGAAAGAAGTCCTCAAGGTCACGCCCGCGCAGTTCCGGTTCGCTGATGCCGATGAAATCGATGAAGGCAGGGTTGGCCCTGTCGATGCCAAGTCCCTTGCGTTCGCTGACGATGCCGATGCCCGCCGTTTCGAACACGGCGCGAAAGAAGGCCTCGCTGCGGCGCAGGAGTTCTCGGCTTTCCTCCAGTTCCGTTGCCTGGGTGCGGGTCTGCTCCAGCAGGCTGCGGGTGTGCAGGTTGCGCTCCAGCACTTCCTGCGACAGGGCGGCCATGGGCAGCATGTCCTCGAACAGGGTGGCGGCGCGCGGGGGCAGCGGTCCCAGGGTGGCCAGTTCCAGCACGCCCAGCAACCGTTCGCCCAGCAGCAGCGGATAGGCCCGCAACGAGGCGGGGTGCACGTCGCCGAGCCCGGTGGCGAAACGCAGGGTTTCCCCTTCCGGCGGCGTGAGTTCCACCGGCACGCGCATGGCCGCGCAACGGCCAACCAGCCCATCGTCCTTGGCAATGCTGGCGGGCGGACCGCCGACGATGCCCCCCAGCGAGGCCACAAGGTCCAGGTGCACGCCATCGTCGTTGGGCACGTACAGCGCCGCGTAGGGGGCGCCGGAAACTTGCGCGACCACGGCGGACAGGCGCTGGCCGAAGGAATCCAGGTCACCCGCCTGTTGCAGGGCGGTGGCCGTTTCGGACATCTGGGCCTTGATCCAGCGCTGCTGTTCCATCTGGCGTGAAACGCCCCGCAAGACTTCCAGCGAGCGGGCCATGGCCCCCATTTCGTTGCGTTCCTCGCCGTAGGGTACCTGCACGTCCAGGTCGCCGTCGGCCAGTGCCTTGACGCAGCTGGTCAGGGCCAGCAGGCGTCGCCGGATGCTCCAACTGACAAGATAGGTGATGGCGATGACCATGGCGCAGAACAGCCCGTACGCCGCAGTGGCCTTGAGCTGCATGGTATGGTTTTCCGCCACCGAGGACTGGAAGAAATGTTCCGCCGTGGATCGGGCCGCGTGCATCAGGTCGTCGATGGCGTGCACCAGCCGATCGGCCGGGTTCTCGGGCGAGGATTCGGTAAGCCGCCACGCTTCCTGTATCTCGCGGTTTTCGGCCAGGGCCATGGCTCTGTCGCGCATGGACAGGAAGTCGTCGTAACGGCTTGCCATGGCGTCGATGAGGGCCGGGTTGCCCCGGAAGTTGACGCGCACGGCCTCCATGCAGTCGTGGAACAGGCGTTCCTCGCGCCGCAGGGTGGTCATCTGTTCGGCCTTGATGGACTCATCCACCTCGATGATCTGCTCGCGCATGGCCGCACGCATGCGCTCCACGCTTTCCTTGGCCTGTTGCAGGCTGCTGGTGGCGATGAAGGTGTGCCGATAGACGGTGTTGGCGTCTTCGGCCATGTCGCGCATAAGGCTCAGGGTGCTGTAGCCGAGCACGATGCTGAAGGCGACGATGAGCAACGTGCCGATGAGCAGCCGCTGGAAGACGGAAAGATGGCGGAACAGCATGGGGCCCGAGGGGGTGGGCATGGCGGGGCTCCTTCCGGCCGTAGGGATGCCCGCGAGGCCGGGCGGGGATACGTGGGGCAGTATAGGCGAGTGCGGGGAATATTGTCCAGAAGGAGGGAAATAACGAGGTGGGGGGCACGGTAAGGGGG
>Ga0247728_10051_pt1 | contig 75348 bp, 74 predicted proteins | sample SalenrCarbi39_FD_183048 | JGI IMG/M metagenome (GOLD analysis project Ga0247728, IMG submission 183048) | Saline wetland microbial communities from Lincoln, Nebraska, United States - Carb-i39 | ecosystem: Environmental > Aquatic > Non-marine Saline and Alkaline > Salt marsh | place: USA: Nebraska...
ATATATAACGTATTTCAATAATGAGAGACCCGCTTATAAACTAAATTATAAAACCCCTGCACAGTTCTTAGCTGAACAAGGGTTTCCTCTTTTTTCTTAAATGTCTACAAATGCTTTACAACTTCAGCTATCGCTTCTTTTTCTTTAGTATAATAAGGTTGAGGTTAAATTATGAACGCTAAAACAAAGGCATTAAAATTAATTTGGAATCAGATTGCGAAAGAAGATGAGAACTACTATCTTAGTGCACAAGAACCTAAAGGCTCAAATTTAAGTTTAAATCATTACTATCATGACGATAAAGATCCAATGCATATGTGTGATATTGCACGACCAGAGAATAGTAAGGGAAAGTTACCCGTTATCTTACATATTCATGGAGGGGGCTGGGTTTATGGACATAAAGATAGTTACTATCGATACTATGCAATGGAACTTTCCAAGTACGGATATGCGGTTGTCACAATAAACTATCGACTAGCATTCGATCATCCATTTCCATCGATGATTGAAGATATCTTTTCTGCTTTACATTGGATTGAAGAGAATCAAGAAACTGAACAATTTGATATTAATCGAGTGTACTTAGTGGGTGATTCTGCTGGAGCTCATTTGTCTGCACTCACTTCAATTATTCATAAAAATGATGCATTATTAGATGCGTATCATTTACATGCATCAAAATGTAAGATTGTCGCAAATGGACTAAGTTGTGGTGTGTATGATTTTAATCGATTACTATCAGATGAGAATAAAATGCCATTAAGAGATACATTGATTGAAACGATATTTAATCGTAAGGATTTTGAAAATCATCCATTGTACAATCTCTCTTCTGTTTCTAAACTATTGGATTCAAACTTTACTCCATCCTATATTCTAAGTTCTGAGGCAGATCCATTATGTTTAGAATCGAAGTTATTAATTGAGGATTGTAAGAAATATAATATTAATTTCAGATCCCATATTTATCCTGAATCCCACCAATTACCTCATGTATTTAACTTAAAATCCATTTATCCTGAGTCAAAAGTTGTGATGGATGAAATGTTTGAATTCTTTAATCAGTTTTGATATTGAAATAAGGTGTGCCGCATGATAAACTAAAAACGCACACTTTGGACGCTTAGCTCAGTTGGGAGAGCACCTGCTTGACGTGCAGGGGGTCAGGGGTTCGAGTCCCTTAGCGTCCACCATTATGTGCCCGTGGCGCAATTGGATAGCGCATTTGATTCCGATTCAAAAGGCTGCAGGTTCAAGTCCTGTCGGGCGCGCCATTGCGATTTTGATTAGGATACTCCAGATGGGGCTGTAGCTCAGCTGGAAGAGCACAACGCTGGCAGCGTTGGGGTCGAGGGTTCGAGTCCCTTCAGCTCCACCATAGAAGTAACGTTTAGTATTCGTAAAGAGTACTTTTTTATTTATAGTTTAAGCCTTATAATACGAATAATGGGAGTATTTCTATGAACAGAATTAATATCATATGTTTAGGCGTAAAGAATATGTCTCAATCCATCCATTTTTATCGTGATCAATTAGGATTTAAAACGGAAGAAAAGAGAGATAATCCTCCTGTTATATTCTTTGATACACCTGGAACAAAGTTTGAATTATTTCCAATCGAGCAACTCGCGTTAGATATATCAGATGTAAATCCACCTCAAATAAGATCAGGATTTAGTGGAATAACCCTTGCATATAATGTAGAGAATAAAGAAGATGTCAATAAAGTAATAGAATGCGTAAGGCAAGCAGGTGGTACGATTGTAAAAGAACCTCAAGATGTATTTTGGGGTGGCTATCATGCTTATTTTATGGATATAGATGGCTATTATTGGGAAGTCGCATGGGGACCACAGTTTAAATACGATGAGAATGGGATGTTAATTTTTTAAATAAACCATCTAGATAGGATGGAAAGGATAGTATCATGATAAAGTGGGTTATTAAACAAAGAATAAAAGAAGATCTTAATTCTTCAAATGGTCGGGAACAATTAATTGGTTTATCGGGTGTGTTAGGTATTTTATGTAATACACTGATTTTCACTTTTAAGTTAGGACTAGGCTTATGGGTCAATAGTATTGCGATTATTTCAGATGCGTTTAATAATCTATCGGATATTGGGTCATCATTAGTTTCAATTATTACGGCAAAATTATCGAATCTACCACCCGATGAGGAACATCCTCATGGACATGGTCGATATGAGTATATTGGTTCATTAGTAGTCGCATTTATCATTGGGACAGTGGGGTTTGAACTCCTCAAACAATCGTATAACAAGATTATGAATCCAACCCCTGTATTGTTTAGTTTATGGGTATTTGTCATATTAAGTGTCAATATTTTAATTAAGCTATGGATGTATAGTTACAATATGTATATCTATAAAACAATTAATTCGAATATTAATAAAGCTACCGCATTAGATAGTTTAAGTGATATTGTTGGGACAAGTATCATAATGGTCGCAATGATTCTTGGCCTATATACTGATTTACCAATCGATGGATTTATGGGGATTATTATTGCGGGATTAATTATGTTAACAGGCTATAATATCGCAAAAGAAACGGTCAGTATGTTAATAGGATCTATTCCAGATTTAGATGTTCAACATCGTATTCAGACCATTGTGAATGAAGGAGATTATGTCATTGAGTCTCATGATTTGAAGATTCATGATTATGGACCAGGACGAGTCAATGCGTCAATACATGTGGAAGTTCCTGATTTTGTGAATATTGTGGATGCGCATACGTCGATTGATCAGTTAGAGAAAAAAATTAAAGATGAGACGAATGTGGATATTACCATTCATATCGATCCAATTTCTACGAATAAAGAGAAAACGGATAAAACACATGATCAAGTTTTAACAGTATTGAATGAAATTGATGATATGTACTATACACGGAATTTTAGATTAGCAGAAACACAATTTAAGTTAATTGTCATATTCGATTTGATTGTGCCAAGTACGATTAATCCACATGATTATAGCGTGATTAAACATCATGTCGAAGATAAACTCAGTGAGATTTATCCAGAATATGATGTAGTCATTGATGATGTCTTAGCAGAAGAGAGAAAATAATCTCTCTTTTTTCTTGACTTATATCGGTGAACGATATAATATAACGGTAGACGATATAACGGGAGACAATATATGAGTGATATATCAAGTGGTGCTTTAACAGAAGCAGTTTACTATATCCTACTATCTCTGATTGAACCATGTCATGGATATGGGATTATGCAACATGTCGAAAAGCTATCCAATGGAAGAGTTCGATTAGCGGCTGGAACACTGTATGGCGCAATCAATAGTTTATTGGAAAAGAATTGGGTTAAGGCATTGGACAATCCATCGGACAGTCGTAAGAAAGATTATCAAATTACAGACTTAGGATATCGTGCCTTGAATAGTGAAATTAATCGATTAAAAGAACTCTACGATAATGGGTTATCCATCATAAAGGAGACAAAGTATGAAGAAAACAATATATAAACTCTACTGGGCTTGGCAGTTCGATAAAGAAGAAAAATGGCTCAATGAATGTTCCGCTAAAGGATTACACCTCTGTGATGTTGGAGTATTTCGTTATACCTTTGAAGAAGGAACACCAGGTGCTTATTCGCATAAGTTAGAATTATTGGAGAATTGGCCAACTCATCCTGAAAGTGTTGCGTATATTCGTTTTCTTGAAGATACTGGTGTTGAGATGGTAGGCAGTATCTTGCGTTGGGTTTATTTCAGGAAGAAAACTGTAGATGGTCCATTTGATTTATTCTCTGATTTAGATTCAAGAATTAAACATTTAAATAGAATCATATTTCTGTTTCTACCGATCATGTTTCTTGAATTCTCTGCAGGATTATCTAATTTACTCATGCACAATTCATCGAATCGTTTTGTTGGGGTATTAGCCTTATCTGTTGGATGTTTATTGGCTTATGGATCGTATGTGATTCACAAGAAAAAACAAAAACTTAAAAAAGAACGCATGATTTACGAATAAGAGCACTGCTCTTATTTGTTTATTTCTAAAATATTTGATAAAATGCGAATGAAAGTGATAGTGATAAGATGAAGACGATTTCTTGTTAAACAAAATAATAGAATTGAAGAAGTCCTTTTCTTCATGTTTAATAGGAGAACATATGTCACGAATAACAATACATAATTTTACGTTTACTCACGAAATGGCGAGTGAGCCACTCTTTAATCATGTTAATTTTCAAATTGATAGTGATTGGAAACTAGGGTTCATTGGTCGTAATGGAAGAGGTAAAACCAGTTTTTTAGAATGCTTAATGCATAAACACGAATATTCAGGCTCAATATCGCATACGATTGATTTTGAGTATTTTCCGTATGAAATTATCCATAAGGATCAAACAACACGAATTATTCTTAAAGAGAATTTAACTAAATGTGAGGATTGGTTGATTGAAAGAGAATTAAATCTATTGGATGTGAATGAATCTGTCTATGATCGACCATTTAATACTTTAAGTGAAGGAGAAAAGACCAAGATACTATTAGCGATTCTTTTCTTAAAAGAAAACAAGTTTCTTCTAATTGATGAACCAACCAATCACTTAGATCAGAATGCACGTAGAAGTATAATGAATTATCTTAAACAAAAGAAGGGATTCATACTTGTATCACATGATCGGGAGATTCTGAATGAATGTGTGGATCATATTCTAGTCATAAATAAAACGAATATTGAGGTTCAAAAAGGGAACTTTGATTCGTGGTGGCTTAATAAACAAAGAGAAGATCAGTTTGAGTTGAATAAGAATGAGAAGTTAAAGAAAGAGACAAAGCGATTAAAGGAAGCGGCTCTACGTACCAGTCAATGGTCAGATGATGTTGAAAAATCAAAATACCTTCGCAACAATCCGATATCATCTAAAGGTGGGATGATTGATCGTGGATACATTGGGCATAAAGCTGCGAAAATGATGAAACGTTCTAAGTCGATTGAACAGAGACAACTTGAAGCGATTGAAGAGAAATCTAAGTTATTAAAAAACGTTGAAGAGAATGAACCTCTTAAGATTCATCCTTTGAATTATCGTCAAAATCAAATCTGTGTGATTGAACATGGAGTTATTAAGTATGATGAATTACTGGTGTGTGAAGAGGTTAATTTAACCGTAAATCGAAAAGATAGAGTTGCCTTAGTAGGAAAGAATGGCTCAGGAAAATCAAGTATCTTAAAGATTATTAAACAAGAGAAAGAATTATCCTCTGGTTTGTTTGTTATGAATAAAGATGTGATTATTTCAGTCATTGAACAAGATACATCTTTCCTAAAGGGTTCATTGAATGACTTCATAAAAGATAATCAATGTGATGAATCACTCTTTAAAGCCATATTACGTAAGTTGGATTTTGAACGAGAACAGTTCTCTATTCTGTGTGAGAATTACAGTGAAGGCCAAAAGAAAAAAGTGCTTATTGCGAAATCTTTATCACAATCAGCACATTGTTATGTATGGGATGAACCTTTGAATTTTATTGACGTATTATCTCGTATACAGATTGAAAATCTCATTTTAGACTATGAACCAACTATGATATTTGTCGAACATGATTCATCTTTTGTGGATAAGATTGCGACTAAGATAATAAATTTAGATTCTTCCTTGAAACCTTAACCAATCAATGGTGTCTTTTAGACTTTCTCTAAGATTTCTTGGTTGATAATCCAAGTCTAAACTAGCTTTCGCATGACTAAAGTTGGAATTAGAATTGAGTGTATATATTGAATAGGGTGTAAAAAGAGGCGGTTTCTTCATAAGCTTATACGCATATTCCGCAAAGATTGATGTATATTTCATAAGATGGTAAGGAAGATAAATTCTTACCTTCTTTTTTTGGGTTATATCATATAAGGTATCAAGAATTGTCTTTACACTATAATACTCATTGGACAAGATGTAACATTCACCAGGTTTACCTTTATCAACACAGGCAAGTATTCCATTTGAAACATCTCGTACATCTACGAAATCATAACCACCTTCAGTCCCAATCCGCAAATGATTATTCATATAATCAATAACTAAACTAGTTAAATTACCTCTACCAAAATCAAATGGGCCACATATTCCTGAAGGATGAATAATATTGGCGTTTAATCCATGATGTATCGCATCAATCACATAAGCACTTGCCTCTGATTTTGTTTTCGCATAATATCCAACTACCGATTTTGGATCAAACTCATCAATTTCACACATACAATCATTGTTTATCTTTTCTGGTAATGCATGGACAGAACTCACATAAATTAACTTCTTAATCGAATATTCTTTACAACAATCCACGATATTCTTCGTTCCGATGACATTTACGTTATAAACCATTTGATTGTATTTGGTTGTGATAGACACAATTCCTGCACAATGAATAACAATAATACTTGTATCATCATCTTTTTGAAAGAATGGAATCAAACTATCTTTATGTGTCACGTCACCATAAAAAACCTCAAGATGTCCTTGTGGAATATTTTTCTCAGTTGGTAAGACTAAGATACGTACTTTCTTATTTTGATTTAATAGATCCTGTACAATGGTACGGCCTAAATGCCCAGCTGCACCTGTAACGCAATAGACTTCTTGCATAGGGTGTCCTCTTAAGTTCAGTATATCAGTTTAGTTGATTTAAATATAGATTCTATATTTCACAAGTGAAATTAGTAAATAATAAATCGCTTATAAATAAAGGATATTTCAAACGTTTTATAATTATGAAAATATTTCACATAAATTTCACGTTCTTTACATTGTATTTTCATAGAAACACTTTATACTAATCTCATAACAAGGGAAGCGATAAACAAAACTTCATTTCATTGTTCCCCCTAAAATATAAAAAAGAACCTTGTTTATTAAAATCGTACTGGCAGCGTACGATTTTTAATTGGTTGGCGTATAATGGTTATAGAGGAATTTTTATGAAACCCTATTTAATTCGATTAAAACCAAATCAAGATATTAAGGAAGAACTCATTCAATTTTCGATTAAGTATAATATTAAAGTTGGATCAATTGTGTCTGCCGTAGGAAGCGTATCTGAAATGAAAGTACGCATTGCGGATGGGAAGACAGTTGTTCATGATGTTGAGAATAGAGAAGTATTTGCCTTATCTGGAACATTGGTCAGACATCAATTACATGCGCATATTGCGGCTATCAATACAAAGATGGAAGTTTTTGGTGGACATCTTATGGTTGGATGTCTAGTTCATACTACAATGGAGATCACACTTTTGGATATGAGTGATACGATAAATGCTAGTCGTGAATATGATGAAAATACGGGTTATGATGAGTTGTTTGTTTGACAAGAACTATTAAATTTATTACGATTTAGTAGCGCCGACTTAGCTCAAATGGTAGAGCAACTGAATCGTAATCAGTAGGTTGCGGGTTCAAGTCCTGTAGTCGGCACCATAGTAAATAAAAGCCTTTTAAACAAAGGCTTTTTTGATATTTAGAATGAACAGGTGTAACAGAGTAGTATTTTAAATAAACAATTGATATTCACTAACAATGGGTTGCTTATGATAAAATATATTAAAGTTAGAGGAAAAAACAATGAGTCCATATGGTATTTACTCACCTTTAGGTTTGCTTGGTATGGGAGTTATCATTGGAGGTATTCCATTATTTTTCGGTTTCGTGAAAGGCAAGAAACGATTAGCCATTTTTGGCTTCTTCACTTGTGTCATATCAAATTTTCTAATGCTTGCATTACCAATTTGCATTGTCTTTATGTTTTTCATCCTCAGAAAACCTAAGTCTGTTGTTGTGAAATGATCTAAATAGAATTATTTTATAGATAGTATATAATCCAATGTTCGTTAGATCGATAACTTATTCTTCATAGGAAGTTTTTATTCATTTGAATTTATTATATCTTTAATCTTTATAGCTATATCCTTCATACAATTACGAAGTAAATTTGGTGAATCTAAAAAACATGTAAAGCATCGACTATATTTTTTTTAATATAATATTAAAGTGATAGAACACTTTTTGAAATCATATATTCAAAACGGACACGAAATAAAAAAGACACTAAAAAAATATAGACATTAGTAAAGCCTTTTAAACAAAGGCTTTTTGTTTGCTAATAAGTCAAACCATCTCCATATTTAAACTGATGTTCAATCTCATTATAGTTATCCATATTCATTGAATCACTAGCTTGTTCATTTGTGAGTGGCCATGTGAATGGTAAAGTACCTTGAAATGGTTTATCCCCAAATAAAACATCGGTTATACCATTGCCTTCAGTCCCAGGTAACCATGCCATCACAAAGGCATCCCAATGATCTAGGTAATCACTTATAAGAAGAGGACGGCCAGCAATCATAATAGTTAAGATAGGTTTATTGAATGTTTGTGCAAGCTCTACAGCTTTAATATTATCAGTGAGTGATAAAGGACCATCAAGTGATAAATCATCTGTATCACCATGCATTTCAGCATAGGGTTTCTCTCCAATAGCTAAGATAATCAAATCTGCTTCATTAGGACTATTTACAAGTTCTCCACCATTGGAGTTTAATACAGTACTTAATGCGTCTTTTAAACTAATCCCATTATTTAGATTGGGATCCATTTCACCTTGCCAACTAAATGTCCAACCACCACATTGGATACCAACATTATCACTAGCAGGCCCTAATAAGTATATTTTTATATTCTTTTCTAACGGTAATATATTTTCATTCTTAAGTAATACAAGTGATTTAGATACAGCTTCTCGTGCAATTTTCTTTGACTCTTGTGTGCCAACTTGTCCTGCTGTCTTAAGTAATCCATCCTCAAAGAGTCCAGCTTCAAATTTTAATACAAGATTTCTTTTAACTGCTTCATCTAACCTTTCTTGAGATATGAATCCATTGTTTACATTATAAATAATGGCGTTATATACATCTTTCCATTTATACGGTTCCATAAGCAAATCGACACCTGCATTGATAGCCAACGCAACTTGTTCATTTAGTGTTGGCGCAATTTTATGGATTGCCTCCCAATCAGACACAACTAAACCTTTAAATTGTAAATCATCTCTTAATAAGTCCGTCAATAAGGATTTATCCCCATGGACCTTAACACCATTTACACTATTAAACGAAGCCATAATTGCGCTCGTATTCGCATTAATTGCGGCTTGATACGCACTCAAGTTCCCAGCAAACAATTTCTCTCTTGTCATCGTCACATCACCACGATCGATGAGATTATCATCCTCACCTGTTAAGAATGTTGTATAACCATCCCCAATAAAGTGCTTGGTTGTTGTGAGGATACCTTCAGATAATTGACCTTCAATATAGGGGACAACCAATTTGGCTACTCTCTGAATATCTTCAGAATAACTCTCATACGTTCTGCCCCATCGAATATCTTGTGCAGAAGATACTGCAGGCGCAAAATTCCAATCAACTCCAACTGCTTTCATTTCTTTTGCGGTCGCAATACCAATCGCTTTCATAAGTTCTGGATCATTCGCTGCGCCTAATCCGATGTTATGTGGAAAGATAGTCGCATTCTTAACATTATTGTTTCCATGTACCGCATCAACCCCATATATTATTGGAATACCTGAGGAGGACTGAAGGGCAGCCACATTCATCTGATTTATCATACTAATCCAAGCATCAGGCGTATTGGGATTTGGTGTACTCCCACCACCACTAAGAATGGATCCAATATTATATTTCGTAATATCTGACATACTGACACTGGATCTTTCAGCTTGAATCAATTGACCAGCTTTCTCTTCTAATGTCATTTCTTGAATGGCTTGATCAACATCCGATAAAGACTGTATATTGATTCTACCTCTATTATTATTCACACTACACGCACTTAAAATCAGAAATACTATAATTAGACTAATGACTCTTTTAACACTATTTTTGTTCATAATAACCTTTCGAAAATACAAAACCATTTGTTATAGTTTAAACTTCTTTAGCATAACCACGTTGTTTTAGATCTTTGATTGTTTCCTCAATCGCAATATCGAGTGGGACAATCGGTTGGTAATTAAAATCTCGAGTTGCCTTATCATGGACAAATGAGAAATCTAACGCAGTCGATGCGACTGTATATCGTGTTAACATCGGTTGAGCACTTTTTCTATTCCATGGTAACTCCGCAATAAATTCTGAGATATAAGCAAGTAACATGGCGAGTGTATAAGGAATCCTTTTATTTGGGATGGTATAACCTAAGCTTGTTAGGATAGGTTTGAAGAAATCAAAGAAGTACCCAGACGTATGATCTGTTATAAAGTAACACTGTCCACAGACATTTGAACCAGGAGTTAATGCCTTCTCCGCAAGTAGATGTGCATATGCACAATTATCGACATAGACATGAGAAAAATGTGCTGTCCCATCTCCAATTTGCATATAATTACCTTTGCGTAAAACATCAATAATACTAGGTAGTCGTGTTCGATCACCTGGTCCATATATACCAGCTGTTCTTAGTGAACACGTCAATAAACCATTTGAATTATTTGCGGATATGACATCCTGTTCCGCAACAGCTTTCGTATAGGAATAATGATCAATAAACTTGGTAGGATAAGGTAAAGATTCATTTCCATCTTTAATCGGTTTACCTTCATAAATCGCATCAATTGAACTGGTATAAATTAATTTAGATACCTTATATTCCAAACAGGCATCAATAATGATTTTATTTGCTTTAATATTTATTTGATCTAACTTATCGGTATCATTAGGATTCCAAGATATGATCGATGCAGTATGAAACACAACATCTACACCATTAATTGCACGTCTAATCGAATCACTGTCTGTTAAATCACCCTTTACCACTTCAACTCGATCATCCAAGTAATCTTGTCTTACAAAAACTCTTACTTTCTTTCCTTCTTCCAGTAACATTTTTACAATTCGATTGCCAAGAAAGCCAGTTGCGCCAGTGACTAAGTATACTTTTGGTTTACTTAATTGATTATTCATTATTTTGTTCCTTTATGAGATTAATTTTAGTATATTAGTAATTCTATGGAATGTTAAGTAACGATTTATAATACTTTATGTTTTTTACACATCTATGTGTTATTAATACTATCTTTTTATAAAGTGTTTTTTGTTGTACTAATAATTGTACATGAATTTGATATAAAAAATACGAGGTTATATGTTTACAGTATAAAAGATAGAGTTAACTATCAGAAAGTAGATATATCATGGAGATAATTGTGATTATCGTATCAATAATCGTATTTCTTTCACTCTTTAAAAGTAATATCAGTGAAGAAGATATAGATCGAACTGTACCTCAAGATAGTGATGATTAGTTATTCATTTTATTATATTTGGTTTCAAGTAGTATAATGTGGGTACAAATGAATAGATATCATTCATTAAAAAGGAGGACTATTATGTCAGTTTTTGTGCTTAATAATTTCCCTGATGATTGTCCGTTTAATGAAATAGGTCCATTTATAAGTCTATATCTTACAACGCACAATCATCCTCTAGAAAGTAAGAAGGATAGAATAGAATTCAAGAAATTAATTGCTCAAGCTAAAGACAAACTTGTCAAAGATTATAATAAGTTGGAGATTGAGGAGTTTGTCAAACCATTAAATAACCTTGAGCAAGACAGTCTATTCTGGTCATATAATCAAAAGGGTTTAGCGATATTTACGAATAAGAAAAATTGTTATATCTACAAGCTAGCTTTTGAGGTTGAACAATATATTAGTTATGGTGAAAAGATTAATTTCAAACCACTTATACGATTATCACAAAATATAATTCATTATTATGTTTTAGCCCTAGATCGAGATAATTTTAATGTTTATGAAGTTTATGGTAAGAACATCAATCCAATTCAGTTTGATCCAAGTGTAAAGATAAAGGCAAAAGATGTGATTGGAGATCAAAGAACAGAAGATATTAGCACAATCGGTGGATATAGTTCCTATGGTAGACAAGGGATAACACATGGACGTGGTGGTAAAAAAGATGATATCGACATAGATACTGAGAAATACTTAAGATATGTTGAAAATACAATTTATGAACATTTAAGTAAGATAAAACCATTACCTATTGTATTAATTAGTCTACATAAAACATATATTCATTATCGAAATTTAAATAAGAATAAAGATTTATTTGAGAAAGGTATCATGAAGTCACCTGAATCAATGACAGAAGATGAGATTCTTAACGAAACCTATAGTTTGATTGAAAGTTATTTCGTAGATAAGTTAAAAACTAAAATCAGTAATGTATTTAAATCAATTGAAATAAGTAAAGCGAGTAATGATATACATGAAATAGTAAAGGCAATTCATTCGAAACAAATACAAGAATTATATATTCAAGATGGACACAAACTTTATGGTTATGCCGACTGGGAGAATCAAACGATAGAAGTTAATCGAAAATCAGATTTGGATATTTATGAAGAGTTGGCTGAAAAGACAATATTATTAGGTCGTAAAGTTTATTGTGTAAGTAAAGATGTTTTGAATGTTGGAAGTGGAATATTAGCACAGTATTATTAGTTAGTTTATACATAAATCTTTTGTCTTAATAGCTTATAGTAGTTTAATGTATATTTATTTAAGACATTGAAATAATAACTACATAAGAATACGAACATAAAGACTGAACTAATGAGTTCTAGAGTTTTATTATGTATTCTTTTGAAATGTAAACCAGAGTTTACATCATTCTAATAGAGTTGTCATCCTAATATTTAAATCCTAGCTATAATCAGAGTGTAAAACGTTTTACTCTGGGGGGGATCATAAGATTCCCAAAGAATTCATATGTTGGTAAGACGTTTTACACCTTGGGGGATACACTATGATTCTAGGTACGAACTTAAAAACATTAAGAGAAAAAGAGAAGAAAACAGTCGAAGAAGTATCAAATGAACTTTCTATTGATGTTCGTACCTTAGTATCATGGGAAATGAATAAGACAGTACCAGATATGGATCAGTTATTAAGATTAGCTGATTACTATCATATAAATACTGATGATCTATTATTTAAAGAAATAAAAGAAGATAATGAAATTAAGATAGAGATAGAAAGTAAAAATCAGACAGAAATAAATACAATAACAGTAAAAATTACGAATCATAAGATATAAACAATTGCCAACATAGGTAATTGTTTTATTTTTTGATATGATTATGTAAATGAATAAAGGTGGGCAAGTTGTGTTCAGTAAAAATATAATCTATCTACGAAAGAAGTATAAATTAACTCAAGAAGAACTTGGTAAGAAACTAAATGTTTCAAGACAGACAATCTCAAAATGGGAAAAGGGAGAGGTTGTTCCTGATTCATATAATTTGATAGAAATTTCAAAGAGCTTTTCAGTTAAGGTTCAAGATCTAATTATGAAAGATATCTCTGAAGAAACTGAAACTCAAGATTTAGAAGAGTTAAAAGAAGTCACTTTGGACCAACCTAAACAAGATAAAAATAAAATATATAAGCTATTAAAAATTATCGCAGTTCTAACAATTAGTATATTCACTTTAATTATATTGTTTTATGTTTATACGAGTTATTTAGTTGGGAAAGCGGATTTGTCGAATACAAACAATGAAACTGAAGAATCCATTAACTATGCTAATTTACTCAGTGCCGGAAGAGATTTTAGTGTTTATATTGATAAGAATGGAATGATTAGAGGAACAGGTGATAATACATATCATCAACTTGATTTTCAAGGATGGACAGATATTGAACAAATATCATCTGGTGGATTTCATACCTTAGGTTTGAGAAAAGATGGGACTGTAATCGCCACTGGTTATAACAACTTTAATCAGACTGAAGTTAATCAATGGAATGATATTATACAAGTATCAGGTGGAAGGTATCATAGTTTAGGATTAAGAAAAGATGGTACAGTTTTATGTGTTGGTGAAGATACATATGACGCTTGTGATGTTAATCAATGGAAGGATATCATACAAGTTAGTGCAGGAAGATATAATAGCTATGGGCTTAGAAAAGATGGGACTGTAATTAGTACAAATGAAAATCAATATGGGCAAGCTAATATATTAAATTGGACTAATATAACTCAAATCTCAGCAGGGACCTATCATGTTATTGGTTTAAAATCAGATGGAACTGTAGTATGTGCAGGTGGACAACCTGAGGATGATGCGTGTAATGTTGGTCAATGGACAGACATTAAGCAAGTTATTGGGGCAGGTTATCACTCGATTGGATTAAGAAATGATGGCACAGTAGTTGCGGTTGGACGTAACAATTTAGGGCAACTAAATGTATCAAACTGGAATGATATTGTGGCAATTTCGGGTGGTCGTTTTCACACTATTGCGATAGATAATAATCATCAGTATTATTTTGCAGGTGATTATGTACTTGAATAGAAGTATGTTAAATTAAGAAAATAAACACATAACGGAGAGATCTATGCTAAAACGTGTTATATGCATTCCAGATTCATTTAAAGGAACACTCACTTCATCGCAAATCATTCAAGTCACACAAACTATATTTAATAAGCACAATCCTGGTATTGAAGTAATAGGCATTGAAGTTGCGGACGGTGGAGAAGGCACAGTTGATGCTTTCCTCTCAATTTCTGGTGGACAAAAGATAACATGTCAGGTATGTGGACCACATTTTGAGAAGATGGAATCATTCTATGGGATATTACCTAATCAAATTGCGGTTATTGAAATGGCAGCGTGTGCAGGATTACCTTTAGTGAAAGATCATCCAAATCCTTTAATTACCACAACCTATGGTGTTGGTGAACTAATGATTTCTGCCTATAATCAAGGATGTCGAAATATGATTATTGGTTTAGGAGGTTCATCGACAAATGATGGAGGGTGTGGGGCAGCTGTTGCGTTAGGTGTTAAATTCTATGATGAAACTAATCAAGAATTCATTCCAACCGGTGGTACTTTAAGAAATATTCGGATGATAGATATTTCAAATATTCATCCATTAATTCGTGAATCAAACATTATCACGATGTGTGATATTGATAATCCAATGTTTGGAGAAAGTGGTGCTGCTTATGTTTTTGGCCCTCAAAAAGGGGCAGATCATGAAATGGTTAAGGAATTAGATCAAGGATTAAGAAATCTATCAGAACGAATTAAAATAGATTTAGATAAAAATGTGTCAAACATACCTGGAGCTGGTGCAGCAGGTGGAATGGGTGGAGGTATGGTCGCATTCTTTAATAGCACGCTTCAATCAGGGATTGAAACGATTCTAGACATCGCAAAGTTTGACGAACTTATACAAGGATGTGATTTAATCATTACGGGAGAAGGAAGAATCGATTCACAAACACTTCGTGGAAAAGTTCCAGTTGGAGTTTCAAGAAGAGCTAAGAAGCTAAATATACCCGTATTATGTGTTGTTGGATCCATTGGGGAAGGAATCGATGAAGTCTATAATCATGGAATTACATCAATTATAAGCATTAATAATCAACCTGTAGATTTCAGTATTTCTAAACTAAAAGCGTTAGAGAATCTAAGCACTACAATGGATAATCTAGTTCGATTATTAAATATTTCAAAGTAAACACATTAAATGTTTACTTTTTTATTGCATATAAGGAATATACTTTGGGTATATAAGGCATTAACAAACAAGGAGAATGATATGAAAAGACGATTTAGTATTATCGTACTAATTAGTTTAATCTTACTTCTATCCGCATGTACATTTGAAAGTAACTCTACCAATAATGAAGACGATATGATTAGCGCTGCCACATTGGCAAGGTATAGAGAAAATGAATTAATGGAATATGAGGGTGTAAGACTCGATCCAGCCGTTGGACCTAGAGATAATTCAATATCGGGTATACAAGAAGTTGATATTGATTCATATTCCTTAAAAATAGATGGACTTGTTGAGAATAATACCACTTATACCTATGATCAAATACGTGAAATGGATTCAGTGGAGAAAGTATATACCATCTATTGTGTAGAAGGTTGGGATGCCACATTCCTATGGAAAGGTGTTCTAATTGAAGATATATTAAGAGAATCAAATGTAGATGATGACGCAAAAACAGTAATATTTCATGCGGTTGATGGTTATACAACATCTTTACCATTAGAAGAAATTATAAACAAGAAAATTATGATGGCGTATTCTGCGAATGGTTTACCTATTCCATCTTCTTTAGGTTATCCATTTATACTTGTGGCTTATGATAAATGGGGATATAAGTGGGCACGTTGGATTAATCGAATCGAATTATCATCCGATATCAACTACAAAGGTTATTGGGAATCTCGTGGATATAGTATTGATGGGAATATGGAGTGATCAATAAAGAATGTTGAAAAAGAAATATTTTTTTACGATATCTTATTTTTTAAGTTTATTGATAAAATAACTATATAGATTGATTAAATATTGAGGGGGATAAATGATTTTAAAAGATGAATTAAAGGAAAATTACTTCTATTTAAATCTATATGATAAATGGTGGCATTTCTATTTGTTTTGGTTTGTTGGTTTTTTTCCACATAAAGTCACAAAAATAGAGAAAAGAAGTAAATTAGAAAAATCCGAATTTAGAATGACATTCACGGTATTTATGGGACTTATTTTTTTTAGGACATTTTTAGGTATTATTTTTAGTAGTAATTCATTTGTATTATTGCCAGAAGATCGATATGTTATTTATCCAATCTCTTATTTTACGACGGTTTTATGTACGTGGATTCATTGGGGGATAACTAATAAAGAAACATTAAGTGCATGTACATTTAAGAATGTGGATCCAGTTGAGATTAAAGGTTTTCCATCTTATGCAATAGGTTATAGAGCAATATTTCTTAGAATAATTTTTAAGATTATATACTATATTGTCTTATATCAATTATCAAAACTAGATTTTATTCATTTTCTAACAATATCGTTTTTTTGTTCTTATGTAGCAGCTTTTTTTTCAATGGGCGCAAATGCAGCTTTTACTTTTGAATTAAATGGTAATCAATTAAGGCTTTTTCAACTCAAAGAAAAGAGTAGATAACAAAAAACTAATGTATTGTGTTCTTGTATCTGTTGGTTAATAATAAAATTATACTAATCCATAGGAGAACATAATGAACCAAAATGAGATTACCACATGTGTGAATCTACTCGATTCAGATGGGTGTGTATTGAACCCAGGGTATGCGAAAAGTGCCTTATTTAAGTATGACCGAAATGAAATAAGAGCCAATAAGTTAAGAATAAAAGAATGGGATTACTACTGTGTATTAAATAATCATTATGGAATTGCATTAACCATTGCGGATAATTCCTATATGGGCTTAGATTCCATCACATTGTTTGATTTTGATCAACGAACTGAGATGACTCAAAGTTTTATGCAAGCATTTACTCTAGGTAAAAAGAATTTACCTCCAACATCGAATGGGAATGTAAAAGTAGAGTATAAGACACACCAAATTCATTTCTATATGCAAGGGTTAGATCGTATTCTAGAATTTAATGTACAGAATTTTCATGATAATAACTCATTAATCGGTAAAATAACATTAAGTGATAGTCCAGATGAAAGTATGGTAATTGCGACACCTTTTGATAAACCAAAGTATTTTTACTATAACCAAAAGATAAACTGTATGAGAGCTAAAGGTGAAATACAATATGGCTCAAAGAAGTTCATCTTTAATAAAGAAGATTCCTTTGGAGTATTGGATTGGGGTAGAGGAGTATGGACCTATTCAAATACATGGTATTGGGGTAGTGCATCAGGACTTGTGAATGGTAACCCATTTGGATTCAATATTGGATATGGTTTCGGTAATACACAAGCCGCAACAGAAAATATGCTCATCTACAATGGAAAAGCGCATAAGTTAAATCACGTGACATTTAACATACCGAAAGACGAAAATGGAAAAGAAAAATACTTAGAGCCATGGACATTTACAAGTGATGATCATCGATTCGAACTAAACTTCGAGCCAATACTAGATCGATCATCCAACACAAAAGTACTCATATTACAATCTGACCAACATCAGGTTTTTGGTTATTTCTCTGGTACAGTAGTACTTGATAATGGAGAAAAGTTAGTCATAAATAAACTATTAGGATTTGCCGAAAAGGTTATGAATCGTTGGTAAGCTATTCGCAATTGGAGTCAAGAAAAGATGTTTTGAATCGAATAGAGTATAGATGAGGAGTTATAAGGTATGAGTAAAGAATCCATCGATGTGGTTGAGAAAATCAAAGATTATATCCAAGAACATATAAAAGATGAAATAACATTAAATGAATTAGCTCAAGTGGCTGGGTACTCTATGTATCATACTTCGCATATTTTTAAAGAAATAGAAGGGATAGCACCATTTGAGTATCTTCGTAAACAAAGACTGATTTCATCTGCTTTTTCACTACGTAAAAGAAGTCAACGAGTGATTGATATCGCATTCGATTATATGTTCTCAAGTCATGAGGGATATACTCGAGCTTTCTCTAAATCGTTTGGGATTAGTCCTAAACGATTCTCTCAGGCTAAACAATCGAATGATTGGATTATTCCTTATAGTACAATTATTAACTCTTCATCTAAGGAGGATTTGATGATGAAAGATACCGCTATTATTTTTACTCAGATTGTAGAAAGACCAAAAAGAAAACTATTACTTAGACGTGGAATTAAGGCTACTGATTACTTTGAATATTGTGAAGAAGTAGGATGTCACAATACCCAACATTCTGATCCATGGGAAATACTAAGTAAGGTAAAAGAAGCCCTGAATGAACCTGCAGGATGTTGGTTACCACAATCCATGATTAAGGAAGGTACAAGTGAGTATGTACATGCCGTGGAAGTACCATTTGACTTCAAAGGGGATGTTCCTGAAGGATTTGATTTAATTGATTTAGAACCTTGCAAGATGTTAGTTTTTCAAGGTGAACCGTATAACGATGAAGAGTTTGGGGATGCGATTGGCGCATTGTGGGAAAGAATAGAGAAGTTTAATCCTGAAGTGTATGGATATGAATATGATTATTCGATTGCGCCAAGGATGCAGTTAGAACCCCAAGGGTGGAGAGGTTACATTGAATTACATCCGATAAAGGAAAAGAGAGATTAACGTCTCTTTTTTTTGTGAAATGATGAACAAACTATTGACAAATATAAAATGTAAGCGCATTCTATAGATAAGGTAACAGGTGTGTCATCAATATACAACTGTGTCATTTATAATGGAGGATTTACATGAGTACTAAAGTTTATCGTGATCAAGAGAGAGAAAAGAATAAAGAAATAAGCAAATCAAATATTACTGAGGTTTCAAAAGAACTATTTCTAAGTCGTGGGTATGCTCAAACCAATATGGCTGAGATAGCGGAAATCGCAAAGATAAGTCGTAAAACACTTTATCGATATTTTAGTTCAAAAGAAGAAATAGCGATGGAAATTGAATTAGATGTGTTTAAAACATTTGTAAGTGTACAAGATGAGATTGTAAGAAAGATACAGGGCAATGGATTTGAAAAATTAAGTCAATACTTAGAAAAATTAGATCATTTAGTGGATGACTTAAGTCAACTCATTCGACTTACAGGTATGTTTGACTATTACTTAGTGAATGAGTATCCTAGTGAATCGAGTCAAAGTGAGTTTATAAAATTGATTGAAAAAGTAGATGAACCTTTCATTCAATTCATTGATGAAGGTGTTAAAGATGGTTCGATAAAAACCGAAATAGAAGTACCCTATTTAGCACGAACAATTTCAAACTCATTTCTTGCGTTAGCTCAACGAATTGTGACAAGAGGAAATCATTTAGATGTGGAATTGAATATTGAGTCTAGAAAAATATTAGCTGTACAACGTTCTTTATTTCTAAAAGCATTACAAGCGTAAGAGGGAAAACTATGAAAGAGAAACTACCATTATCTAAACAAATCGCATATTCACTAGGCCAATTCGGTTGGTCACTTCTATCAGGTATCATTGGATCTTACTTAATTTTCTATTATATTCCAACGAAAGAATCAGGCATATCTATATTTATTCCTCAAGTTGTATTTATTGGATTTGTGACTATAATTGGCGCAATTACGATGCTAGGTCGATTTTTTGATGCGATTACAGATCCGTGGATTGCGACACTCAGTGATCGCAGTAAATCAAAAAAAGGAAGACGTATTTCATTTATGCAGAAATCAGCAATTCCTTTTGCGCTTACAACAGTTCTTGTCTTCTGGTCACCGATTAATGGAGAAAGTAGTTTAAACGCATTATTTCTTACGGTGATGTTACTTTTGTTCTACTTATTCCTAACAATGTATGTAACGCCATTCTTTGCGTTATTATCAGAGCTTGGTCATACACCAGAAGAACGTTTAAATCTTTCCACTTATATCTCTGTCACATGGTTTTTAGGAGCTGCAGTCGCATCTCAAGCACCAGTTCTATGGGGATTATTCGAGGGTATGGGGTTTGATAAAGTTTCTTCGGTTCGTATTGCGTTATTAATTCTTTCCGCAATCGCATTAGTATTCTTATATATCCCAGTTATTGCGATTGATGAAAAACGTTATTGTGAATCTGTTCCATCTGAACTAAAGATGATTGATTCGATGAAGGCAACTTTCAGAAATAAAGAATTTAGAATATTTGTGTTATCGGATCTTGTGTATTGGGTCGCTATCACAATCTTCCAATCATCCCTTCTCTACTACATCACAATATTGCTTAAATTACCAGAATCGATGTTTGGTTTATTATTTATGGGACTTGGTGTAGGATCATTCTTGTTCTATGTTCCAATTAATATTATTGCGAAGAAAACGGGTAAGAAAACACTTCTTATCATCGCATTCTGTTTATTCTTATTAGTATATGCATATGGAGCACTATTAGGGACTTTACCATTTGACACAACCATTCAAGCCTATTTACTTGTCTTATTAGCGGCTATTCCTATGGCTGTATTTGGAATATTGCCGAATGTAGTTATAGCGGATATTGCGGAATATGATGCACGTAAAACAGGTATTCGAAGAGAAGGTATGTTCTTTGGGACTCGTACATTTATGTCTAAGATTGGACAAATGATATCTATGTTGTTGCTAAGTGGACTCCTATTATCTGGTGGAGATGTATCCAATGAGATGAGTATTCGATTAACGGCTATTACTGCCGCAATCTTCTGTGCCATAGGTTTAGTCTTATTACTTATGTACAATGAGAAGAAGATTCTTGAAGGAATCACAGACGTTGAATCAAAATGATAAAAGATCGTATAAAGAATCGAATCCTCTGTTTTAACTACTCAGTAGATAAAAATAGTTATAACATGGATATCAGTTCAAACTTTAATAACCAACACTGTGAAGTGATACAAGAAATAAGTGATGATGTATTATCAATCCAAATTATCCCGAAATGTGAGATTAAAATTGAGTCACTGATGATAAAGTTTAATTTTAACTTTAATCAGGATGACTTAATCTACGTAAATGGGTATCAATCTTGGACGGATAGTAAAGAGTTTTTTGTGGATGAGAAAATGAAGACATTATCCAAATTCTCAAAACCATTACTACCACATTATCAATTTGATAAGTATGGGGATTATAACTTTAAGAGCTATTCAAATCATAAAGGGGATTTTCATGGATATACTTATGGATATATTCGTAGTGGAAATGATTATCAATTAATTGGGTCATTATCTGAAAAACAAGGATATACCATTCTTAATACCAGTGTTACAAAAAATGAAATAGTCATCGAAAAAGAATGTAAAGGTCTTGTGATTAATTCTAAATATCATGCGTTTAATCTATTCTTTACATCTGGAGATGAAAAGAGAGTGTTTGATTCTTATTTTGAGAAAATGATGATTGATAAACCAAAATCTAAACCAATGACAGGATGGACCAGTTGGTACAATTACTATCAAAATATTAATGAATCGATTATCTTAAAGAATTTACATTCACTAAAAAACGCGAATAAAAATATAGATATCTTCCAGATTGATGATGGCTATCAAACATATGTAGGAGATTGGTTAGACATCGATTCAAATAAATTTCCTAATGGAATGAAATACATATCCGACAAGATACATCAAGAAGGATACAAATCCGGTTTGTGGTTAGCACCTTTTGTATGTGAAACAAATTCAAAGCTCTTTAAGGAACATCAAGATTGGATTCTAAAAGATAAAGAAGGAAAACTCGTTTTAGCAGGAAGTAATTGGAGTCGTTTCTATGCTTTAAATCTTGAATTAGATGAAGTTAAGAATTATATACGACATTGTTTTGATGTAGTATTAAACGATTGGTCATTTGATTTAGTTAAGCTCGATTTCTTATATGCGGCGTGTATTATACCAACACAAACAAAAACACGTGGACAACTCATGTGTGAAGCGATGGAGTTCTTAAGAGACTGTGTAAAAGATAAACTCATTCTTGGATGTGGTGTACCACTTGGACCATCTTTTGGACTTGTTGATTATTGTCGTATCGGATGTGATGTAGGCTTAGATTGGAATGATAAATTCTATATGCAATATTTACATAGGGAAAGAGTTTCAACCTTAAATGCGATACAAAATTCAATTAGTCGAAGACATTTGAATAATAGAGCTTTCTTAAATGATCCAGACGTATTCTTCTTAAGAGATGAAAATATACAATTAAATCGTACACAAAAAGAAACATTGGCTTTTGTGAATAAGCATTTTGGAAGTCTAATCTTTACTTCAGATGATATCAGTTTGTATAAGAATCAAGATAAATTGTTTGATTCTACAATGAAAAATGAAAGCGTTGAAATAGTAGAAGTAAACCCAAATCGGAATGGCGTTATTGAAGTAAAATACATAAATCAATGGGGAAAGTTTGTAGCGCATATCAACTTGAGTTCAAAGACTATTCTAGATTTAAAAGCGTTTGAGACGAAAGTAGTAGAAATAAAGGAGCTTTAATATGGATCGATCAAAGATAATTTTCAATAATCCAATCGATACGAGGGATTATCAAAAGGCAGAAAAAAGTAAACAAAAGTATCTAAAGAAATTTGGTGATGATAAAGATGTTTTATATCCTCTTTTTGTAGAAGAAAATAAAACATTAAGCGAATTACTAGGTATACAGAATATTGTCACAAAAGAAACTGGACAAAAGATTAATCCGGAAAATAGCTTAATCATTGGAAATATTCGAATGGGATTTGGACATTATCGTATTTCCATTGCGATCGCATCTGCAGCACACTCAATGGGAATAACACCTTATTGGTTTGATTTACATTCCTATCAAGAAACAACAGGTGGAAAGATTATTAAGCACTTAAATAATCTTTATTCAATGGGATCAAGATGGTCTCAAAAATATTCATTGTTTAATAAATACTATTGGGAACCACTTAACTCAGAGGGATTTAGACAACTCAGTTATAATTCGGTTGATCAAAAAGTATCAGAGTGTATGACACCTATTTATAGAGAAATACCTCATACGATGCCATTTGTAGCAACCCATGTTTGGCCAGCTCAAGCGGCTGTACATGCTGGGATGAATAGAGTAATCAATGTGATTCCGGATAATTGGCCAATGGCTTTACATTTAGCAGAGGGTTCAATTCATACAGTTCAAACACCATCCTCTTATTTAGGGTATCGATCATTAAGAGGTATGGCAAAAGAGAAGACACTTAATCCAATTCCAAGTGATCAATTATTTGATGTAGGTCATTATATCGATCATGAGTTATTAGTCAATCTTGAATCAGATTGTCAAAAAAGACTAGATAGAATCGAGAATAATCAGTCTAAAAGAGTCTTACTTACAGTAGGTGGTGCGGGGGCTCAAAAAGAAATATTTTCCCAAATTGTACGTAGTTTATTACCTAGAGTTAAAAATAAAGAAGTAACCCTATTAATCAATGTAGGAGATCATATAAAAGTTTGGGAAGGATTATGTGAAGATATTCCAAATTTAAAGGACCTTACGGAAACTCATTTTAATGCATGGGATGAAACACAACACTTCGCAAAGAGTTTAGAAAATAATACGGTATATGGTATACACGCGTTCTATCACGAAGATATATTTTCGGCTGTTTATAGTACTAATTTACTCATGCCCAATACGGATATTTTAATCACAAAACCGAGTGAGTTAGCCTTCTATCCTGTCCCAAAACTTATGATAAAGCGTGTAGGTGGACATGAGGCGTGGGGCGCAATTAGAGCACAAGAAGTGGGTGATGGGACATATGAATGTGAAACAGTTCAATCAACTCTTCAAATGTTAGAACTCATGTTAGAAGATAAAGCGATATTATCAAGTTTTAGTATAAATATTATTAAAGCATATCGTATGGGGATATACGATGGAGCCTATAAGGTTGTGAGAATGGCTATTGAGAATAATCAATAATTAATACTTTATTGGTTGAAATCATGGTAGAATTAACCCAAGTTTTACGAGAAATTAGCCAATGACACATCCTGAACAAACTAAACAAATTTACATTTTATTAACCAATACAGATAGCCTTTTTTCTACCGCGATTGGATTCTATACCAGACAAAGATTCAATCATGTATCAATTGCCTTAACCGATGATTTTAATGCGATCTATAGTTTTGGACGTAAACATCCTAAGAATCCTGTTATTGGTGGATTTGTAAATGAGATTGAAACTCAGATCTATGATCATTTTGTAGGAACAAGTTGTATTGTACTAAAGAAAGAAGTTAGTTTAGAAAAGTACGCTAGAATTCACGAATCGATTAAGAAATTTGAAACAGAAAAATATATCTATGGTTATAATCTGATTGGGTTTGCGGGATTTATTGTAAATATTCCAATAAAAAGACAAAAATCATTCTTCTGTTCTCAGTTTGTTGGTGAAGTATTAAAACAAGGTGGAGTTGATTTTACGAATAAACCTTCAGAACTTGTTAAACCATCTGATTTTCTTGGTCATGAGAAGTTTGTGGAAGTTTATCAAGGCGATATTATTGATTTTTTATCCAATCCGAAAAAACATCTTGAACATTCTAAAATTGAATTTTACTTATAGAGGATTTATCCTCTTTTTTTATACACTTATAATGTGATTTATGTATAGCAAACTTATTTATGGAGGCATATAATGAATTTAAAGAAGACTTAATCAAACAATAAAAAGGAGAAAGTATGGAGAAACATGAACTCCGTAAAACGATTCAATCTGAGTTGGCATTGATTGGCATTTTTATGTTATTGGATCAAGAATCTGATTTAAGTCTAGATGTTGTATTTGAAGACGCAAAAAATAATAATCCTGTTCATTTTAAAAACAAAGTACTTTTAGATGCGGAGTCTCGAATTTTACATTATTGGGAAAAAGTCTCGGATAAAAAAGTTGGATTTTTCTCTGATGAGGAGACCAACACGACTATGCAAATAGGGACTACTTTGTATCGTAGAGTGATCAATCGATATACGGATGAAGAGGGCAACTCTAAAGTAGAGAGCTTAGATATTGGTGAAATTAGTAAAACAATTAAGAGTTGTGCTAAAAATGCAGGTTGGAAAGTTAAAACGGTTCTAAGTGAAAAGAAGGCATCTTATCCAGAAAATTATATTCCTGATAGTTCACCCCTCCAACAAAACCAAAATATAAATGATTCAAATTCAAAGCTAGAGTTCTGTAAGAAATGTGGAAAACCATTTACGGATGATGCGAAGTTCTGTGGAAATTGTGGTCATCCTCGACACGATAGTACGTATGAAACGAATTCTACACCAATAAAACAAGTAAGCAAGAGTGCTAAAGTAAAAGGCATAAAACCTAAATTCGGACTATTCAAGATTTTACTTACGGTAATTATGGTTCCTATAATTGGTTTTGCGGGACTTGTGGCATGGGAGTTATTTAAGGGGGATAGTCAGCCTGAACAACCAAAAGGGGTTGTGACTGAAGAATCTTCCAATTACGTAAATATGGGTTATACCATTTATGTCGTCCCATTTCATGAAACTATTGATGCGAATAATCCAAGATTATATGATCTAAAATTATGGGTATTGATTTATCAAGACTATTTAACGGTAAATGAAGTTTCTGATCCAATTGAATCAATTGAGATTACAGATTTTTATCTAAATTCTTTGAATAAGGGAGAGTTTGAGAAGTTTCAAGATTCATTCTATATTCACTCAGCTAGTGGAAATTATTATGAAGGATCAATTACAGATAATGCGATATCCATCCCATTAACGGGTGTATTAGAAAATAATGAAGGGTATATGGATACGATATCTTTCTCATTTCACATTGGTGGAATAGATGAATATGAATACCCGAGTGATTATAATGGGGCATACTTCGAGGATATCGCATTCGAAAATGCTGGTATTAGTTCTGATGATATTCGATTTGGATTCTCCTATACATTAAGATTAAAGACAAGAAGTGGAAAAGAATATATTCATTCTATGAAAATAGATCCACTTGATGGTGAATTGATTTACATTGAATCAGATGATTATGTCACTTCAAAAATTGAATCAGAAATTCTTGAAGAAAATCTATTTCAAGAAATAGAATAAGTCTTATAGAAATATAAATGTCGCAATAAGTAATTGAGCTAAGTGATATGAAAGTAAGTATATGATTTTAAGAATACTTACTTTTTCTTTTAGAAAATAAACATGAAACAAAGTAATATCAGATATAAAAAATAGAATACATCCGATCATTAAGATTAGGTTTAATTCATTATGATAGTAAATAAGATTTTCTACTGAACTAAAAAAAGTAGAACTCAATAAGAAAATATAAACGAATAGGAAATAAGCTTTAGATGGAAATTCTATTTTCGAATTATTTCTAACATACATCCAAAATAAAAACATGAATACTAAGGATAATATGAATGGGATAATACTAAAGAAGTTCATTTGGAAATACAATAAATAATAAAGTTGTGCAATAGAAAATGCGCTTACTCCAAGAATAAATCCAATCTTGATTGTGTCTTTAAGACCTAAGAATATATCTCCAATAAATGAAAAGATTAAGCCAATTAATAATACGTATTTCAATAATGGGACATCTTTTATAAGAACAGAAAAAATACCTAATCCTAGATAATGAGAACAAGTAATAATTTTAAGTAAGAAACGATACTTATTTCGATTTAAAAAAGTGACTCGTATGAGTAGGGTTAGGGATATAAAGTAGCTAATTGTGAATAATTTATCCATCTCTATTACTATTATAGAAGATAAACGTTATAAAAAATTAAAGTCTTTGAATTTTTGGTTAATTAAACAAAAATATAGTGTTAAAATTAAAAATGAGGTTAATTATGATCAAACAACTAATCGATAAATACTATGAAGAAACGAGTCAATTAAGACAATCCATTCATCAAGAACCAGAATGTGCTTTTGAGGAATTTAAGACTGCAGAGAAAGTAATGAAGTTCTTGGATAAATATGGAATAGAATACCAATCTGGGATTGCGAAGACAGGGATTATCGCGACCATCAAAGGTAATAAACCAGGTAAAACAGTATTGCTTAGAGCGGATATGGATGCTTTACCGATGAGTGAAAATCCAAATAATCCATACGCTTCCAAGGTAGCAGGTAAGATGCATGCATGTGGACATGATGGGCATACAGCAGGATTGTGTTTAAGTGCTGCAGTATTAAATGAAATGAAAGAGGATATTTCAGGCACAATCAAGTTTATGTTTCAACCAGCTGAAGAAGCAGATGGTGGTGCATACCCTATGATTAAAGAAGGGGTTTTAGATGGCGTCGATGGTGCATTTGGGGCTCACTTATGGGGTTCAAGTCCAGAAGGTGTAGTGTCCATCAAGTATGGCGCAATGATGGCTTCACCAGATAACTTTAGAATTACGGTTAAAGGATTAGGTGGACATGGGTCTGCCCCACAGTTGGCGATTGATCCTATCTTAATCGCATCTCAAATTGTCGTATCCTTACAAACCATTATTTCTCGTAAAGTCAGTCCACTTGAATCCTGTGTTATCACAGTTGGGAAGTTTCATGGAGGAACTGCTCCTAATATTATTCCAGAAGAAGTTATTTTGGAGGGTACATTAAGAACGCTTAATAATGATGTTCGAAAGGTTGTGCCTAACCAAATGAAGGAATTAGTTGAGACACTTGCGAAAAGTTATGGTGGAAGTGCTCAGTTTGAATACTTACCAGGTTATCCAGTTTTAGTAAATGATGAAAGAATGACACGTATTACACACAAGGCTTTAAAAGAGTTTGTGAGTGACGATAAAATTAGAGTTGTAGAAAAACCAGATATGGGTGGAGAAGATTTTGCCTATATCGCTCAAACTGTTCCGAGTAATTTCATTTATGTTGGAATTATGAAAGATAAGCCTATTTCGCATCATCATCCAGATTTTAATTTCGATGATCAAAATCTAAAAGTTATTTCAGAGACTTTGATTCGAAGTGCATTAACATTTTTGGATGAAAATTAACAAAATCTTAACATAAGTGTTGTTTTGTTAAAATAAGTTATCATTTATAATGGTAAAGCGATTAAAGGAGAACATATGATTCTGACCAGTACCGTTACGTTTATGGATATTGATTGGCAGGCTATATTAGGTGGCCTCGGTCTATTCTTGTTTGGAATTAAATTTATGGGTGATGGCTTAAAGTCGTTAGCCGGGGATAAGTTAAGAGATATTATTGATAAATATACCTCAAAACCTTGGATGGGTTTAATTATTGGTATATTGGTTACGGTGGTTATTCAATCATCTTCAGCTACAACCGCTATTACGATAGGTTTCGTTCGTGCTGGTTTAATGCGTTTAGATCAAACGGTTGGAATTATTTTTGGGGCTAACATAGGGACAACAATTACAGCGTTCTTAGTTGGTTTAAAAGTTGAAAAATATTCCTTATTCTTTATATTTATTGGGGCGATGTTACTTTTGTTCTCAAAACGTAAGAAACAAGGCTATATTGGTGAAATCACATTAGGATTCGGGATGTTATTCTATGGATTAATGTTAATGGGTGATGCATTAAAAGTACTTAAAGACATTCAAGCATTCCATGATTTAACCATTGCGATGTCTGCACATCCTTGGTGGGCTGTTGGTGGTGGTATCATCATGACTGGGGTTATTCAATCTTCCAGTGCTATGATTGGTATTGTACAGAAAATATATGAATCTGGTGGTATGCCATTTGCGGCGGCACTTCCATTCGTATTTGGATCTAATATTGGTACAACCATTACAGCTGCTTTAGCTGCGATGGGTGGATCACTTGCATCACGTCGTGCAGCAGGTATCCATACCTTATTTAATGTATTGATGACGATTATTGCGATGTTAATGTTGCCTTTATATCTGAGCTTATTAGCTTATTTAACAGGTCGATTTGGAATTGAACCTATGATGCAAATTGCAGTTGCACATATTATCTTCAACTTAGTTGGTACCATATTATTCTATCCATTCATTAAACAAATGGTATGGATTATAAAGAAGACAATTCGTGGAGATGAAAAGGAACGTATTGATATTAATACAGAGGATTTCGATTCAGGATTAGCTCATGACTTGCCAACTGCTGCGTTGGGTGTTGCGAAACGTGCTACATTAAAAATGGGTGAAATATCTACGGAAGTGATTGAAACTGCTAAACAATATCTTAATAAAGAAAACAAAGTTAATTTAGATTCGATTTCTCAATTAGAAGATATTATTAATAACTTTGATACAAAGATTACAGACTACTTATTACTTATCTCAAAAGAAAAATTAAATGAAGATGATATTGAACAGAATTCAATTAACCTACAGATTGTTAAGAACTTAGAACGAATTGGTGACTTAACCATGAATCTAGGAGAATTCTTTGACTTAGTTTACGATGCTCGTGAGTCATTCTCTCAACAAGCCTTAGACGAAGTTAACAATATGTTTGACTTAGTTATTCATATGTTAAATCGTTCACTCAAGATCTATGAACACAATGACTTCTCATTATTACAATCCGTTAAAGAAGATGAAACTTACTTAGACTTACTTGAAAGTAAAGCAAGAAATAATCACTTTGCACGTATGCGTAGTGATGAATGCCCTACAACCATCGGTGGTAGCGTATTCGTTGATATCTTAGGTACACTTGAACGTATGGGTGACCATGCAGAGAACATTGCGCGTTCTGTATTTAATGTTCATACTCAACATGAAGCACGTCGTGCATCTGAAATCGAGGAACAAAGCTAATCTTAAGCACATTGAAAAATGTGCTTTTCTTTTATTTGAATATAAGAATATAATGAACTTATGAATTCAAATCGAAAGAATCAGTTAAGAAATATCTTGATTGTAATAGGGATCTTAGTAGTATCTACTTTAGTAGCTCAGATTTTTAGTTTACTTAAATTTCAAGAGGCGACTATTATCATTATCTATATGTTAGCTGTAGTCTTTATTTCTCAGATTACAACAAACTACATCTATGGGTTTTATGCATCCATCATTAGTGTTCTTGCGTTTAACTTCTTTTTCACTCATCCACTTTATACCTTCAATATTTCTCAACCTGACTATTTATTTACCTTCTTCGTAATGTTTCTAGCGAGCTTTTTATCAAGTTCATTAACATCAAAATTAAAAAATGAGAAGAAATTATCTCAGTTAAAAACGAATCAGGTATTATTGGTCGAAGCGATTAATCACAGTTTCCAAGTCAATGATTTATATAATGCATTATTGAGTAGTATGAATTTAATTGCGGAAAACTGTGATGCATATTGCGAGCTCTATGTACATATAAACCAAACAAATTTTAATGATCACACATTAAATAGATATGTAAATACAAACTTTAGATATGTTCAGTCGATTTTGGTTAACAGAGAAGAAGTAGGAAAACTTTCTTTACTTTCTAAAACTAATATTCCAGAGAGCTGGATATCAACTATCGGTGATATATTAAGTCAAAATATTGAACGACATGATTTAGTTGAAAGACAGTCTCTAGCACAACTTCAAATACGTGAACAGAAAATACGAAATGATTTACTCAGTGCTATCTCACATGATTTGCGTACTCCGCTTGCGACTATTGTGGGGAGTAGTGATACACTATTGGAAAATCTTGATAAATTGAATCAAAGTGAACAAAAAGAATTACTATTAAATATAAAAAATGATTCAGTTTGGTTGATTAACTCAGTTGAGAATATCTTAAGTTTCATGCGTGTAGAAGAAGGAATTAATCTTAAGTTACAGATTGATTCTGTAGAAGAATTATTTGGGGATATCTTAAGTCGTATGGTTAATCGTGTCCCACAAAAATTGGTTTTAGATTTACCAAAAGAACCGATTTATGCAAAAATGGATATCCAATTAATGGGTAAAGTCCTCTTAAATTTAGTTGATAATGCGTCTAAATACTCTCCAATGGATAGTAAAATAACACTTAAAGCTTTTGTGATTAAGAATCGATTAATCTATGAAGTTATTGATGAAGGAGATGGAATAGAAGATAGTCAAAAGAGAAAAGTATTTGATCGTTATATTACTTCCGCATCAAGTACATCTAAACAGCGCAAAGGATTAGGATTAGGTTTAGCTATTTGTAAATCAATTGTAGAGGCACATGGTGGAAGAATTATTGTGAAGGATAATCAACCAAAAGGATCTATCTTTCATTGTGAATTTCCGTATGAAGGAGTTACAAATGAATAAAATACTTATTATCGAAGATGATCATTCATTAAGAAGTTTTATGCGAGTTCTTTTAAGTGCGCAAAATTATATCGTAATTGAAGCAAATGATGGTAGACAAGGTATAACTCAGGCATTAAGTAATCAACCAGAAATAATTATTTTAGATTTAGGATTGCCTGATATGGATGGATTAACCATTATTGAACAGATTCGTGAACATGTAAGTTCAAGTATTATTGTTGTAAGTGCGAGAGATAAAGAAAATGATAAGATTACTGCTTTAGATAATGGGGCAGATGATTATTTGACTAAACCATTCAATGCACAAGAACTACTAGCACGTATTCGTGTTGGATTAAGACATCAAACAAGGAATATAAATGATATTGAGACATCGATATGTATAAATGATATCTGTGTTGATTTTGATAAACATCGTGTTTTTAACAATAAGGAAGAAGTCCATCTTACGCCTATTGAATATGAAATACTAAGTTTATTAGTACGTAATCATGGGAAAGTATTAACACACCACTTTATCTTAAAGAATATATGGGGTTCTCAAAGTTTAGAATCTGATATTCAAACTTTACGTGTCACAATGGCAAACTTGCGTAGAAAAATCGAAAGTGATCCGGCACAACCCAAATACATATTAACTGAGATTGGTGTAGGTTATCGTTTCTTAGACTAGTTTCTTTATACCTTTTTTATATCGTTATCCTTTTATTAATACTGTTTTTATACAGTATTTTTTATACTTTATCTGGAGGTTTTGTATGACTACTGAACTAGAAGATAAAATTTTATATACGATTCAAGCTGAACAACTTGATCGAGCACGTGAATATATCTTTGAAGGATTTAAAGAAGGATATGATTTATCAAAGTTACTTATGTATCTTGCGTTTGTTTATGAAAAGAACTATGAAATCGCAAAAGCGATGAGACATTATCGTGCATCACTTGATATTGATGGGACGAATGAAGTTGCGTTGTACAACTTATATCGATTGGGAGACTCCAGTAAAAATCCCATTCGATATAGATAGGTGAATTTATGTACGTCATAATAGTAGGCTGTGAATTAATTGGAGCACGCATTGCGAAAGAATTAGCGAATTTAAATCAAGATGTTGTCGTGATTGAAAGGGATGAATCAAAACTTGAACAACTATCCAGTGGATTTAATGGAATGTATCTACATGGGATAGAGTTTGATCAAGATAACCTTATTCAAGCTGGAATCGAAAAGGCAGATGTTGTTTTAGCTCTTACAGATGATGACAACTTAAACATTACGGTAAGTTTAGTTGCGTCCAAAGTATTCAATGTGAAACGAGTTATTGCGCAAGTCATTGATCCTAATCGTCGATATTTATATGAGTTATTAAACATTGAATCATTCAGTCCAATCAAAATGGGAGTTAATTCGCTTTTATCAAAAATGGATATAGCGCCTGTTGAGCAACTCATTCAAGTTAGTTCAGGGATTGAAATAACTCGTATTGAAGTTAAAAGAGTATTACCTATAAAGGTAAAAGAAATATTTGAACAAGCCAATACACAAGTAAGTGTATTAGTTCATAACGGTGTCTCATCGATTTGTGATGCGGAGTCTCAAATAGAGTATGGTGATTTAGTGGTATGTAGTCATCATGTTAGAGACCGAAAAAAACTAACGGAATTGTTAGTGCAGGAGGACTAAATGAGAGCGATTATTATTGGAGGAGGGAAGGTTGGTTACTTCCTTGTTAAAACACTCCTAGAAAAGAATATGCGAGTCACTCTTATTGAAAAAGATCGTGAACGTGCTTCACAGATATCAAAAGAATTGGATATTGATGTCTTGTGGGGAGATGGTTCTGATTTATCGATATTACAAGAAGCGAATATCAGTGATTGTGAGTTAGTTGCGGCAGTTACTGGTAGTGATGAAGAAAATCTAGTTGTATGTCAAATTGTTAAATTAAGCTTTAAGAACAGTAAGACGATTGCACGTATCAATAATCCAAAAAATATAAAGATGTTTAGAGCACTTGGTGTCGATAAAACAGTCTGTAGCACTGAAGTTATTGCGAACTTGATTAATGCGGAAATAGTAAGTGATGGGATTAAGATTTTACAAACCTTTGAAATGGGTTCAATGTTGTTAGCGGAAATAAATATTGAACAAGGTCACAGATGGTTAAATAGAGAAATTAAAGATATCGAATTACCACGTAATCTAGTATTAGTTTCAATCATTCGTAATGAAGAAGTTATCTATCCGAAAGGAGATACAGTTCTACATGAAGAAGATAAAGTAGTATTTGTATGTGATAAAGAGACAATCTCAGGATTGAAGAAATATTTATGAGAAAAGTAACAGGATATATTGTAGAAATAGGATTAGTTACTGGGATGATGTTTATTTATTTTCTAGTAACTTGGTTGATTTGTTTATGAAATTAAGTACAAACAGTCTAAAAAGTGTAAGTTACTATACAGGTAATACGATGTTGATTTTTACCTCACTTTTTATACTACCAATTATCGTATCTATAGGATATGGTGATTTAAATTCTATGTTTGACTTTATTATCGCAATGAGTATTTCTGTCTTAGTGTCATGTGGATTAATTATTTATGGCATTAAAGTTAGGCATACACTTGAGGGATTATCTTGGAGACATGGATTAGTTGTTGCATCCTTAACATGGGTATTATTAACCATCATTAGCGCAATCCCTTATCGATTGAGTGGACATTCATTATCATTTCTTGACGCATTATTTGATGTCATGAGTGGGTTTACCACAACGGGAGTATTCTTACTCCAAGACTTAGATCATGTACCTCAAGCCCTTAACTTTTGGAGGCATCTATTAACTTTCGTTGGTGGACAAGGGATGATTGTGTTAGCGATAAGTTTCTTTGTTCGTGAAATTGGCAGTGCTTATAAGTTTTATGTTGGTGAAGGTAAGGATATTGCGCTTGTGCCAAATGTTAAAGGGACTGCACAGTGGATATGGAAAATAAGTTTAGTCTATTTGTTTATTGGAACTCTTTTATTATGGATACAAGGTATGAGACTAGGTTTAAATCCACTCAATGCATTCTTTCATGGATTATACATCTTCATGGCCGCATGGAGTACGGGTGGATTCGCCCCTAATTATCAGAATATTCTTTTCTATCACGATTTTGCGTTCGAAAGTATTGGTTTAGTGTTTTTCATAATTGGTTCCTTTAACTTTGGATTACATTTCGCCCTAATCCAAGGAAAATATAGTGAATTTAAAAAGAATATTGAAATTGTCAGCTTCTTTGTGACATCGTTTATCTTAAGTTTACTCGCAGTCGTTTACTTAAATAACACAGGTATGTATACCAATGCGATTAGCTTATTTAGACGTGTTGTATACAATCTTCTTTCTGCACATACGACAACCGGTTTTGGTTCAATCTATGCCCAACAGTTTGCGTCTGATTGGGGTGGATTGGGGATAACAGTAATGGTTATTGCGATGTTAATTGGGGGTAGTGCTTGTTCAACAGCAGGTGGAATTAAAGGATTAAGAGTTGGGATAATTTTTAAAGGAATTTACGCAGATATTCAAAAACTAATGAAAGGTGATAAAACCATGCGTGTGGTTAAGTATCACCATATTAAAGATCAGATACTAGATGATGGAGCATTTCGATCCTCTGCGACAATCGCAATTCTATACATTGTATTATTTGCGATAGGTGTTATTCTAACTACTCTAGCTGGTTATAGTTTGCTTGAATCAAGTTTTGAAGTCGCATCAATTACAGGTAATGTAGGTTTGAGTATTGGTATTACACAGGCTTCAATGCCTGCTTATCTTAAAGTGTTTTATATTATTGCGATGTATTTAGGTCGCTTAGAATTTATCTCTATCTTTGTATTAGTAGGTATGTTCTTTAAAGGAGTTAAGAAATGGTTACGACAATATTAAGTTTATTATTAACTCTTCAGAATAGTATTGTGCCGATTAATGATTTAATTAAAGATAGTCATGCGTATGATCAAAAACCGATTGTAATTGAAGCAGAAGTTATTCTTGAAGTATTAGAAAGAGATGATTACGCATGGATCAATGTGAATGATGGGTCAAATGCGATTGGGGTTTATCTTCAAATTGAAATGGTTAAAGATTTGGATATTTTTGGAGATTATAACCACATTGGAGATAAAGTTCGTATAGAAGGAATATTCTATCGTAATTGTGATGAACATGGTGGAGAAATCGATATTCATGCGAAGAGTTTAACGATTATAGAAGAAGGTTATAAAGTTGAACATGAAGTTTCTGTATGGAAATTTGCGATTGCGTTCATCAGTTTCTCATTAAGTTTGATTGTATTATTGATTTATCGTAATAAACGTAAGGATCATAAAATAGAAGAATAAAAAAATCGTCCAATGGACGATTTTGTTTTATTCTACTGTAACAGACTTCGCTAGATTTCTTGGTTTATCGACGTCTAATCCTCTAAGCACACTACTATAATACGCAAATAACTGTAGAGGAATGATACTAACCAGTGGCATTAAATCTTCATGAACATTAGGTAAGATAAACTCACGATCACTGTAATCATGTGTATGTTCCAATTCAGGACGACCGATTAAGAATACTTTAGCACCACGTGCTTTTACTTCTTTAATATTTGATACCATTTTCTCTACTAAATTTGCTTGTGTAACTAAGGCAATAACTGGGAAATCTTCCACAATTAGTGAGATTGTGCCATGTTTTAGTTCTCCTGCTGGATATGCTTCAGAGTGAATATAGGAGATTTCTTTTAATTTTAAAGAAGCTTCTAATGCCATCGCATAATCCAATCCTCTACCTAAGAAGAAAACATTACGACTATTCACAAACTCAGATGCGATTTGTTTAATGACTTCTTGTTTATCAAGTAATTCCTGGGTAATAACAGGAAGTGCATAAAGCGATTGAATGAGTGACTTAATATCACTAGTTTCTAATGTGTGATGTACTTCACCTAGTTTATACGCTAATAGAGTAAATAAAGCGACTTGAACGAAATAAGCTTTCGTACTAGCAACCGCAATCTCTAAACCAGCCCATGTATACAAGACATAATCTGCTTCACGAGCAATGGAAGATCCAACCACATTCACAATCGCAATAACCTTAGTTCCACGCGATTTCGCTAAACGAAGCGCAGCTAATGAATCGGCTGTTTCACCTGATTGTGAAATGATCACAACTACATCATTCTTACCAAGAATAGGATTACGATATCTAAATTCAGACGCAACTTCTACATCACAACTAACACGTGCATGTTTTTCAATGAGTTGTTTACCCACAATCGCCGCATGCATTGCAGTACCACAAGCAATTAAATGAAACTTCGTTATTGATTCTAAGACTGAGTTGGTTAATCCAGCTTCACTAAAATCAATCGTATCATTCTTAATTCTTGGATTAATCGCATTAAGTAAAACGGATGGTTGTTCATGGATTTCCTTTAACATGAAATGTGGATAACCAGCTTTTTCAGCACTTTGACGGTCCCATGAAGCGGTTTGTATTTCTTTATGGATAACTTCTCCATCTCTATCAATGACTTTAATTTCATTTTTAGAGACAATTGCGATTTCATCCTCTTCAAGCAAATAATAATTTCGTGTGTAATCCAAAATTGCGGTAATATCAGACGCAATAAAATTCTCATCTTTACCGATTCCAATAATCAGAGGACTATCCTTGCGGATTGCATAAATTGTATCTTCATGTCCCGCAAATAACATGCCCAATGCATATGAACCTTTAATCTTCTCTAATACTTTCTTAATCGCTTCTATTGGATCATTCTTTTGTACATAGTAATAATCCAATAATTTAGCTAAGGCTTCAGTATCCGTTTGTGATTCAAAAGTGTAACCTTTGCGAATCATTCTTTCTTTTATGGCTAAATAGTTTTCAATAATTCCATTATGCACAAGTGATACACGAGCACTTCCATGAGGATGTGAGTTAATATCTGATGGTTCTCCATGCGTTGCCCATCGTGTATGTCCGATTCCAGTACTTGATCCTGTTAATGGATTTGAGTCCAATTTAAGTTGTATATTATCAATTCTTCCCTTTGTTTTTAAAGTCTGTATTTGTCCATTTCTAAATACAGAAATCCCCACAGAGTCATAACCACGGTATTCTAATTGTCTCAATCCCGCAATTAAAAACTCAGGTGCTGGCTTATTCCCTACAACACCTACAATTCCACACATATTTAATGATCCTTTCAAATTCAGTTTAATGAAGTCTCTGTTGATTTATCCTTCATTTAACGACAACTGTTGCCGAAGAGGCATCCGCCGAATCTTTCGATACTCCTCTTTCCTCGTCACTTCAATAAGCCGGGCGCTATAACTATTTTACTGATATGTTCTCCTTTCCTTTGCCCATTTTATCACAAGCCTTTGTTCATCGCAAATACCCCTACACAAGTTTATTTTCTTCGTGTATAATGGTTTAGCATCCATACCTCAATAATGGATGAGTATTTATTAGGCAATCTTATCTATTTAACCATTGCGGCCGTAGCTCAGGTGGATAGAGCGAGCGCCTCCTAAGCACTAGGTCACAGGTTCAACTCCTGTCGGTCGCACCAAATATTATGCATGCACCAGTGGCGAAACTGGCAGACGCGCACGCTTGAGGGGCGTGTGGGCAACCGTGTGGGTTCAAATCCCATCTGGTGCACCATATAAACATTGAACATCGAAAGATGTTTTTTTTATTGTTTATTCTTTATAATAGCTGTATGAAACCAAAAGAAATACTCATACAATGGATTGACGCTTTTAATAAAGCAGATAGTGAAAAACTTATTCAACTCTATGACTTGAATGCGATTAACCATCAAGTTGCCAATGAACCTGTCGTTGGTAGAGATGCGATTAAGCAGATGTTTGATCAAGAGTTTAGTGAAGCTGAGATGGTTTGTATTCCTGAAAATATCTTTGAAGATGGAGAATGGGTAATCTTAGAGTGGAAAGATCCACTTGGATTAAGAGGTTGTGGATTCTTTCATATTGTGAATGATAAAATTATTTTTCAAAGAGGATATTGGGATAAACTATCTTTCTTAAGAATGCATAATTTACCGATTGATTAAAGAAACTCGATAGAGTTTTTTTAAAATAATGGTTTAATCTAAAAAGAAATAAGCGTATGATAAGATACAATAGTTGAGGTAAAATATGAACTTTGAGGATAAAATTAATCGTAAGAATACAAATTCTATTAAATGGGATGGGCATGAAAAATTCAATATACATCCAGACGCAATCCCGCTTTGGGTCGCAGATATGGACTTTAGAACACTCCCAGAAATTACTCAAGCACTCAATAAACAAGTCGAGTTTGGCGTTTATGGATATGCGTTTGAACCCGAAAGTTATTTTGACTCTGTAATAGGTTGGATGAAAAGAAGACATCAATGGAATATTCAAAAGGAATGGATTCTTACTACACCAGGTGTTGTGAGTGGTGTTAATGCATGTATACTAGCTTTTACTCAAGAAAAGGATTCTATTCTAATCCAAGAACCGGTTTATCACCCATTTAAGAATTCTATTAAATATAACAAACGTATCCCTATCATTAATGAATTAGTACGAAATAATACACATTATTCGATTGATTTTAATGACTTTGAAAATAAAATTGTGGAGAATAATGTAAAACTATTTATCTTATGTTCGCCTCATAATCCTGTCGGTAGAGTATGGTTAAAAGAAGAGCTAATCCAAATGGCAGATATCTGTCATAAACATCACGTTATGATCGTATCAGATGAAATCCACATGGACTTTATATTCAAGGAATATGAACATCATGTATTAGTAAACTTAAAACCAGAATACCAAGATTTCGTTATTACTCTTGTGGCACCAAGTAAGAGTTTTAATCTTGCCGCATTTAAGGTGTCACAGTTAATCACATCTAATATAGATTTTAAGAAACGAATTGAACACGAATATGAACGCTTAGGGTTTCATGGACATAATACGTTTGGACTCTTAGCGTGTGAAGTCGCGTATCGTTCTGGTGATCAATTCATGGATGATGTGGTAGAGTATATTTATCAGAATATTGTGTTTATTAAGAAATATGTCGAAGAGAATCTCAATCAAATAAAAGTTATGGATATAGAAGGGACTTATTTATTGTGGTTGGATATGAGCGCATTAAATCTAGATCAGAAATCGTTAATGGAATTCTTAAACCAAAAAGCACATTTATGGTTTAATGATGGATCGATATTTGGAGAATCGGGTAAAGGTTTTGTGAGAATGAATTGTGCAACACAAAGAGAGATAATTAAACAAGCATTAGATCAATTAAAAAACGCAATGAATCAATAAGGAGGAAACTATGAAATTCGCATGTCTATTAGCCAATGGATTTGAAGAAACAGAGGCAATTACGGTGATTGATTGTTTGAGAAGAGCTGGAGTAAGTGTAGATTTAGTTTCAATCCATGAAAAGAGTGTGACTGGTAGTCATAATATTACTGTGGTAGCGGATAAATTATTTGAAGATATGGGTGATTACGATGGTTTATTCTTACCAGGTGGTCAACCAGGTTCTACACATCTAGGAAATGATGAAAGAGTATTAGAATTAGTACGTAATTATGTTAATCAGGATAAATGGATTAGTGCCATTTGTGCAGCTCCTACCGTATTATCCAAAGCTGGAGTCATAAAAGGGAAACATCTAACATCATACCCAACATCTAATGTGAATGGAGTATTTGATGAGGCAATCTATCATGAAGATTTGGTTGTGGTAGATGGAAAACTTGTCACATCACGGTCTATGGGAACGGCGTTACATTTAGGTATTAAACTTGTGGAAGTCTTAGGATTGGATTCGGATAAACTTGCAAAAAGCATCCTATTTCAAGAAGGAAAATGAACATGAATGAATTTAAATATGATACACAACTGTTAATTGAAGGTAAAGATTTATCAGAAGATAAAATCATTGATTCAATTACACAGAACATTGAAGGAGATTGCTTACTTGTTGTGGGGGACGATGAACTCATAAAGATTCATTTTCATACCAATACTCCTTGGAAAGTAATCGAGTATGCCGCTACATTAGGTGATGTATTTGATGTCGTCATTGAAAATATGGATCGACAAGAAAAAGGATTAAAAGGCTAATTATTTAAAGGTATCCTATACAAGGAACCTTTTTTTGTCTATAATAAACGGGTAAAGTTAAAATTATGTCAACTCAAGTCGATTACATAGAATATGTATGTGAACAAATACGAAATACGGGGAATATTCGTTATCGTAAAATGTTTGGTGAGTATATGGTTTATCTAAATGACAAGCCTCTGTTTTTGGTCTGTGATAATACAGTTTATGTAAAGATGTATGATGAAATAAAAGAATTGATGGATGATACCGCAAAAGGATATCCATACAATGGAGCGAAATTACACTTTATTCTTGATATCGATAATCGGGATTTCAGTGAGGATGTGATTCGTCGTATTGAACCATTGTTAGAGTATCCGAAACCAAAACGTAGAAAATAATATTTTAACGGTGGGGTTCAATGAAACATTCTGAAATTATCTTAAATGCGATACTAAAAAATGATCAAGAATTAAGTTATTTTATATTAGATCGTAATTTTTGTTATGTGGAGATGAGTGAGAGCCATCGTAAAAGAGTTCGTTTAATTTGGGGAATAGAGCCTAAGTTAAATCAATCAATGTTAGAAGTATTCAAAGAATACAAAGGGGTTGTAGACTTAAAGAATAAACTAAATCGTGTATTAAATGAAAAAGAAGTTATAACACAAATTGATGCTCGACGAGTGAGTGGAATTGATAAAATAGTATTCATTGAAACCACATGGTCTCCTATGGTCGAAAATGATACTGTGGTTGGAATTGTTTGTATCGCGAAAGATTTAACAGAAAGTGTTACTGTAAAGAATAATCTTTTACAACATGAAACAATCTTTGAATCCTTCTTTAATCAAAATTTAGATGGGTCATTAATTGTGTTGTTAGATAAGCCAATTGTTTGGAATAATCAAATCAATAAACAAGAAGTGATAGAAGAAATATTAGATCGACATAAAGTGATTCGGGTTAATCAAGCCTATCTCAATCAATATGGATATCATAGTGATCAGATTCTGAATCGTACGGCTCGTGAAATATTCCGTGAAAGAATCGATGAAATCAAACAATTTTGGTTAAAAATTTTAGAAGATAAACAAATTATTCGAGAAGTAAAACAATTAAGAAGAAATGGTGAAGAATTCTGGGTAAAGTCGGAGTACCATATTTTTTATGATGATTATGGAAGAGTCCTTGGATATTTTGGATCTCAACAAGACATTACAGAAAGAATCAAAATGGAAGAGGAGTTCAAACGACGTGAGGCAAGTCTTATGGCTATGTTTGAACAAGCCGCAGTTGGGATGAGTTATGGACCACATACATTGTTAACGAATGTGAACCAGAAGTATTGTGATATCGTTGGTTATACTAAAGATGAATTAAAGAATATGACATATATTGATGTGACTCATCCAGAAGATATACAGAAGGATGTGAATTATTTTAATCAATTACTAAGTGGAGAAATAAGTACTTACACAATAGAAAAGAGACTTATACGTAAGAATAAAGAAATTATTTGGATTAATCTTACAGTTTCGATTGTGCCACAGGCCCATGGTGAGATATATGTTTTAGCTGTTATAGAAGATATTAATGAGCGTAAGAATGCAGAAATTAAAATGAATTATCTCAATTATCATGACCAATTAACAGGTTGTTATAATAGACGATATTATGAAGAATCTACGCCAAAACTAGATAAACCATCATTTTATCCATTAAGTTTAGTCATGGTAGATGCGGATGGATTAAAGCTTGTAAATGATGCATTAGGGCATTTATATGGGGATCAATTACTTATATTAATTGCTAATTGCTTAAAAGATACCGTATCCAATAAAGGGGATATCTATCGAATTGGAGGAGATGAATTTGTACTTGCTCTTCCAAATACTTCAAATGAAGAGGCATATAAAATAATTGATAGTATTCACCACAATCTTAAAAATCTATCTGTAGGAGATTTTAATATATCCGTATCCTGTGGATGTGCAACTAAAACAAGTTCAACTCAATTCATTTTAGATGTATTCTCTGAGGCAGAAGATTCGATGTATCGAGAGAAATTACTCAATAGTCAAAATACCATTCAAAAAACATTAGATCATGTTATCAATATTCTATTTAGTAGAAGTAAGTTTGAACGTTCACATGCAAGTCATGTTGTACATTATTGTAATTTGATGGCAGATGGATTGAACTACTCACTTACAGATAAAGAATTATTGCTTAAGGCAGCGTATATTCATGATATTGGTAAAATTGGTATTGATCCAAAAATACTCGAAAAAAAGGATAAGTTAAATGAATTTGAAACTAAGGAGATGCATCGCCATTCTGAAATTGGTTATCGTATCCTAAATTCTTCTAACCATTTCTCAGATATCTCGATGATTGTATTAGCCCATCATGAAAAGTGGGATGGGACAGGTTATCCTAAAGGATTAAAGCGATATGAAATTCCTGAGTTTGCGCAGATTATTGCCTTGGCTGAAACCTATGATATATTAATCTCTAAAGATTCATATAAAGAAACAATGACTCGTAGTGATGCGTTTAATGAATTACTCAATCAATCGGGTAAACAATTTAATCCTGAGTTAGTTATACAATTTGTTAATATAATTGGAAAGTCAGCTTAATCGCTGACTTTTTTATCCCATTGTAAGAGTCTTCTTTGACCCTGTAAATTACGGATCTCACTGACTTCTTGTGATAATTCTAATACACCTTTATAAACACCATCTTTGTTTCTTAAGGCAAAATAACGAATATATAAGAATTTGCCCTTCATTTCAATCCAGAAATTAGCTTCAGATTGTTCATTCTTACGGAAGGCTTCAATGATTTGATTAACGACATCTACACTTTCTGCGGGATGACAATTACGTACATCTCGACCAATGACAGAAGCTGAACGTGGAAAGATACGATCCTTTGGTCGATTAAAGTATCTTACTTTATTGTGTTCATCGACGTAGGTACAATCAATTGGTAAAGCATCTAAGAAAAGAGAAAGTTGTTCAAAGCTTAATTCGCCTGTATCTGTTGAGAAGAATGCAGAACCTAATGTTTTAGATTGATGTTCTTTCTGGATTGGTGTCTTTATCCATGCGAATCCATATTCAAAACTTTGATGTCTCATTTCCTCAAGTTCTTCTACACTACAGATTGAACTACATACTTGAAATAGAATCATTTCTTCTTTTTGGATTAGTCCAAATGCTTTAAAGAAATAATCTCCTAATACTTTTGATGTTTCACTGATTGGTCTATTTTCTTTTATCGATTCAATCGTATCTTTTAAACGAGATCGAGTTAAATCATGCAAAGACCACATGATACTTACACCAGAAAAATGATCTGCTTTCTTTTCTAAGTATGGGAATAGAATGTTTTGAATCTTCGTGTAATGGATTGTAAATGCATCTAATTCTTCAAATAATTGAACTTGATCTAAAGGAAATAACCCTTTATTCTCAATGAGTATTTGTTTAATATTATTTAATCGTAGCTCTAATTCACGATTTTCTTGAGTTAAATGATCTAAGAATGAATCTTCTAAGAGGTTGGTTCTCTTTTGATCAAGGGCTTGAGAAAATACATGAACTAATTTATCGAGGTACACTAAAATTTCTTTTGGTTTATGTCCTTCTTTGAGGTATGCATCAAAAAGGATAAATAATTCTTCATGATTAACACTCAGTATGTCTGATTCATAACGTTTATAGGTCTCTAAGTTGGATTGATTATTTTCAATCGCTTTTATATACTCCAACAAACGACTGAGTCGATCATTCATTCTTTACACCTCCGCATTAAGTCTTATGATTTCCACAATAGTTTCTACGGCCTTATTCATATCATTAAGAGAAGCGAATTCAAATGGACCATGATAATTCTCAGCACCTGTAAAAATATTTGGTGTAGGGATACCCATGAATGAAATCTTTGATCCATCGGTACCACCACGAATAGGTTTAATAATCGGTGTAATACCTAAGTTTTCCATTGCCTTTTTCGCAAGGTCAACACATTTCATATCCTTTTCAATTACTTCTTTCATATTGTAGTAAGAATCACTTAATGTAAGTTTGAAACGTTCTGCTTTGTATTTATTGTTTAAATAATTCACATTATCCACAAACATTTGTTTACGTGCTAAGAACTTTTCTTTATCATGATCACGAATAATATAGGTCATACTTCCATGATCAATTTCTGTTTTCAAATCATGTAATAAGTAGAAGCCTTCATACTTCTCAGTATGTTCAGGGACTTCATTTTGTGGTAAGAGTGAATCAAATTCAAAGGCTAGTTTAGCACAGTTAATCATTTGGTTCTTCGCAGTCCCAGGATGTACAGAAACACCACTCAATTCAACGACTGCTTTAGCCGCATTGAAACTTTCGTATTCTAATTCACCTATTTTACTCCCATCTAAAGTATAGGCAAATTTTGCTCTAAAATTTGGCGCATCAAATAAATTAGCTCCACGTCCAATCTCTTCATCTGGTCCAAACGCAACGCGAATCTCACCATGTTTAACTTCTGGATGAGCTAATAAATAAATCATTGCGTGCACAATCTCAACTAATCCAGCTTTATCATCTGCTCCTAAAAGAGTTGTACCATCGGTTGTAATAAGCGTATGTCCTACGTAATTTTTAAGATTTGGGAAAGTTTTATTATCCAATACTTTATTTAATGCTTTATTTAAAACTAAATCACTTCCATCATAGTTCTCCACAATTTGTGGTTGAATATTCTCTGAATTGAAATCAGCTGTATCAAAATGCGCGATAAATCCAATCGTATCTACTGGATAATCTACATTACTTGGGATTGTCGCAGTTACGAATCCATTGGATCGATTAAGCTCAACTTCACTAAATCCACATTCTTTTAAGTCTTTCACTAACATTTCCGCAAACTCTACTTGTGATTGAGTTGAAGGAACGGTTGTGCTCGATTCATTGGATCGGGTATTCATCTTACAATAACGTATAAATCTCTCTAAAAGTGTTTCCATATTTCTCTTCTTTCTAATAAATTTATTATACTGTATATTTCATTTTATGTTATAGTGCTAGATATGGTTTGAGGTAAATATGCAAAAAAAGAAATTTTTAGTTGATTTAGGTTTAACCTTATTTGCGATAAGTATGATTGGATTTGGAATGTCATTAATTATTAAAGCAAACTTAGGTCAAAGTACAGTATCAGGTTTTACAAATGCTTTAGCTCATGTATTGAATATTAAAGCTGGAACTGTATTAATTTATTTTAACTTATTGTGTTTTGTGTTTGAGTTGATTTTATTGGGTAAAAAAGCTAAACCTATATTAATTCTTCAACCACTATTAAGTTTAGTGTTTGGGAATATTGTCAATTTTTTCTTATATGATTTTAGTTATTTGGCAAATTTAAATCTAGATCAATATGGAACCCAAGTCATTGGATTATTGATTGGGATTGTATTAATGTCACTAGGCGTAAGTTTGATGATGAGTGTTAAGCTTGTTGTATTACCATATGATGCGTTTATCGTCGTTTTCTCAGATCACTTTAAATTACCGTTTGTGAAGGTTAGAACGGGAGCTGATTTTATTTTCGTAATATCTTCTTTATTTATGGCTTGGGCATTTACATTGTCCTATATGCCAGTAAGAGAAGGTACGGTAATCTTTGCGTTTACGGTGGGTAGCTTAATCGCATACTTCTCAAAATTCTGGAGAAAAATATTAAAATTACACTAACAAGTCAAAAACTTGTTTTTTATTGAGTGTATTTCACAATCGTTGTACAATAAACAATATGGAAAGTCCTAAAAACAAACTTAAGTTATTAGAGATACGAGATTTACTGTTACGTGAGACAGATGATAGTCATGCGATTTCAACGCAACAAATCATTGATTTTTTAGCTTCTAAAAATATGCCAAGTGAACGTAAAAGTATTTATCACTATATTCAATTGTTAGAAGACTATGGATTAGACATTATCACTGAAAAAGATAAACAAAATTATTATCATGTGGCGAATCGTGACTTCCAACTAGCTGAGTTAAAACTTTTGGTGGATGCGATCAAATTCTCTAAATTTATCACTCAACCTAAGAGTGTTGAATTGATTGAAAAGATAAAGACTTTAACCAGTAGACATGAAGCTAAACTCTTACAACGTGATGATTTAGTAACAGGTCGTCTTAAGACACGAAATAATTCCATATATCTTAATGTCGACGCAATCCATGATGCGATTCTAGGAAAATATAAACTTAAGTTTAAGTATTTTGACTATGATATCCATAAAGAAGTAAAATATCGAAGGAATGGGGAATTCTATTTGGTAATTCCTGTATTCTTATGTTGGGATGATGAGAAGTATTATTGTATTACCTATCATGAACAACATGATGATTATGTCGTATATCGTGTAGATAAGATGCGCGAAGTAAGTGTCGTTTACCAGAAACATTCTATTGATAAAAAGCCTGAAGATATTGAGAAATATTGTGATCAACTGTTTAATATGTTTAGTGGAGTTGAGAAGAATATTACGATGCGATTTGATCGAGAATTATTAAATGTAGTGATTGATCGATTCGGTATGGATGTGATGATTAACCCAATCGATGAACAATGGTTTGAAATAAGTGAAACCGTTTATGTCAGTCCAACATTCCTGTCTTGGATGATTCAATTTCAAGATAAGGCAAAGATTATAGAACCACAAGAAGTTGTAGAAGAGATGAAGAAAACTCTAGAAAAAACACTAAAAAATTATGAATAAATCAAGCCAAAATAAAAAACTAGCGATTAATTACAGTGTATTAAAAAAATTAGTACAGAATGATACTCTTGTAAATACGCGAATCACAAAAGAGAATATTCATGAGTTACTCGATGTTCAAAAATTTTATAGTACTTATTTTGAAAGCACAAAATTTGTCCAATATTTCCCACAAGTCTGTCAATTGGTGAAACGTGAAACAGAAGCGGCTTTTGCGCGTTTAAAACAACGTGTATTTATTGTACATAAATACGATGAAGAATATCCAAAGGCTATTCTACAAGATCTTAAAGATGAAGCACCTCTCTTCCTTTATCTATGTGGAGACAATACATTATTGGATCGAAAAGTAAAACGTGTATCGCTTGTGACTACCATCAATCGTGAAGATAAGTTCATAGAATCATGTAAAAATATAAGTGATCAGTTTATTGGTCAACCTTTTACTTTATTAATTCAGAATCGAAGTGTAGTGGATCATGTGATCTATGAGAGTTTAAAGGAAAAAGATGTATCCATATTGCATTTTGTGAATGGTCCATTGTTTAAAGATGAGGATGCGATTAAAATATGCAAATCCAATAATCCTAAATTTGGGCATCTAAGTTTTGTAGGTCCGACTGATAATGGAATGGAAGAATACCAACGAATAAAGCTTATGAATTCTTTGGGAAAAGTTACTGTACTATTAACGGATAATCCAAATGATGTGCATCATTTCTCTATTCAAAATAATTATAGTTGGCATAAACCTTCGGTATTGCCTTTACTCAAGAAGGATGGGACCCTATCTTTTGATCGAGTTTTCACCTTAGAAAATCCGGATGAATTTATCCCTTTATTAAATAATTTAATTTCTTAACGAGTTTTCGAGCTCTAAAACTCAAAAAGTTGTGAAATATGCTTAAAAATGTTATAAATTTCAAAAAATTGTAAGACTCAGATTGTATTACAAATTATAGAGATTTATACTTTTTTTGTGCTTTAGGCAAAAAGGAAACTGTCATGAAGAAAATATTAATTGTTGGTGGTGTTGCAGGTGGTGCAACTGCAGCCGCAAGACTTAGAAGATTGAGTGAAGATGATCAAATAATAATGTTTGAAAGAGATGAGTATATCAGTTTTGCGAACTGTGGATTACCTTACTACATTGGTAATGTGATTAAAGATCGAGATGATTTACTCGTACAAACAGTAGAAGGAATGTCAGAGCGATTTAATCTAGACATTCGTAATTTCTCAGAGGTTGTGGATATTAATCGTGCTGAGAAAACAGTAACAGTTAAGAAAGTTAAAACAGGAGATACGTATCAAGAATCCTATGACGTTTTAATTCTGTCTCCAGGGGCTAAACCAATATTCCCACCGATTGATGGAATTAAAGAAGCAAGTAATTTATTTGTATTAAGAAATATCCCTGATACAGATGCGATTTATCGTTTCATTGAAACAAAGAAACCTAAGACAGCGGTTGTTGTTGGAGGTGGATTTATTGGAGTTGAAATGGCTGAAAACTTAACAGAGCGTGGCATTAAAGTTACACTTGTTGAGAAACTTCCGCAAGTTCTAGCACCACTGGATTTTGAAATGGCACAAATTGTTCATCGTGAGTTAAATTCACATGGAATTGATTTGGTCTTAGGGGATGGTTTATTAAGTTTTGCGAATAATGGTAGAACGATTAATCTTGAAAGTGGTAAGTCAGTAGAGACTGATTTAATTATTCTTTCAATTGGAGTCGTACCTGAAAATACACTTGCTAAAAAAGCTGACTTATTAGTTGGACCTCGTGGACATATTGCGGTAACGTCAAAATTAGAAGCATTAGATTTAAACACAAACCAAGTGGTTGATGGTATTTATGCGATTGGGGATGCGATTCAAGTTAAAGATTTCGTAACGAACACAGATACTGCAATCGCACTCGCATGGCCTGCAAATCGCCAAGGACGCATTGTGGCAGATATTATTCATGGGGCTGATCTACAATACAATGGTTCTATGGGAACTTCAGTTTTAAAGGTATTTAATTTAACTGTAGCGACAACAGGAAATAACCAACGTGTTGCGGAAATGAAGAAGATACCTGTACAAGCAATTCATGCACATCGTAATAACCATGCGTCTTATTATCCTGGCGCAACCAATATTGATTTTAAATTAGTCTATAATCCTGAGACATTAGAGATTTTAGGAGCTCAAGCGATTGGACAATCTGGTACTGAGAAACGTATTGATGTCATTGCGACAGCAATCAAATTAAAAGCTAAAGTAACTCAATTAAGTGATTTAGAACTTGCCTATGCACCTCCATTCTCATCCGCAAAAGATCCAGTCAATATTCTGGGTTATATTGCAGAGAATGTGGTGGCAGGTCATTATAAAGTGGCTTATGTTCAACAGGTTGAAGATTTACGTAAACAAGGGGCATTATTCTTAGATGTTCGTACTCCGATTGAATTTGAAACAGGTTCTATTCCAGGTGCTTTCAATCTTGAAGTTGATCAATTGCGTAATAACTTACATCTATTAGGCGAATCAAAAGATACTCCGATTGTTGTAAACTGCCAAGTTGGATTACGTGCGTATGTCGCAATAATGATGTTAAAGAACTTAGGTTATACCAATCTTTATAACTTGTCTGGTGGATATTCTACGTATAAAGCGTATAAATATGAACTAAATTCATCTTCAATCGGATTAACTAAATCCAATAAAGTTGATGAAACAACAGGTATGACTAAGGGAATCTTAAGTGATAAGAGTAAAATTGTAGATGTGTCTGGTCTACAATGCCCAGGACCTCTTATGGAAACATATAAAGCTGTGCAAGATCTTTACGAAGGAGAAGGCGTAAAAGTGATTGCGACGGATCCTGGATTTGCGGCTGATGTACAAGCTTGGACTAAGACAAATGGACATGAGTTATTAAGTCTAAATTTAGAAGGCAATAAGTATGTTGCTGAAATCGTTAAAGGAAAGAAAACAACTCAAGAACACAGCACCATGAGTCAAGAAAATGCGACGATCGTATTATTCTCAGGTGAGTTGGATAAAGCATTAGCGTCCATGATTATCGCACAAGGTGCCGCAGCTCAAGGTAAGAAAGTATCTATCTTCTTCACTTTCTGGGGATTAAACGCATTACGTAAAGATATGAATGTACCGACTAAGAAGAATCTAATTGAACGTATGTTTGGATTCATGATGCCAAGAGGCGCAAACAAACTTCCATTATCCAGTATGAATATGTTGGGAATAGGTCCTAAGATGATTAAAGGTCTTATGAAACATAAGAATGTGGATCAATTACCAATTATGATTAAGAATGCTCAAGACTTAGGTATTAAATTCATCGCATGTCAAATGAGTATGGATTTAATGGGTATTAAGCATGAAGAACTTATTGATGGTGTTGAAATTGGTGGAGTAGGAACCTATATTGCGAATAATGAGAATGTAGGCACAACTTTATTTATTTAAATAATAGTATTAAGCTAATAAGTGAGAGAAGGTAAATAAAAACCTTCTCTTTTATATTTATAAGATTAAAAAATAGGTATAAAGCTAAAAAGAATCATAGAAGTTTAAGATGTCGCTTTTAAAATAGGAATTAATTCTACATCTATCTATAAAGAATAGACAAATCGAATAATTCATTTGTGTATAATTAAGTCTATGGGGGAATATTGTGAATCATAATGAGAAAAATCAAATTCATTACTCTGAGTTTTATTATCGTTATTATTATATTTATCGTCTATAAGATTAATGAACAAAATATCATCAAGGATAACGAAAATAGTATTAAAACTGAACCTATCGTATCAATTGACTATATTAATTTTATGGAGAGTCTACAAATAGCAGAAAACAGAGATAATAAACATTTTCGTTTAATCGTTTCTGATTTAACGATTCAATTTGATTTAACAAATGAGTTGGAAGAAAATATCACAATCGCGTTTGATTCGATTTCTAATAATTTCGGCTTCTTCTATTTAGATTCAAACAATGTATATCCTTGTTCAGGAAGAATGTTCTATTTGAGTAAAGATGAATCAATCACAAGTATGGGACAAAATCTAACGCATGATTTCTATAAAGGATTGTATCTCAATCAAAGAGATCAAGAAGATAATGGATTTAACTTATTTGATGCGTCGTTTGGAAAGTATGAAGGTAAGTTAACAGTTATACCTTCATGTCCGTATATCGATAATTTTTCGGTAGAATTCGTTGAAGATACTGAATAATTATTAAAGAGAAGAAACTAAATTAAATCGTAAGAAATTAAGTGAAAATGAGAATGGTAATATAACTTTAGTTATCTAAACGGGTATTAACTCGTTTTTTTTAGGTATAATAGGATTAAGGAGAATACATATGTTAAAGATAGAATGGTTAGGTCACTCTTCTTTTAAACTAAGTTATAATAATTATCAAATTGTGATCGATCCCTTTGGAGATAATGTCATACCTGGATTAAAAGGGGTACATGAGTCAGCTCATGTCGTGTATTGTTCACATGAACACAAAGATCATAATGCGAGAGAGAATGTACAGTTAATTCCATTGATGGATAATCCATTTAGAATGTCTGTGATAGATAGTTTTCATGATCAAAGTATGGGAAGTCAAAGAGGATCTAACAAGATATTAATCTTACAAAACGCGGAGTTGAAATGTGTTCATTTAGGAGATATTGGATGTGTTCCGACGGTCGATGAAATGCGATTATTAATGCGGCCTGATGTGTTATTTGTGCCAATTGGTGGACATTATACACTTAATAAAGAAGAGATTGTTTTATTGATAAAAAAGATTTTTCCTAAAGTTATAATACCGATGCATTATCGGTCTGATTCATTTGGACCAAGTGTGATTGGGACATTATCTGATTTCTTGGATTTAATGGATAATGAAGTTATTTATTATCATACGTATCATATGGAATATGATCCAACATTACCATCACATATAGCCGTATTAGAACCCAAGAATACACTTTAGAGCATTCTTCACCCTACCTATTTAGTGGACTGATATACTAGATAAACAAGGAGGCAATTATGTCAAAATACGATTTATCTAAGTTGAATCCAATGCAGTTTCAAGTAACTCAAAAAAATGCGACAGAACCCCCTTTCAAGAACGAGTTCTATAATTTCTTTGAAGAGGGAATATATGTGGATGTCGTAAGTAAAGAAGTTTTATTTTCTTCTCTTGATAAGTTTGATTCACATTGTGGATGGCCAAGTTTTACCAAACCGATTGAAGATAATATTGTGGAAAAGAAAGACTTTAGTTATGGAATGATTCGGGTTGAAGTACGATCTAAAGATGCGAATAGTCACTTAGGACATGTATTTGATGATGGTCCTAAAGATAAAGGTGGATTACGTTATTGTATTAACTCTGCATCATTAGAGTTTATACCTAAGAAAGATTTAGAAGAAAGAGGATATGGAAAATACCTATCCTTGTTTGAATAAAGAAAGAGGTTTTTATGGCTTATCCATTGCGTATGTTTACACAACGAATTCGAGCACTTGTACTTAAGCGATCAATCGATTTAGTTGAAAGTAAAAAAGTAGAATTATTAGATCATGATGATGAACATGCTCAGTTTCATGTGGAAAATCAAAAAGATGGGTATTATCATGTAGAGGTTCGATTACGTGATAAACAAGTCACATTTACGCATTGTGATTGTCCATATCGTGGTGTTGGTTTATGTAAACATACTGGGGCAGCACTTTTACAATTGTTAGTGAATGATGGGTTTGAATTGTCAGAATTTTCAGAGTTAGACTTTAAGTCGGATGATAGTGAAGTGATTGATCTTGAAGCGATGGAAGAGAATGTACGTAAGATTATTAAAGAAATAAGTTTAGATAATGAGTTTGAGTTGGTAGAATTTTTATCGAATCAGGATAAAGATAAATTGCTTGCATTTATTCTGAAGTATCTAGAAGAATCTGAGGATATTCGGTTAGTGATTATGGCGTATATGTGGTATAAAAGTCAGAATCCTAAACCTCCATTTTTATCATAAGCGCTTTTGCGCTTTTTTTAGTTCTGTCATCATTTGACATTGACAAGCTTGTATTAGGATAAATTGAAACGATTCATAAAGCATTTTATACTATGGGTGACGATGACCAGAGTCATCAAGTCAAATTACCTATAAGGAGGTATTATGAAAGAGAAAGTTCAAAGTTTTGGCCGTTTCTTATCCGGAATGGTCATGCCAAATTTGGGCGCCTTCATTGCTTGGGGTTTAATCACCGCATTATTCATCCCTACTGGATGGGCACCAAATGAAAAGTTATCCGCTTTAGTTGGACCAATGATTGTTTATTTACTACCATTGTTAATTGGTTACACTGGCGGTAGAGTTGTTCACGGTCAACGTGGTGCAGTTGTAGGGGCAGCTGCTACTATGGGTGTAATCGTTGGAACAAGCATTCCTATGATGCTTGGCGCAATGATTATGGGTCCTGTGACTGCATTCGTATTAAAGAAAATTGACGAAGCTTTAGAAGGCAAGATTCCTGCTGGATTCGAAATGTTAGTCAATAACTTCACAGCTGGTATCGAAGCTTCAGTATTCGCAGTATTAGGTTTAGTTGTTGTTGGACCAGTTGTTGAAGCGTTATCCAATGCTTTAGGTGCTGGTGCTGAAGTTCTAGTTAATGCTGGTTTATTACCTCTTGTTTCTATCGTTGTTGAACCTGCTAAGATCTTATTCTTAAATAATGCAATCAACCACGGTGTATTAAGTCCATTAGGTATTGCTCAAGTTGCTGAAACTGGAAAATCAATCTTCTTCTTAGTTGAAACAAACCCTGGCCCAGGATTAGGTATCCTAATTGCTGCGTTCTTGTTTGGTAAAGGTTTAACTAAAGAATCTGCTCCAGGCGCAATCATTATCCACTTCTTAGGTGGTATTCATGAAATTTACTTCCCATACGTATTGATGAACCCATTACTAATCCTAGCTGCTATCGCTGGTGGTGCTACTGGTGTATTCACATTCGTATTACTAAATGCTGGTTTAGTTGCTCCTCCATCACCTGGATCAATCTTCGCTCTATCCGCTATGGCTTCTGGCGATTTAGTTAAGGTTTGGGTTGGTATCGCTACTTCCGCTGCTGTTTCATTCTTCGTAGCTTCATTCGTTTACAAATTCACTGAAGGCAAAAAAGAATTAGACGAAGCTTCAGCAGAAAGCAGAGCTAATAAAAATTTATGATAAAGAAAATTGTATTCGCATGTGATGCCGGAATGGGATCCAGCGCAATGGGAGCTACAACATTAAGTAAGAAACTAAAAGCGGCTGGTTTAGACATTAAAGTTGTACATACAGCAATAGAAGATATACCAAGTGACGCACAATTAATCGTTACTCACACATCTCTTGCTAATCGTGCTCGTAAAGAACACCCTAGTGTAGAAATAGTCACCATCAATAGTTTTGTTGGCGCACCTGAATACGATCAACTTGTCAAACGTCTTACTGAAGAAAAATAATAATAAAGAGGTAGAAATACCTCTTTTTACTTATGGCAACATATATTGTGATCTATCTTAAATCGTGTCACTATATATGTTTTCAATAAACGATTATAATAAAAGTATGATAAATCAACAGCTTACTTTTTTAAGTCCTCGATTAATCCAGTGTTTAATTGTTTTATGTAACACTGATGGTTTTATGACGGTTCATGATCTTGCGGAGAAAGTTAAAACGAGCAAACGCACTTTGTTTCGAGAATTAAAAGATATTAATACTATTTTAAAATCGTATCCAGTTAAGGTTATTACACGGCCCAAATATGGCATTAAACTCGAATGTGAAACAGAGGAGAAACTTCATTTTAAGAGTTTACTGTTACAGATTAGTGCTAATCAAAATAACTTAAGTAAAGAAGATCGTCAAACGGTATTATTAGCTGAAATATTAAAAAATAAATCACTTCAGAAATTGATCGTTTATGCGAATGAATTTAGTGTGTCTGAGGCAACGATTAGTAATGATATAGATGGATTAGAACCTATCTTAAATAATTATGGTTTAAGTTTAGTACGTAAACCTGGAAGTAATTTGAGTATTGAAGGTTCTGAAGAAGCCATTCGAAAAGCAATTCGTGATTTTGTCTATCAACATATGGAAGAGGAAAAGCTAGTTCGCTTACTCAACCAACAAATGCCTTGGGATATTGAGGATTACTTTAAAAATCAAGGCCCAGATAGTATTCTCAATGTCCTGAATAAAGAAATCCTATGGCAAGTCATTGCCATATTAAAAGAAAATGATTCTACTTGGATTCATCGTTTAGCTCAAAATTCTTATATTGGATTGATTCTACACTTAACCATTGCGATTGAAAGAATGGTTAAACAAGATCCAATCACAATAGATCCTTCACTCTTGGAACAACTTCGCAAAGATCCAATGTTTGAAAAGGCAAAGGAGTTAGCTGAGTATTTTGAAGACGAGTTTGATCTTGTGTTTCCAACAGAAGAAATAGCTTATATATCGATGCATCTAAAAGGGGCTAGACTCTTACATATTGATGTAATCGATCCAATTGAAGAAGAAGGCGCGATACAAACGGTTGAACTACAACGATTGGTTAATCAATTAATAGATCAATTTGAAAAAGTAAGTCGTGTAAAAGTGAAGAATGATGAAATACTTGTTCATGGATTAATGACGCACCTAAGGCCAGCGTTAACTCGTTTGCACTATAACTTAGAGATACGTAATCCATTACTCAATCAAATAAAAACTCAATATACAAGTGTATACAATCAAAGTAGTGAAGCTTGTAAAAATACACTCGATAAACGTATCAGTAGTTTAAATGAAAATGAAATAGGATTTATTGCGATGCACTTTGGGGCAGCGCTTGAAAGAATTAAACAAAATGAACCGAACAGACCTGTTAAGTTAGCGGTCTTATGTGCGAGTGGAATTGGGATTTCGTCACTACTAGCATCTCGAATAAAACGAAGTTTAAAGGATAGTATAGTGGTTATCCCAAGATCTCATCTAGACTTACAACAAATTAAAAATGAAAACTTTGATTTAATTGTGAGTACGATGGAAATTGAAGATATAGGATTACCCTATGTTATTGTCAATCCATTACTCAGTGATACGGATTTAGAACGAATTCATCAAGCAGTCAATAGTATTACTTCTAAACCAGAGTTAAGTGAACCAACCAATGAAATTAATCTATATCAGAGTCTACATGCCAGCGCTATATTAAGTGAATCGATATTAAATCTTGTGGATCAAATAGAGGTCATTCAACTATCGAGTGATATAACACGAAAAGGAATTATTGAAAAAGTGTCTCATTACTTGGGACATGATAGTGAAAGTCGTAAACAAATTCAAAAAGATATCTTACAAAGAGAATCAATGGGATCTGTTGTGATGGACGAAGAAAACTTTGCGTTGTATCATGCTCAAACCAATGCGGTACGACTACCAAGGATGTTGGTATTTAGACCAAATAAAGAAGTATTTAATGCGTATGATTCTAAAACAGTTCATTTGATTGTGGCACTTCTAATTCCAGAGAATTCTTTTAGAGAATTAAATTATTGGATGAGTCATTTGAGTTCTGCTCTTATTGAAGATGATGCTTATCGTTTAGCTATATTTAGTGAAGATAAAACAGTTATTCAAAAAGAAGTACTTAGAATATTGAAAGGACCGATTAAAGATTGGTATAGAAAGGTGGGTGGATGATTAAGATATTTGTGGTATGTGATGCCGGAATGGGATCAAGTGCTCTAGGCGCAAGCTTACTTCGTAAAGAGTTTAAAGAATCAAAATTAAATGTAAGTATACAAAATGTTCCAATTGATATGGATATGCATGACGCAGATGTGTTAGTGACCCATAAGCATTTTGAAGCGAACTTAAAGAAACACTATCCAGATAAGAAGATATTTGGACTAGAAGATTTCTTGAATAAAAATAACTTAAAAAAGGTGGTACATATGATGGAAACGATTGAAAAAGCAGTATTAGTAAAAGAGAATATCCGAGTTAACTTAAAAACAGTTTCAAGTGATGAAGCGATTATCTTCTCAGGAAAGAGATTGGTTGAAAGTGGATATGTCGAAGAAAGATACATAGAAGGAATGTTAGAACGTGATCATAGTTTATCTGTTTTCATGGGAAACAAAATCGCATTACCACATGGTGAATATGATTATAAGAAGAATATTCTTAATAGTGGAATCGTGGTTGATATCTATCCTGAAGGGATTGATTGGCATGGAGAAACGGTCAATCTAGTCGTTGGATTAGCAGGACAAGGTGAAGATCATATGCATATCCTATCTAATATTGCGACTGTATTTGGGGAAATAGAAGAAGTGGATAAAGTTCTAGCTCATCAAGATGTGGAAGAAATCTATCGCTTATTAACCCAAGAGGTACAAGAATGAAAAAAGCGGTTCACTTTGGGGCAGGAAATATTGGGCGTGGGTTTATTGGTTTACTTTTAAACCGTTCGGATTATTTCGTTAACTTTGTGGATGTGAATGATGCATTAATTGATGCATTGCGTGAAAGACAATCGTATACCGTTGAACTCATAGATGATAACAGTGAGAAGGTTGTCATAAATAATGTTTCTGGGATTAATAGTAAGACTGAGTTGGATAAGTTACAGACAGCACTAATAGAAGCTGATTTAATTACTACTGCCGTAGGACCGAATATTTTACCTATTATTGCGAAATCATTGGTCAATTCTATTGAGTATCGAGCTGAACATAAGATTGAATCCTATTTGAACATTATTGCGTGTGAAAATACGATTGAAGGCTCTACTAAGTTGATGAACGCATTATTGCCTTTATTAAGTGAAAATGCTCAAGCTTATGTTAAAGAGTGGGTTGGATTCCCTGATTCAGCGGTTGATCGTATTGTGCCAAATCAAAAGAATGATGATATTTTATGGGTAAAAGTTGAACCATTCTATGAATGGGTTGTCGATCAAACAAAGATCAAAGGTGAGCTAAATATTGATGGGGTACACTTTACCGATACACTTGAAGCATACATTGAACGTAAATTGTTTACGGTTAATACTGGACATACAACAGTTGCGTATGCTGGATTCTTAAAAGGATATCCTACAATAAAAGATGCGATGTTGGATGAGTCGATTGTAAAACTTGTAGAGAAGGTGTTAAGTGAAACAGGTTCTATGTTAGTCAAGAAACATGGATTTGATGAAGACCTTCAAAAAGAATATATTGTGAAAACAATTAAGCGATTCAAGAATCCAAGTATTATTGATGAAGTTACACGTGTAGGTCGCTCACCACTAAGAAAATTATCGAAAGGTGATCGATTTATTAAACCAATGTTAGAGTGTGAAGCACTTGGATTGAGTTATGATGGACTAGTACAGTCCGTATTAAACGCATTGAAGTTTGATTGTGTAGATGATGAAGAGAGTGTAAAACTACAGGCTATGATAAAAGATATTGGTCTAGAAAATACACTTATAGACGTAACTGGATTGGAAAAAGGACATCCGATCCTACAAAAAATTATTAAACTTGCTTAAATAATAAGAATCTAGTCACTCTAGATTCTTTTTTTTGTGAAATATCGTAAACGCTTACAAAATTTCATTGACAAGATATAAGAGAATTGATATTGTATGAATATAAAAGATGAATCACCTTTCATATTATGATTCAATCAAGGGGTATAAAAATGAGTAAAGTATTTATCGTTAGTGCTAAACGTTCAGCGACAGGGTCCTTTTTAGGAACTCTTAAGAATATGTCGGCTGGCGACTTAGGCGCAGAAGTTTTAAAGTCGGTTCTTGAAGAAACACATATTAATCCAAATGAGATTGATGAAGTGATTATGGGAAATATACTTCCTGCAGGACAAGGACAAGGGGTTGCTCGTCAAGTTGCGATTAAAGCAGGTGTTCCTGTTAGTGTTCCTGCATATAGTTTAAATATGGCATGTGGATCTGGAATGAAAGCAGTCATGAATGCTTATACAAGCATAAAAGCTGGGTTACATCATTGTGTCGTTGCGGGTGGTGTTGAGATTATGAGTGGTTCTCCATATTTACTTCCTAAAGAAGTTCGTAGTGGATATAAAATGGGTCAACTTAATCTAATTGATCATATGATTTATGATGCATTAACAGATGCGTTTGAAGGAATTCATATGGGAGTTACAGCTGAGAATATTGCGGCACGTTATAACATCTCCCGTATTGAACAAGAACAATTTGCTTATAACTCACAGCTTAAAGCGATTAAAGCGGTGGATACAGATGTATTCAAGAATGAAATTGTACCAATCAAAGTAAAAGTTGGAAGAGATGAAGTATTGTTTGATAAGGATGAATATCCAAATCGTAAAACAGATTTAGATAAATTGGCTGGATTAAAACCAGCTTTCAAGAAAGATGGTGTTGTGACAGCAGGTACAGCATCAGGCTTAAATGATGGCGCAAGTATTACCTTGATCGCATCAGAAGAATTTGTAAAGAAACATAACTTGACTCCTCTTGCGGAAGTCGTGGCGATTGGACAAGGTGGTGTAGAACCAAATGTAATGGGTCTTGGCCCAACCCCTGCCATTCGCCATGCCTTAAAACATGGGAATCTTACATTAAATGATATCGATGTCTTTGAACTTAATGAAGCATTCGCAGCACAAAGCTTAGGTGTTGTGCATGAACTGAGTGTTGAACACAATGTATCAAAATCAGACATCTTAGCTAAGACAAATCCAAATGGTGGCGCAATCGCATTAGGTCATCCAGTTGGGGCAAGTGGAAATCGTATTTTAGTAACACTTGTACACGAGTTACATTCACTCAATAAAGAGTTAGGTTGTGCATCCCTCTGTATTGGCGGAGGAATGGGAACAGCCGTTATAATTAAGAAAGCGTAAGGGGACAAGACAATGAAATTAGATGGAAAAGTAGCGATTATTACAGGTGGCGCAAGAGGTTTAGGTCAAGCAATGGCAGAGGAATTTGCGAATGCTGGGGCTAAGGTTATTGCGGCAGATATGGGTGAATTAAGTTATTCTCATCCGAATGTAGAAGGTTATAAATTAAATGTGACAGATTCAGACGCATGCTTAAACTTCTTTAATGATGTGGTTCAAAAGTATGGAAAGATTGATATCTTAGTCAATAATGCGGGTATTACAAGAGACGCATTAACACGTAAGATGACTGAAGAAATGTGGGATTTAGTTATTGATGTCAACCTTAAGGGTGTATTCAATCTTACACGCCATGTAGGACCGCATATGCAAAACAATCAAACAGGTTCGATTATCAATATCGCATCCATCGTTGGTGTATTTGGTAATATCGGACAAGCAAATTATGCGGCTTCTAAAGCTGGTGTAATTGGTTTAACTAAGACATGGGCTAAAGAATTTGCGATGAAAGGTGGAAATGTTCGTGTTAATGCGATCGCACCTGGATACGTTATGACAGATATCTTAAAGACAGTTCCTCAAGATTTATTAGATAAATTTGCAGCAATGACAATGTTAGGTCGTTTAGGTCAACCAGAAGAAATCGCAAAAGTCGCATTATTCCTTGCGAGTGAAGATGCGTCTTACATTACAGGTCAAGTGATTGAACCCAATGGAGGTATGAGACTCTAATGAAACAATACGAAGTTAAAACACTCTTATTAAGTAATGGAGAAACCATTGCGTATCGTGAATGTGGAAAAGGAGATAAGACAATTGTCTTAGTTCATGGAAACATGAGTTCTTCTGTTCACTTTCAAACGACGATGGAAGCGTTAGAAAATGATTATAAAGTATATGCAGTGGATATGCGTGGATTTGGGGATAGTTCTTATAACTCTGAATTAAATAGTCTACATGATTTCTCAGTCGATATTCAATTATGGGTTAAAGCGTTAGATCTTACCAATTTTACCATCTTAGGTTGGTCTACGGGTGGTGGTGTTGTCTTAGAACTAGCGGCTGATATGCCGAGTCGTGTAAATAAAGTCTTATTACTCGATTCAGTTGGAATTAAAGGATATCCAATGTTTAAGAAAGATGAGAAAGGTCAACCAATCTTAACTCAACTCATTACGACAAAAGAAGAAATCGCAGCGGATCCTGTACAAGTATTACCGATTGTTACAGCGTATGCGACACGTAATAAAGATTTATTGAAGATGATCTGGAATGCGGTTATTTATAATCTTAAACAACCAAGTGAAGAAGACTATGACTTATATCTAGAAGCGATGTTAAAACAACGCAATCTCATTGATGTGGATTATAGCTTAGTTCACTTCAATATGACCTTAGATCACAATGGCATTAACTCAGGTAGTGGAAGAATGAATTTAGTTAAAGCACCTGTTGTAATAATGCATGGTAAAGCAGATTATGTTGTGCCATTTACATATGCAGAGGAAATGAAATCCTATTTCAAAGATCAAGCAATACTCGTTCCTTTTGAAAATGTAGGTCATTCTTGTATTACAGATAATTTCGAACTATTTATCAATACAGTGAAAGAACATGTGGCTTAGATGGAAAAAGTGAATATTGGGATTATGGGGGTAGGTGTCTATCTGCCTACTGAAATAATGAGTGCTAAAGAAATAGCAGATGCGACAAATGGTGTTTGGAGCGAAACAGCTGTTAAAGATAAGTTAGGTATTGTTCAAAAGACTTTACCTGGGATAAATGATGGGACTCAAGAAATGGGAGCACTTGCCGCGATCGAAGCTGTTAAAGATGCGGGGATAGATCCAAGTGAGATTGATGTCATCTTGTGTTTTGGTGAAGAATGGAAAGAATATCCACTCACAACTTCAGCTCTCTACATTCAAGATCGTGTACAAGCAGTTAATGCATGGGGGATTGATGTTCAAAATCGTTGTTGCACATCGGTAACCGCATTAAAGATGGCTAAAGATATGATGATTGCGGATGATGAAATCAATACAGTATTAGTGTGTGGTGGATATCGTAATAGTGATTTTGTGGACTACACGGATAAGAATATGTCAATGATGTATAACTTATCAGCGGGTGGTGGTGCACTTATCTTACGTAAAGGACTAAATAGAAACTTATTACTTGGATCGCATATTATATCGGATGGATCTCTTGCTCGAACAGCTGGTGTTGAAATTGGTGGTACTGTTAATCCATTTAATAAAGATAATATTGAGACTGGATTCAAATCATTAAGATTAATGGATCCGGATAAGATGAAGAATCGATTAAATGAAGTTTCACAAGGAAACTGGTTGAAATGCATTGATCGTGCCTTAGAGAAATCAAATTTAGAGCGTAAAGATATTGGTTTCTTAGATATCTTACACATTAAACGTTCCGCTCATTTAGGTATGTTAAATGACTTAGGTTTAACAGAAGACCAAAGTATTTACTTAGAGAATTATGGACATATGGGTCAAGTTGACCAAATCCTATCGTTATCCCTTGCGCTTAAAGAAGGAAAAGTAAAAGATGGGACAGTAGTTTGTATGTTAGCGGCCGGCATTGGATATGTCTGGGCTGCGAATATCGTGAAATGGGGAGTTGCTCAGTGAGTACGTTTATCCAAATCTTACTAAGAAGTTTAGAGTCTGGTAGTGTTTATGCACTAGCGGCTTTAGGCATCATTATCATCTATCGTACGTCAAACATCACAAACTTCTCGCAAGGGGTTGTTGGTATGTTTAATACCTACGTAGTAACCTATTTGTTTATGAAAACGGGGGCGCCTTTGTGGCTGTGTATATTGGGTGGTGTAGTGAGTGCGATTCTAGTAGGATTAACGATTGACTTCTTAGTCATTCGTCATACGAAGAAAGTTGCGCCAGTCGCTAAACAGATTATTACTCTGGGACTAATCATGGTTGTGATGGGGATTGCGCCAATCTTGTTTGGTGTGGATCCTTTGAATCTACCACGATTAATTAATGATGGTAATCTTACCTTACTCGAAGCGAATATTTCTTACAATGGTTTATTCAATATCGTGTTTGGTTTAGTCTTAATGTTTGTCTTATTCTATGTCTTACAAAATACAAAAGTTGGACTTGCAGTACGAACAACTGCGAGTAATGAATACACAGCACGTTTAATGGGTGTTCCAACTAAAACCGTTACCTTAGGGGCATGGGCAGTTGCAGGTGTACTCGGTGTTTTATCCGGTGTAATGATTGCGCCAACTACTTCCGTCACATTAAATTTGATGGATGTTGTACAAATCAATGCCTTAATTGCGTGTGTTTTAGGTGGTTTCCAAACGTTCTATGGACCTATTATTGGGGCTTATCTTATTGGTGTAAGTCGTAACTTATTAATTTATTATGTTTCGAGTGTATGGGGTGGTCAAATTCTATATATCTTGATTCTTATCTTCTTAATCTTTAGACCTTACGGTTTAATTGGTAAGAAGACTGTGAAGAAAGTGTAGGTGTCTTATGAAAAAAGTTAATCTAAAAACACCTTCATTCAATCTTAAAACATTATCAAAAAATCCGTATTTACAGTTTATCCTATTTGGATTAGTGTTAAGTACTTTGCCAATCCTGGCCAGCCAATTTTCCTTCATTAAATCAGCGTATATCACAACCATCGGTGTTACTCTGATTTATGCAATTGCCGCCTTGGGCTTAAACCTCCTCCTTGGATGGTCAGGATTAATTTCCCTAGGTACAGCTGGGTTTATGGGTCTTGCGAGTTATATCTCAGCGTATCTTACCGTAGATATGGGGCTTCCATTCGAAGTCGCAATCTTAGCGGCCATACTTGTACCAACCTTCATTGGGGTACTCGTTGGATTAGTCTCACTCAAAATCGAAGGTCTCTACTTAGCCATTGCGACCTTGGCGGTTTCAGAAATCTTACGTAAGACCTTCGAAGAGTTTGAGGCGTTTACTGGGGCATTTAGTGGAAAAGCTGCTTCATTCCCAGTCTTGTTTAATTCAATTCAGTTGGATCGAGCTACGATGTATTACTTCATTGTGTTTGTCTTAATCATCATTATGTTAATTACTTACAACTTAGTTAATGGACAAATGGGACGTGCATTAAACGCAATGCGTGGATCCGAAGCGGCAGCTCAAGCAATGGGTGTTAACTTATTGAAATATCGCTTAGTCGCATTCGCACTTGCGACAATCTTCGCATCTGTATCTGGTGTGTTGTATGTTCACTTTATTCGATACTCTTATCCATCCTCTTGGACACTAAAATTGTCCTTGGACTTCTTGGCAATGATTGTCATTGGTGGAGTGCGATCCATTTATGGAACAGTCTTAGGTGCCTTCATTGTGTTTGCGGTACCGGATTTGTTCCTCAAACAAATTCCGTATTTTAGTCAATTATCGTATACCTTAAATGGGATTCTAATTATCTTAGTGATTATGTTCTATCCAAATGGAATCGTTATGATTTTTAGAGATATAAAGAATGTCTTCTTAAAATTATTCAAGAAAGGAAATGGAAATCATGTTAGCTGATAATGAAGTTCTGAAGATTGAGAACTTATCCATTGCCTTCGGGGGATTAAAAGCAGTCGATAACTTATCGTTTGAAATCAAGAAGAATGAGATATTTGGATTAATTGGACCAAATGGTGCAGGGAAAACAACCGTGTTTAACTGTATCACTCAGTTCTATAAACCGAATGATGGAAGGATTCTATTTCGTACAAAAGAGGGTTCTGAAACGAATCTTGTGGATCACAAGGTTCATGAAATCATAAAATTAGGTTTAGTTCGTACCTTCCAAAATGTCGAACTAATCCGTGAGTTAAGTATCTTAGACAATGTCATGATTGGGGCTCATATTGACTTTAAGGCAACCATTCTTGAACAAGCACTAAGATTACCTAGAGCTCGTAAAGAAGAAAAAGCACTTAGAGCAGAAGCTGAAGAAATCCTCAAACGATTGGGTATTTGGGAACGTAAGGATATGTTAGTCTTCGGGCAACCGTATGGGATTCTTAAGAAAGTTGAGATGGCGCGTACCTTAATGTGTCGTCCATCACTCATTATCTTAGATGAACCAGCGGCTGGATTAAATGATGTGGAAACACTTCAATTAGCTCAACTTATTCGTACGATTCGTGATGAATTTGATTGTGCAGTACTACTTGTAGAACATGATATGCGTTTAGTAATGGATGTGTGTGATCGTATTTGTGCTATATCTTTCGGAAAGTTCTTAGCGAAGGATACAGCAAAAGAAATACAGAAGAACAAAGCAGTTCAAGAAGCGTATCTTGGAAGTTCTGAGGAGATTCATCATGTCTAATACAGCGTTATTTATTAAGGGTTTAAAAGTACGTTATGGGGCGATTGAAGCTCTAAAAGGTATTGATATGGAAGTTAAAGAAGGGGATGTCGTAGCAATCTTAGGAGCGAATGGGGCTGGTAAAACTACTACATTACGTACGATATCAGGTTTGATTGAACCAGCAGAAGGTAGTATTCTCTTCTACAATCATGAGATTGGTGGAAAAGAGCCTGAGAAGATTGCGGCATTAGGATTATCTCAATCTCCTGAAGGAAGACAAGTATTTAGAGATTTAACGGTAGAAGAAAATCTTAAAGTAGGTGCATTCACCGTTAGAGATAAAAAGATTATTAAGCAACAATTCGAAAAGGTATATCGTTATTTCCCAGTTCTAAAAGAGCGTAAGAATCAAATTGCGTCTACCTTATCGGGTGGTGAACAACAGATGTTAGCGATTGGTCGAGCTCTTATGAGTAATCCTAAAATATTACTCTTAGATGAACCATCCTTAGGATTAGCGCCACTTATTATTCGCGATATTATGAACATAGTCTTAGAGATTAAGAAATCAGGCACAACTGTCATTATCGTAGAACAAAATGCGGCACAAACCTTGAAGATTGCGGATTATGCGTATGTGTTGGAGTTGGGTGAAATTAGTACTCATGGACCAGCAAAAGATTTATTGAATGATCCTAAGCTGATAGAAGCTTATCTAGGATCACATTAATTTGGTATCAATGCGAAAAGCATTATATAAAACAAAAGGAGGAATACATGATGTTTAAGAAGTTGTTTATGATTCTTACAGTTATGGCTTTAGCAACGACTCTAGTTGCATGTGGGCCAAAAGAAGAAGTTGTAGAAGAAGTTGCGGCTCAAGGGATTACAGACACTGAAGTTTTAATCGCTAACTGTGCTGCTACATCCGGTGCATTTGCGCCTGTTGGTGTTCCGTTTATTGCTGGGATTGAAGCCTATTTAAAGACTGTTAATGATGCAGGTGGTATCGATGGTCGTACAATTAAGTTCTTACACCAAGACGATGAATTTGATCCTGCTAAAGGTAAAGCATGTTTAGCATCTATGGTAGAAGATGAAAAAGTATTCGCAATCGTTGGTCACTTTGGAACTCCAGTTGTTGGGGCTACTTTAGAAGATCTAAAAGATTACGGTATTCCATCTGTTTATTTCGCAACTGGTATTGGTAAACTATATAATGACAAAGCTGAAGGTCGCGATCGTGGTATTATGCCTGTTCAACCGATCTATGTAACAGAAGGTCAAATTATGGTTGCGCGTGCTGTTGGGGATTTCGGAGCTAAGTCTATTGGTATTATCTATACGAATGATGATGCTGGTAAGGATATCCTTGCTGGTGCTCAAAAGAAAGCGGCTGAATTAGGAGTTACTTTAGTTGAAGCTCAAGTTGCGCCTGGTACAGATGATGCGTCTGCTGCAGTTACTACAATTAAAGAAGCTAACGTAGATTTCATTATCGGTGGTGCTATCCAAGCTACTATTCCAACAATCATTAAAGAATTAGCTGCTCAAGGAAATGACAAAGACGTTATTACAACTTATGTTAACGTTGCGCCAGTTATTGCGGAAGCTGTTATGAATGAAGTTGCTGGTAAATTTGATGTTTACGGTAATGGTTGGGTTTCATTTGAAGGTGAAGACCGTATGGCTGCTCTAAATGAGTTCGCTACTGCATTGCCTGAATACGCTGCTAATGCATACGCTATGACTGGTTGGATCGCTGCTACATTCTTCGTAGAAGGTTTACGTCGTTTAGAAGGTGATAAAGTTATTACCTGGGAAAATTACTTAGACGCTATGGAATCTGCTCCTATCCAAAACCCATTTGGCGGACAAATTGACTTTGGTAACGGCTTACGTGCTGGTACTCAAGAAATGAACCTTTCCAAGATTAATCCTGAAGCTCCTACTAAGTGGGAAGTTGTCGATGGATTAAGATCTATGGATGATTTATTAAATTAATACGATACAATAAATATGAACAGTTGCGGAAGTGTACGCTTCCGCAACACCCTTATATGGAGAACTCAATAATGGATATTTCAATGAAAAAGATTACTGCAAGTGAAGCAGTCAAAAAAGTAAAAAGTGGAATGATGATAGTGACTGGACTTGGTTGTGCAGAAGGACGTGATTTTTTAAGTCAATTACACACTGTTGCGGATGAAGTAAGTGGTGTGACTGTCACAAACTGTCTACCGATGTCAGATCCTGATTTCATGAAGAAAGAATACAAAAACTCATTCTATGTGGATGGTTGGTTTTATTCACCTGCTTTACGTAAAGCACATCAAAATGGAAATATATCCTTTATTCCGAATCATTTACATCTAGCTGGAATAAAACGTCTAGCTCATGTGCATACAGATATTTATGTCGGTGCTTGTTCAATGCCAGATAAACATGGATATGTTTCATTATCCTTAAGTAATACGTATGAAAAACGTGTCATTGAAGAAGCAGATCTAGTCATATTAGAGATTAACCCTAATATGCCATATACTTATGGGGATTTAGAACTTCATTTAGATGAAGTTGATTATGTTATTGAGTCTAACTACTTACCAGCAGAATTACCTGATACAGAACCGAATGAAAAAGATATTGCGATTGGAAATAATATCGCTAGTCAAATCAATGATGGAGATTGTTTACAATTAGGTATTGGTGGTATTCCAAATGCGGTCGCATCAGCGCTTAAAAATAAAAAAGATTTAGGTGTACATACTGAAATGCTTACAACGGGTTTAATGAAACTCGCTAAGTTAGGTGTTGTGACGAACAAACGTAAGACTTTACATAAAGGTAAAATGGTTTGTACATTCGCAATGGGTAGTAGAGAACTTTATGAGTTTATTGATCATAATCCTGGGGTTGCGGTACTCGATGGTGCTTATACCAATGATCCACATGTCATTGGATTAAATGACAATATGGTCTCAATCAATACCACTTTAGAAATTGATTTAACAGGGCAATGTTGTTCAGAGTCAATCGGTTCAACTCAATTCAGTGGTACTGGGGGTCAGGTTGATACAGCTGTTGGGGCTCAAAACGCAAAAAATGGAAGATCCTTTATCGCGCTTTATTCAACCGCAATGGTTAAAAATCCTGTCACAGGTGAACGTGAAGAAATATCCAAGATTGTGCCTCAGCTTAAACAAGGAGCTGTAGTAACCTTAAGTCGTAATGATGTGAATTATGTTGTGACTGAATATGGAATGGTTAACTTAAAAGGAACCAATGTTCGCGAACGTGTTAAACTTTTAATTTCGATTGCTCATCCTAAGTTTAGAGCTGAACTTCTTGAACAGGCTAAAGCGTTAGGAATCGTATAATGGCTACATTAGAGTTTAAAGAATATTCCATTTATTATGAAGTTTATGGTAAAGGTAAACCTTTAGTTATTCTTAATGGAATTATGATGTCTACGGCAAGTTGGCAAATGTTTATTTCGAGCTTTAGTCAAAAGAATCAACTCATTCTTGTGGATATGTTAGATCAAGGTCAATCTTCTAAATTGGAAGGGTTGGAATACACTCAAGATATCCAAGTTGAAGTAGTTAAAACATTAATCGAGAAACTTAACTTAAAAGATGTCGCTTTATTTGGGATATCTTATGGTGGAGAAGTTGCGATTAAGTTTGCGATAAAATACCCACATCTTGTGGAAAGATGTCTATTATTTAATACAACAGCTTATACCAATAATTGGTTAAAGGAAATTGGGAATGCATGGAATCTAGCAAGTACCAATGCCGAACAATATTACGGAACGACAATTCCAGTTATTTACTCATCGGAGTTCTATGAATCTAAGATTAAATGGATGAGTGATCGTAAGAAAATATTATTAAATGTATTCGCTAATCCCGTGTTTCAACGTGCAATGGTCAGATTAACGAATAGTGCTAATTCATTGGATGAAAGACAAAATCTTCATAAGATCAAATGTCCTTGTTTAATCGTAGGATGTGATGAAGATGCGATTACACCTCTCTCTCACCAAAAGTATTTACATGAAAATATTAAGAATTCTAGTTTAGTGATTATTCCAGGCTCTGGTCATGCGTCTATGTATGAAAAACCAATGTTATTTAGTTCACTTGTCTTAGGATTTGTGCATTCGTTGATTATTCCAGATGTGGTATAATTGAAACGATTTGAGGAAAAATTGTGAACACTCTTGTAAACCAACCAAAAACTAAACGCGGACAAGCGACTCTCGATCGTATTTGTGCTGCGGCTGAACAATTATTCTTTAAAAAAGGGTATCATGGGACATCAATCAATGATATTACTTATAAGGCAAAAGTTGCGCCTGGGACTTTTTATATCTACTTTACAGATAAATTAAGTTTATATAAGTATTTGTTGATTTCTTATAGTCATCAAATTCGTATGAATATAGCGAAGGATGTGAAGGATTGTAAGAATCGTAAGGAAGTTGAACGACTAGGTCTTAAGAGTTTCTTGGTTTTTATAAAAGAGAATCGTCATGTATATAACATTATCTGGGAATCACTTTATATTGATAAGAAGTTGTTTATTGAGTATTACACTGATTTCGCATCCAATTATGTTAAACATATAACAGAAGCACAAGCCAAAGGTGAAATGAAGAATCATGATCCAGAGGTTGTGGCGTATATCTTAATGGGTATTTCTAACTTTGTGGGGTTAAATTGGATTATGTTCAAAGAATCTCAAGAGTTTGATGATGTGGTGGATAAGGTTATTAAGGCGTTAGATGAAGGATTATTTTAAAGGTGGTAACACCTTTTTTAGTTGAGATTGTCTATTTTGTATTATAATAGTCTTATGCAAAAACACACTATCTTGGCAAGCCAAAGTCCACGTCGTAGAGAATTACTTAACTTAATGGGAATTCCATTTACGACTGTGAATCCAAATGTTGATGAAGTGATTAATCCAAATCTATCTCTTGAGAATGCGATTGAAGAATTAGCGTATATCAAGGCATTAGATGTTTTAAATCGTCATCCTGAGGCAAATATTATTTCAGCTGATACAATCGTGGTCTGTGAGAATGAGGTTATGGGGAAACCGGTGAATGAAGAAGACGCGATTCGTATGCTTAAGCAGTTATCGGGTAAGAAACATGAAGTTATTACCGGAGTTTGTCTATTAAGTTCTGATAAAGAAATTCGTTTTCATACTAAAACACTTGTAGAGTTTTATGATTATGATGAAGAGTTTGTGAAGTCTTATGTTCAATCTAAAGTTCCTCTTGATAAAGCAGGTGCTTATGGAATTCAAGACAAAGGCGCATTACTCGTAAAAGGAATAGAAGGCGATTATTATACGGTAATGGGCTTACCTATCGGTGAATTATATCAAGCACTGAAGAAATTTAATCAAGAGGGTTAATATGAATTTTATTTATTATGGTACGATATTTGTCTTATTAAGCTTTAGTATTAACTTAGGTGGATCTCAGATAGAATTATTTCCAGATGCGATTGGTTATTTCTTAATTCTTAAGGGAGTTCAAAGTTTATATCCATTTCAACCTAATTTTAAGAAATTAGAACCATTTCTATATTTCTTATTAGGTTTTAATGCGTTAGTATTCTTAAATAAATTATTTATGTTTATTCCTGATAATGGAATCTTGTTTTCTGTGTTTGGGTCTATTTCTTTGGTGTTATTTTATTTCGTGTTCTATCGTTTATTTAAAGACTTTAATGAATTAAAACCACAACTAAAATATCCTGATGAAGTAGATAAACTCAATCGTTCATGGTTAAGATATATGATTTCAGGTTTTGTGTTCTTTGGGATTACGATTCTTGAAGTTTTATACTTTGTGACAAGTTTTGGATATACTACACTACAAACCTTAATGTCGTATGCGCTTTATTACACATCGAGCTTAGAATCCATTGTGTCTGAGTTATTAATTGCGAATCAAACGGTCTTATATTCTATCGTGATCTATATTTTAGTCGCATTGGTCTTAGTTATTGTGATCTTAGTTTATATGTTTAAAGTGGTCTATTCTTTATATAAAATTAACACGGATTTTAAGAATAAAATATAGATATGGATTATGCTAATTTTCTTGCAATATTGAACATTTTTCAGTATTATAGAAAAGCATAATGCCATCATAGTTCAATGGTAAAATAGAGCAATGGTAATGCTCAGCTCCGAGTTCGATTCTCGGTGATGGCACCAGTTAAAAATAAAACCGATAATCATATCGGTTTTTTATTTGTTCATTTCGACCATAACACCTTTATCAAATACATCCTTAAATCTAAAGGTCTTATCTTCTAATAATTTTTTATAGGATAAACCTGATTCATTCATACTTATTTGTGATATTCCATAATACTCATAAACTTTATTAAGAGATTCTATATTTATATCATCTTTAAAGTTGATAAAGGTTGTTAGAGAATAACCGATTTCTAAGTTCTGTGAGTACTTTGGATCTAGGATATCATTTTCTATGTATATTACAATTGGATATGTTTCATTATCTATATTGATTTGAAAATCGGTAGAATCTAAGGCAAGATAAATATCAGTTAAATTACTAAATGTTTGATAATCTTTGGAATGTTCAATAATTAAGTCTTCTTTTGTAATGTTTTGATTGGTAGATTTAAGCTCTCTAAAACTAATTTGTACGATTTTATCATTTTCCAACAAAAATTTTAAGACACGATCATGTTCAATTTGATAAATGATTTCTTTTTGTTCAATTTGGGTTGATTGACATGCGAGTAATCCCAAACTAAGAACTAAAATAATTGCTTTGATAAATTTGTTCATGACTAACCCCCAAATATAAACTATCTAATCTAGCATAAGAATGCAAGTTTTGATTTGAATAAGAAAGCGCTTCATACCTTGAGGCAAAGCTCTAAAAACGATATAATTGAACTAGCGAGGACTTAAAAAATGAATAATGTGAGTTTAGTAATATTAGCGGCAGGAATGGGTAGCCGTTATGGCGGTTTAAAACAAATTGATACAGTCGGTAATAATGGGGAGAGTATCATTGATTTTACGATTTATGATGCGATTAAAGCTGGCTTTAAGAAGGTTTACCTAATCATTCGTAAGGAACATGAATCTGCATTTGAAGAATCATTGGTTAAACACATTCGTCCGTTTGTGGAAGTGGAATATGTGTTCCAAGATAAAGATGATTTACCTGAAGGTTTTAAATGTCCAGAGGGTCGTGAGAAACCTTGGGGGACAACACATGCGTTACTTGCATGTCGAAAACAAGTTAAAGAACCGTTTATGATTTGTAATGCGGATGATTACTATGGTAAAGATGCATTTACAAGTATGTATAACTATTTAACTCAATCCATTGATGATCAAAACTATTCAATGGTGGGATATCGTTTACGTAATACACTATCAGATTCAGGGACAGTATCACGTGGTGTATGTCAAATTGAAGATGGAAAGTTAAAAGATGTCGTTGAAATTGCGAAGATTAAACGTGATGGAGATCAAATCGTATATTTAACTAAGGATGAAAAATGGGAAGTATTACCGTATGAAAGCTTAGTTTCGATGAATTTCTGGGGATTTACACCTAAGATTTTTGAATTAGCTGAAAAACAGTTCTTAGAATTCTTACATCGTGATTTAGATGGAAATCCAATGAAGTGTGAACATGTTATTCCTACCATGATTGGGGAAACATTGAATAAAGGATTATATACCTTACATGTATTGTCTTCTGAAAATACATGGTTTGGGGTAACATATCAAGAAGATAAACCGTATGTTGTGGATCAGTTTAAACAATTTAAAGAAAATGGTGTTTATCCATTTAACTTATGGGAGGTAAAATAATGAATAATTTTACTTTTTATAATCCTGCTCGTATTGTGTTTGGTAAGGACACTGAACTAAAAGCGGGCTCGCTTATTAAAGAGTATGGAACTCGAGTATTAGTTCACTTTGGAGGTCATAGTGCTAAGGCTTCTGGATTATTGGATCGTGTGATTGATTCTCTTCAAAAGGAAGGAATTACTGTATTTGAATTAGGTGGGGTAAAACCTAATCCACGTTATTCACTTGTAAAAGAGGGTATTGAGCTTTGTAAGAAAGAAAACATCCAAGCGATTTTAGCTGTGGGTGGTGGTAGTGTTATCGATAGTGCTAAGGCAATTGCGTTTGGAGCGCTTATTGAAGAGGATGTTTGGGATTATTATCTATATGGCAAAGCAATTAAGCAAATATTACCTTTGGGTGTTGTCTTAACGATTCCTGCGGCAGGTAGTGAATCATCAACAAGTACGGTTATAACGCATGATGAAACATTAATTAAGCGTGGTTTAGGATCTCCTTTATTTATTCCTAAGTTTGCGATTATTAATCCTGAACTCCATTATTCATTACCTAAGTTTCAAACAGCATGTGGTATTGTCGATATGAGTGCGCATTTAATTGAACGTTACTTTACACAAGTCGAACATAATGATTTAACGGATCGACTCATTGAAGCGAATTTAAAATCAATTATTGCGAATGCATTACCTGTTTTAGAAAATCCAACGGATTACAATGTGCGTGCTGAAATCGCATTCTGTGGTACACTAGCACACAATGGTTTATTTAGTGTAGGAAGAGTGGGAGATTGGGCAAGTCATTCTATTGAACATGAATTGTCTGCTAAATTTGATATAGCGCATGGAGCAGGTCTTGCGATGATTATTCCTTGGTGGATGCGTCATGTGTATAAAGAAGGATTATTTAAATTTGTGCAATTTGCACAACGTGTATTTGATGTACAACTGGATGCACGTTATCCTGAACTTATCGCTTTAGAAGGCATTCGTCGTTTGGAGTTATTCTACCAATCACTTGGATTAGATACGAATACGGTGTCACTTCCAATCGATGAGGAAGTCATTCATGAAATGACTGAAAAGATTTTTGTGGCACGTGAGAGTCAAACTTTAGGTTTCTTCAAACCACTTACAAGAGATGATATTAAGGCAATTTATCGTAGTGCAAATCAAAAATAAAAGATAGGTTATCCTGAAGTAGTATAGTAAAAGTAGACACAAGAAAAAAACATTTCTTGATTAAAGTCTACTTTTTTCATATATCTAAATTAACGGAGGTAAATTATGAGAGGAAGACCAAAAGGAAGTATAGGAATAAAG
>Ga0247728_10052_pt1 | contig 73494 bp, 58 predicted proteins | sample SalenrCarbi39_FD_183048 | JGI IMG/M metagenome (GOLD analysis project Ga0247728, IMG submission 183048) | Saline wetland microbial communities from Lincoln, Nebraska, United States - Carb-i39 | ecosystem: Environmental > Aquatic > Non-marine Saline and Alkaline > Salt marsh | place: USA: Nebraska...
CTTTTCCATTGTGGACGGGGTGCCTTGGCAAAAAATTGTCCGGAAATCTCACGCACGCAATTCCACACGCATCTACCTGATGCATCACCCAGCATACCTTTCAAAAACAATGGCTGCCCACCATGCACACGCACGATGGGCAGCCGCATTCTTTCAAAAGCGCAAGCAAGCCTGACCGCTACATTGCCTCCACCAACAGGCCGTCACGCTCGACAGCCAGCGGACGCACAGCCACAAGGTCACCAGAGCCTGCATGCTCTCCGCCCTGCGCCGCCTGTGCAGCGGGCCGCCGCCCGCCGGTAAACCGGCACTCGGCATAGTACTCGCACACGCCCTTCACGCCGCGCGAACCCTCCGGGGCCACCAGCAGTTGCGGCTCGCCCAGCAGGCGGTGCAGGAACGCCGCCTTCTTCGCCGCCACCGCGCCGCGCAACTCTGCCGCCCGGCGCTTCTTCACCTCTTGCGGCAATTGCCCCTCCATCACCGCCGCCGGGGTGCCCGGCCTGCGCGAATACGGGAACACGTGCGCATAGGTCAGCGGCAACGCCCCCACGAAATCCAGCGTCTCGCCAAACTCCGCGTCCGTCTCGCCGGGAAAGCCGGTCAGGATGTCCGCGCCAAGGCCGAACAGCGGCCACACCTCGGCCAGATCGCGCACGAAATCCAGCAGCGGCTCGGGTCGGTAATGTCCCCGCCCCATGCGGCGCAACACGCCGGGGCTGCCGCTCTGCAACGAAAGGTGCAGTTGCGGGGCCACCAGACGGCTTTCGGCCAGCACGTCCAGCGCGCGTTCGCCAAGCTGGCCCGGCTCCAGCGAGCTGATGCGCAGCCGCGCCCGGCCCGCCCACTGCGGGGCAAGCTCGCGCTCCAGAAAGGCCAGCAGATCCCAGAAGTCCGGCCCGCCGCCGGGCAGGTCGCGCCCGTACTGGCGCAGGTTCACGCCGGACACAATGAGTTCGCGGAACCCCGCATCCAGCAGGCGGCGCGCCTCTGCCAGCGCCTCGCGCGGGTCGCGGCTGCGGGCCGCGCCGCGCGCCAGCGGTACGATGCAATAGGTGCAGCGGTGCGAACAGCCGTCCTGCACCTTGAGCACCGGGCGCGACCGGGTGAAGCCGTCGATGCGGAAGGCCGGAAACGCGGTATCGGTAGCGAAAAGATCGTCGCTGCCCTCGCCCCCGTCGCTGCTGCCCCCCCCGCTGACCGCATGCGCCCCCGCCGCGCCCCGCTCCGGGTCATAATGCAACAATGAAACCTTGGCCTGCTGGCCCACCACGTCGGCCACGCCGGGCAGCGCGGCAATGTCCTCGCGCAGCACCTGCGCCGCGCAGCCGGTGACCACGATGCGCCCCTGCGGCGCGGCCCGGTGCATGCGGGCCACGGCCTGCCGCACGTCGGCCACGGCGCGCGCGGTGACCGCGCACGAATTGATCAGCAGCACGCTTGCATCGGCGGGGTCGGCAGCCTCGCGCCAGCCGCGCGCCAGCCATGCCTCGCGCACGGCCTCGGTCTCGTACTGATTGATCTTGCAGCCCAGCGTCAGCGCGAAAAAGGCGTGACCGCTCATGGGCGCACCCCGCACAGGGCGCACACAACGCCCATTCCCCCCATGCGCACGTTACTGCCCTCCGCCGCCGGGAAGGCCAGCCCCGCCGGGCAGAATGGACATGCCCAGCATGCGGGCCACCAGCCCGTCCGGGGTGGTCAGGTTGGGCAGTTCGGTGCCGGGCCGCAGCGAGGTGACCACGGCGCGGCCCAGGATGAACCGGCCCTCCTGCCCGCGCTCGCCATTCTCCCCGACGTTGTTGAACACGCGCAAGCCCCAGATGTTGTGGAACATCACCGGGTGGCCGTCGTATTCGCCAAGGTACAGGGTAATGTGCCCCTTGAGCCACAACAGGGTCAGGAAGGGCACGCCCTGCGCGCGGATGATGGCTTCCTTGCCGTCGGACGAGGTGGTGCCGAAATCCACGAACCGCCCGGCCCTGGCCTGCGACGCGGAGTTGCGCGGCAGCCAGATGCCGAAGGGGGCGAACAGGTCGCGCAGGGTGGCCGAGCAGTCGCGGTCTTCGTACATGCCGCCCCAGCCGTAGGGCTGGCCCATCATGCGGTTGCCGATTTCGGCCATGCGCGCGGCAGAGATGGCCAGCGGCTTCATGGCGGCGTAGCCTGCGGGCAGGACGGACTGGCCCAGCACGGCACGGCCATCGGCATCGCGCAGGGGCGTCAGCACGGTAAGCCCGCCCGGCGATTCCACGGCCACGGGGAACACCGCGCCGATGTGCGCGGTGGCGATGAACGTCTGATTGGGGCTGGTCAGGGCCACGTCGTCGCGCAGCACGGCGGCGTAGCGGCCATTCTGGTACAGGGCGCGGAAAGTGGCGTCGGCAAGGGCCACGTGTTCGGCGGGCACCCAGCCGGAGGCGAAGCCGGTTTCGCAGTACAGCCACGCCCGATCCAGCGACACGTGCGAGACGAACACCGGGGTGCCGGTCCACACGGCGGACCGCTGGAAATCGTCGAAGGGATAGCCCTGCCCGGCCTTGTCGGGATTGGCGAACGAGGGGCGCAGGGTGGGCAGTTCGCGCAGGGCGGTATTGCGCACGATGATGCCGCGCTCTGCCAGCGCCGGGAAGGAGGGGGCGTCGCAGTTGGCCACCAGCGCGGCGAAGCGGCTGGCATCCCACGGCAGCAGGTTTTCGGCGTGACCGCGCGTGCGCCCGTCCTTGGTCAGGTAGGGGGCGGTGCGGGTCACTTCCGCAAGGGTCACGCCGGTACGGGTCTGCGCCCACGGGGAAAAGAAACGGGTGTTCCAGCGTTGGTCCTGCGCGGCCTGGGTGGCGGCGTCCAACAACGGGTGGTCGCCGCCCGCGCGGGCGGCATACACGGAAAGGTCCTGCGGATGGCGTTCCAGTTCGGTGAAGCGCGGCGGCGCCACCTCGCGCGGCCCGCGCCCGGCGCAACCGGACAGAAACAACGCGGCCAGCAGCAACACGGCCAACGCGGCGACAAAGGAACGCGCCCCACCGGACGATTGGCGGCGGAAACGCACGACGGCAACGATTTCCTGAAACATCTTCTTTCTCCCTGTTCCGGGCAAACTGCTGGCCGGGGTATTTCTTTCCCTCTCGCGCCTTGCCCCGCGTGAACCTGCCGCTTCTGCACGGCCTCTGCCTTCCCCCGATACGTTTTTTTCCCATTCAAAAATCTTCGTCATTCCATCAACGTGCTAACCCACGCCCAGCCCCAATGCCAACCGCCGGGCCAGCCGGGTGTGGCGTTTGTGCATGCGGTTGTTCTTGACGGCCATGGCCAGGGCGCGCGGCTCGCCTACCAGCACCACAAGGCGTTTGCCACGCGTGACCCCGGTGTAGATGAGGTTGCGTTGCAGCAGCATGTAGTGCTGGGTCAGCACGGGGATGACCACGGCGGGGTATTCCGACCCCTGCGACTTGTGCACGGAGATGGCGTAGGCGGGCACGATCTCGTCCAGTTCTTCCCAGGCATAGGGCACGTTGCGCTCGTCAAAGCGCACGGTAAGCTGGCGCTCCTTGGGGTCCACCAGGCAGATGCGCCCGATGTCGCCATTGAAGACGTCCTTGTCGTAGTTGTTGCGGATCTGCATCACCTTGTCGTCCAGGCGGTACTGACGCTCGCCGCGCTGCACGCACAGGGTCTGGCCGTTCAGGGCCTGTTGCAGGCGCATGTTCAGGTTGCCCGCGCCCACCGCGCCCTTGTGCATGGGGGTCAACACCTGGATGTCATTGACGGGATGCAGGCCGAAGCGGCGCGGGATGTGGTCGCGCACCAGCTCCACAATCATCTCCACGGCCTTCTCGGGGTCGTCCTGCCGGATGAAGTAGAAGTCGGACAGCCGGTCACGCGAGGAGTCCAGCGGGGGCACCTCGCCATGGTTGATGCGGTGGGCGTTGCAGATGATCTCGCTTTCGGCGGCCTGACGGAACACCTCCACCAGTTCCACCACCGGCACCACGCCGGAGGCGATGACGTCGCGCAGCACGTTGCCCGGCCCCACGGAGGGCAGCTGGTGCACGTCGCCCACGAAGAGCAGCGTGGCGCCCAGCGGCACGGCCTTCAGCAGGTGGTACATGAGCATGGTGTCCATCATGGACGCCTCGTCCACCACCAGCAGGCCGCAGGCAAGGGGGTTGTCCTCGTTGCGGGCGAAGCCGTCTTCCTTGGGGCTGTACTCCAGCAGGCGGTGGATGGTCTTGGATTCGCGCCCGCTGGTCTCGGACATGCGCTTGGCGGCGCGGCCCGTGGGCGCGGCCAGCAGGATCTTGGCGCGCGTTTCGGCAAAGACCTTGATGATGGCGTTGATGATGGTGGTCTTGCCGGTGCCGGGGCCGCCGGTAAGCACCATGACCTTGGAACGGGTGGCGGTGCGCACGGCCTCCAGCTGTTCCGGCGCAAGGGTGATGGACAGCTTGGCCAGCACCTCGGTGATGACGGCCTCCGGGTCCTCGAAGTGCACGGCTTTCGGCGAACGCAGCACCCGTTGCAGATAGTAGGCGATCTTGGTTTCGTAATGATGGTAGCGGGAAAGGAACACGCCGAGTTCGCCGTCCATTTCCTCGATGACGATGCGCTCCTCGATTTCAAGGGTGCGCAGGGCGTCCTCCACGAGGTCGGCGCGGATGTCCAGCTGGTCCGAGGTGTGGGCGATCAACTCGTCGTGCGGCACGTAGACGTGGCCGTCGTCGTTCAGGCGTTGCAGGGTGTACAGGGTGCCCGCCTCTGCCCGCAGTTCGCTGTCGCGCGAGAAGCCCAGCTTTTCCGCCACGGTGTCGGCGGTATGAAAGCCTATGCCGTGAATGTCCATGGCCAGGCGGTAGGGGTTCTCGCGCACCACGGCCAGGGCCTGCTGCCCGTAGTGGCGGTAGATGCGCACCGCGTAGGCGGTGCTGACCCCGTGGGGTTGCAGGAACATGATCAGGTCGCGGATGCCCTGATGGTCGGACCAGCCCGCCTTGATGCGCTCCAGCGTCTTGCCGCCCACGCCGCTGACCCGCAGCAGCCGGTCCGGCTCTTCGTCCAGCACGCGGAAGGTGTCCTCGCCGAAGGCATCCACGATGCGCGCGGCCATGGATTCGCCCACGCCCTTGATGAGGCCGGACCCGAGATAATGGCGGATGCCCTCCACCGAGGCGGGCAGCAGGTTCTCGTAATTTTCCATGGAAAACTGCCGCCCGAAGCGGGGGTTGTTCACCCAGCGGCCCACCAGCTTCAGCGAGGCACCCGGCTGCGGCGAAACCATATGCCCCACCACGCTGATCATGTCACCCTTGGGCAGCGGGCGCAGGCGGAGCACGGTGTAGCCGTTTTCCTCGTTGTGGAAGATGACGCGGTCGAGCACGCCGGAAAGCTGTTCCGGGGCGTCCTGCGCCTCTTGCATGGCGGCCAGCATGGGCGCGGCCTTGCCGGAAGCAGCGGGGGCGGAGGGCTGCTGGCCGGACGGGGTGCCGGACGCAGGGCCGGACGATGCGGCGGAGCGGGAAATTCGGGAAGAACGCGGGTTGCGCGGGTCGTGCTGCATGGGGTGTCCGGTTGGGGGGGCGAGAAGGGCGGGCCGGAGGGCGTCAGGATGGCATGCTTTCGGGTGACGTGCGTTCAAGGCGCCCGGTCCGGTGGGCGTGAAACGCGGCGTGAGCCGCCACGGCCGCTACCGGTGGCAGGCGCCCGGATGCCGCAAGTTCTGCAACAGCCCCTAGCCGCTCGTGCCGCACCCGTCAAGGATGGCACGGCAATCGGGCCACCCGGCGGATTGAACCCGCAGGCACGACGCCTCCACACCCCGGGCGTACGGCACACATGCCGTCATTCCGCCCGCCCCTTCCAGCCTGCCTGCTGCAAAATCTAATTGTATCCCTGACTGGTGAATGCCAAAAAGGTAAACACGGGACAAGCCTTCGCATGCATTCCGGACGCCGCGCGCGGGCATGCGGCCCAGATGCAATCCAGATGCGAGCCGGATGCGGCCCGGATGCGAGCCGGATGCGAGCCGGACATGCGGCGGATGGAACCCGCCGTCGACAGGACAGGCCGGATGCGGGCACGCCCCGTTCCGGACGCATATGCGGGCGCAACACCGCCAAACCGGGGGAATACCATGCGCATCACACGTCTGCCTGCTCGCGTGCCGCTGGCACTGCCAGCCTTGCTGGTCCTGCTGACCTTGGGGCTTGTCCCTTGTGCATCCGTCACGTGGGCGGACCCACCCGCCGCCAATTTCCGCTCGGTGTCCGGCGCGGTCACCGTGGAGCGGGCAGGCAGCAGCACGGCCCCCGCACCGGGCGACCCGCTGCTGGTGGGCGACATTCTGCGCACCGGACCGGACGGCAAGGCCGGGGTCAGCTTTCAGGACGGCACGCGCATCGCCGTGGGGCCGGGTTCGGAACTGACGGTGCAGTCCTACCGCTTCGTGCCGCTGGAAAAGGACTACGATTTCGACGTGTACATGCAGCGCGGCGAGGCGGCCTATTCTTCCGGGCGGCTGGCCAAGCTGGCGCCAGAAGCCGTCAGGTTCCGCACGCCGCAGGCCGCAGTGGGCGTACGCGGCACCCGTTTTCTCATCCGCGCCGAATAGGGGGGCATCATGCGCACGCTGTTTTCCGTCCTTCTGCTGTGTCTCGTGCTGGGGGCCTGCGCGCCCAAGACCACCGTGGTGCTGGTGCCCGACGAAAACGGCAGCGTGGGTCGGGTGGTGGTGAAGGCGGGCGGGGCCGAACAGCCCCTGACCGCCGCCAACGAATCCACCCAGGTGGCCGACAAGCCCGCCGCGCCCAGGGTGATGCCGCAGCAGGAGGTGGACCGCATCTTCGGCAGCACCGTGGCCGCCATGCCGGAACCGCCCAAGAGCTTTCTGCTGTACTTCCCCACCGGTTCCACGGAGCCGGAACCCGCATCGCGCCCGGCGCTGGACGATGCCGCCGCCGACATCACCCGCCGCGCGGTGAGCAACGTTTCGGTCATCGGGCACAGCGACAGCGCGGGCGACCCCACCGCCAACCAGAAGCTGTCCATGGCCCGAGCCGACGCCGTGCGCCGCATGCTGGAAGCGCGCGGGGTGCCCTCTGGCGTCATGGCGCTTTCCGGCCACGGGGCCAACGACCCGCTGGTGCCTACCGCGCCCGGCGTGGCCGAGGCGAGGAACAGGCGGGTGGAAATCCTGGTCCGTTAAAGACTTCGGACAAACAGCACCTCATGCCCACGCCCATCATGCCCGCATCCCGTCCGGCGGCCATTTCGCGCCAGCGGCTGGTGGCCGCCGTCACCGTGGCCGGGCTGCTGCTGGCCGCGCTGCTCTGTCTTGCGGAGCCGGGCATGGTGCAGCTTGCGGACAACCGCATCCTCGACGCACTGGCCAGCCGCATGGCGCACGCCCCCGCACCGGATGGCCCGCATCACCCGGCTATCCCGGACCGGGTGGTCATCGTGGACATCGACGAGGAAAGCCTGGCCGTGGCGGGCCAGTGGCCGTGGCCGCGCTACCTCACCGGGGGCATCGTGCGCCGGGTGTCCGCCGCCCGGCCCATGGGGGTGGGGGTGGATATCCTGTTCTCCGAGCCGGACCGTACCTCCATCGCCACCATCCGCAACGCCTTCCAGCGCGACTTCGGGCTGGACATCGCCATCACCGGCGTGCCGCGCGGCATGGAGGACAACGACGCCTACTTCGGCAGCGTGCTGGCCGGGGCGGAAGCCGTGGGCGCGGTGATGCACCTGTTCGACCTGGTCACCCCCGACCCGGAAAACCTGCCCCGCCCATTGCGCGTGACCGGAGAAACCGCGGCCATCGCCCCGGCAGAGGCCACCGGCATATTGTGCAACGCCAGTCCCATCCAGGCGGGGCTGGCCACATCCGGATTCATCAACGTGGAAAAGGACGAGGACGGCAGCATCCGCCGCGTGCCGCTGATGCACCGCTTTCAGGGGCAATACTACCCCAGCCTGGCCCTTGCCCTGTTCATGCAGGCCCGCAACCTGCGGGAAGTACGCGTGGAAACGGACATGCTGGGACCGGTGCTGGTGGCGGGCACCACGCGCATTCCGGTGGACCGGGCGGCGCGCATGCGCCTGCGCTTCGACGGGGGCGCGCGGGCGCACCACTTCGTCCCGGCGGCGGAGGTGCTGCGCGGCACGCACGACCCGGCCCGGTTCGAGGGCCGCGTGGTCATCGTGGGGTCCAGCGCGGCGCGGCTCAACGACCTGCACCACACCCCGGTGTCGGCCAACTACCCCGGCACGGAAGTGCATGCCGTTGCCCTGGACAACCTGTTCGAGGGCACCCCCCTGCGCGAGCCGGACCACGCGGCGGCGTACCGGTTCCTGCCGGCGGCGCTGGTCACCCTGTTGGCTGGGCTGCTGTTCCTGCGGGCCGGGCCGTTGCAGGCGGGGGGCGCCACGCTGGCTGCGGCCCTGCTGATGCCCGCCGCAGGGTCCGCGCTGTTTGCGTGGCGGGGCATCGCCCTGCCCATGGCCGCCCCGGTCCTGTCCGCCCTGGCGCAGGGGGCGCTGCTGTCTCTCGCGCTGTACGCGCGGGAACGGCGCATGGCCTTCGTGCGGCTGCGCCAGTTGAACCACGCCCGGCAAATGACCCTGGAATCCATGACCGCCGTGGCCGAAAGCCGCGACGAAATCAGCGGCGCGCACATCAAGCGCACCCAGCACTACGTGCGGGCGCTGGCCGAGTCCCTGCGGGATATGGGCGGCAGGGAAACCTACCCCCAGCTGACCGAGGACTACATCGAACTGCTGTTCCACTCCGCACCGCTGCATGACGTGGGCAAGGTGGCCGTGCCCGACAGCGTGCTGTTCAAACCCGGCAAGCTCACCGACGAGGAATACGCGGTGATCCGCCAGCACGTGCGCCACGGACGCAACATCATCGCCAACGCGGCGCAGGGCATGGAGGACGACGCCTTCCTGCACCTGGCGGCGGAAATAGCCTGGAGCCACCACGAGAAATGGGACGGCAGCGGCTACATGGAAGGCCTGGCGGGCGAGGCAATTCCCCTGTCCGGCCGCCTGATGGCCGTGGCCGACGTGTACGACGCGCTGGTCTGCGCCCGGCAGTACAAGCCCGCCTTTCCGCACGCCAAGGTGCGCGAGATCATCCTGCAAGGCCGGGGCACCCACTTCGACCCCGCCGTGGTGGACGCCTTCCTGCTGGCCGAAGAGGAATTCAAGCGCATCGCCACCGCCTACCGCGACCCGGAACCGGGCCATACGCCCGCCCCGCCCCGCCCGGAGACCAGGTACAGCCCGGCGACCCCAGGCAGTAAGAAGCAAAACGCATACGGCGGACGTTCCTTCCGGAACATCCGCCGTGTGCGTTTCAACTACAGGTAAAATCAGACTCGGCCCGGCATTGCCACATGGGCCGCGCTAGCGCTCGCAAATCGCGTCAGTTTGCCTTCCGGCAAGGAAAACGAGTTTTTTGCGAAGGGAGTGTATTCTTCCATACACGACCGGAGCAAAAAACGATGTTTGACGTGGCCCGAAGGCAAACTGGCGCGATTTGCCTAGCCCATGCGGCGCTGGAGAAGGAGACTGTCCGCCAACACCAGCGCCGCCATGGCCTTGAGCACCGGCACCACGCGCGGGATGGCGCAGATGTCGTGACGGCCAGCCACCTGTATGGGCGCGGGCCTGCCGTTGGTGTCGATGGTGATCTGCTCCTGCGCGATGGAGGGGATGGGCTTTACCGCCGCGCGCAGCACGATGGGCTGCCCGTTGGATATGCCGCCCAGAATGCCGCCCGCATGGTTGGTGTGAAAGCCGCCGGGAATGATGGGGTCGTTGTTCTCGCTGCCGCGCAGGCGCGCCGCTTCCAGCCCCGCGCCCACCTCCACGGCCTTTACCGCGCCCACGGACATCAGGGCGTGGGCCAGCAGGGCATCCAGCTTGTCGAACACCGGCTCACCGAGGCCCGCAGGCACGCCGGTGGCCTCCACCTGCACGATGCCGCCCAGGGTGTCGCCCTCGGCCCGCACGTCGTGCACCAGCGATTCCCACGCGGGCACCACGTCCGGGTCGGGCGAAAAGAACATCCGCTCCTGCGCGCCCGCCGGGTCCACGACGTCGGCGGGCACGCCGCCGATCTCCACGGTGTAGGCGCGCACCGAAATGTCGTGCATGGCCAGCAGGGCAAGGGCCACGGCGCCACCCGCCACGCGCGAGACGGTCTCGCGCCCCGATGCCCGGCCGCCGCCGCGAAAGTCGCGCAGGCCGTACTTGGCGTCGTAGGTGATGTCCGCGTGGCCGGGGCGGTACAGCTTGGCCAGGTCGCCGTAGTCGCGCGAGCGCTGGTCTTCGTTGGCGATGTGGAAGCCGATGGGGGTGCCGGTGGTGACCCCCTCGAACACGCCGGAAAGCAGGCGCACGGTGTCCGGTTCCTTGCGTGCGGTGCCTGCAAGACCGGCGGATGCGTTGCCGGGGCGGCGCAGGTCCAGTTCGCGCTGGATGATCGATTCGTCCAGCGGCACCCCGGCGGGGCAGCCGTCCACCACGCCGCCAAGGCCGGGGCCGTGCGATTCGCCGTAGGTGGTCAGCCGGAAGATGCGACCGAAGGTGTTGCCGCTCATGGGTACTCCTGTGAACCGGAAAAGATGAAACCTATGCCGACGAGAACGGCGCTGTCAGGCGCAACACACCGCAAGGGTTGCGGAACCGGCCCCTAGCGGATGACCATCACCGGACACGACGCCATCTGCAACACCCGGTGGGTGACGCTGCCCAGCAGCAGCCCTTCCAACTCCGAATGCCCGCGCGAACCCATGATGATCAGGTCGCAGCGTTCGTAGTCGGCGGCGTCCACTATGGCCACTTCCACCTTGCCTTCCAGCACCCGGTCGGCAAAGGGCACGTTGCGCTCGCGCAGCAGGCGGCGGCAGGGTTCCAGCACTTCCTCGGCCTGGGCCACCAGCGAATTGCGGGCCTGGTCGTAGGCCACCTGCCCGAGAATGGGCGGGATGGACATGCGGCAGATGAGCAGCACCACCTCTGCCCCTACCAGCTTCGCGAAGTCGGCGGCGTATTCCGCCGCGCGCTGCGAGTAGTCGGAACCATCCACGGGGACGAGTATCTTGCGAATCTGCATGGCGACCTCACGAACGAACGCTGCGAAGGCTGGACACGGCGAAGGCAAAAACAGGGCAAGGGACATGGCCGCCGCGCGCTGCCACGGCACGGAATGCCAGTATGCCCCCGTGGGGGCGGGCATGGCAAGGGGCGCGGCAATCCGGAACCGCCCAAGGCCCCGGAAGACCGGGCATGTGCCCACCCGGCCCGGAGAGATGGCCGTGCATTATTCTTCCATCAGACTGACCAGCCGCTCCACCAGCGACCGCAGGTCGCCCCCGGCATCCAGCACCGCGCGGGCGCATTCGCGGTACAAGGGCTCGCGCACAGCCAGCACCTCAGCCACCTCGTCGGCGATGGGCCGCCCGGTCAGCGAGGGGCGCTGCGCGGCCAGCGGGTCGCGCGCAAGGCGTCCGGCCAGCAGGTCCACGCTGCCGCACAGGTAGGCCACAAGGCCCCCTTCGCGCAGCAGGCGCCGGTTTTCTTCCGCCAGCACCATGCCGCCGCCGGTGGCCACCACCAACCCGTCACGGCCAAGGGTGGCGCGCAGGGCCTCGGTTTCGCGCCGACGAAAGCCATCCCAGCCTTCGCGCTCCACGATCTGCTCCACGGTCATGCCCGCCGTGGCGGTGACCGTGGCGTCGGTATCCTCGAAATTCCATCCGGCGCGAGCGGCCAGGGCCTTGCCCACCGTGGTCTTGCCGCTGGCGCGCGGCCCCACCAGGTACACCCGCCGCGTATGCCGCGTATCGTCGTTCATGCATCCCCCGGCACCGTTCGGCCAACCAGTCCACATTCATCGCAGACTAGCCGTATTCATCACAGCTAGGCGTATTGACCGGCATTTCTTTTTTGCAGTACAAACCACCGACACCGCAACCCACGGTAGCCTCGCCGCCTGTCAGAATGCCTTGTCCGGACCGTTTGTCCGGATCATTCGCCCGGATCATTCGTACGGGCTGTCCTTTCCGCGCACGGCGTCCACCACACGTCCGGCGCACCGGCACGCGGCGCACGCGCAATGTATACACGGCCATTCTCCACCACAAGAGTCATCGGCATGTCCCACCTCGACCGGACCGCTACCATCGCCACCACCGCCGCCGCTACCGCCGCGGCCGCCACCGCGGCAACCGCCGCTCGGTGACGCAGGCTTGCGCCGTTGGTTCGAGGCGGCGCTGCCGCCTCTTTTCGTTTCAACCACGGAGAACTTCGCCATGAATCAGTTTCCGCGCATGCACCGTCTGCCTCCCTATGTCTTCGCGACGGTGAACGAACTGAAGATGCAGCTGCGTCGCCAGAACGTGGACATCGTCGACCTTGGCATGGGCAACCCCGACATCCCCACGCCCCAGCACATCGTGGACAAGCTGGTGGAAGCATCGGGCAAGGGCGTGAACCACCGCTACTCGGTGTCGCGCGGCATCCCCAACCTGCGCAAGGCCATCTGCGACTGGTACATGCGCCGCTTCGGCGTGTACCTTGACCCGGACACCGAAGCCGTGGCCACCATGGGCGCCAAGGAAGGGCTTTCGCACCTGTCGCTGGCCATGCTGTCGCCCGGCGACGTGGTGTTCGCGCCGGACCCCACCTACCCCATCCACACCTATGCCCCCATCATTGCCGGGGCCGACGTGCGGCGCATTCCCATCGGGCGCGGGCGCGACTTCTTCGAAGACCTGCTGGTGGCCACCCGCCAGACCTGGCCGCAGCCCAAGCTGCTGTTCATCAGCTACCCGCACAACCCCACCTGCGAGATAGCCGCGCCGGAATTCTTCCAGAAGGTCGTGGACTTCGCCAAGGAACACAAGATCTACGTCATCCACGACTTCGCCTACGCGGACCTTGCCTTCGACGGGCACATGCCGCCCAGCTTCATGCAGGCCGAAGGCGCAAAGGACGTGGGCGTGGAATTCTTCTCCATGTCCAAAAGCTACTCCATGGCCGGGTGGCGCATGGGCTTCTGCGTGGGCAACCGCGACCTGGTCTACGCACTTACCCGCATCAAGAGCTACCTCGACTACGGCCACTTCCAGCCCATCCAGATTGCGGCCACCGTGGCCCTGAACGGCCCGCAGGAATGCGTGACCGAAATCGTGGACACCTACCGCAAGCGCCGCGACGTGCTCATCGAAGGCCTTGGCCGCGCAGGCTGGGTGGTGCCGCCGCCCAAGGGCACCATGTTCGTGTGGGCCCAGATTCCCGAAGAATTCCGCGCCATGGGTTCCGTGGAATTCTCCAAGCTGCTGCTCAAGGAAGCCCACGTGGCCGTTTCTCCGGGGCTGGGCTTTGGCGCGCACGGCGACGACCACGTCCGCTTCGCCCTCATCGAGAACGAACACCGTACCAAGCAGGCCATGAAGGGCATCAAGAAGGCGCTCTCCGGGAGGTCGTGTGGGTAGCGAAAGCGACAAGCCGGGCGGCAAGCGCCCCATGCCCCCGCGTCCGTTAGTCATTGGCATGGCCGGGTTCGGCACCGTGGGCAGCGGCCTTGCCCGCGTGCTGGACGAGAACCGCCAGTGGATCACCGAACGCACCGGACGCGAAATGGTCATCAAGACCATTCTGGTGCGCGATCTCGCCAAGCCGCGCGCCTGGCCCGTGCCCGACGGCGCCACCCTGACCGCCGACCCGACAGTGCTCACCGACGATCCGGAAATCGACGTGCTGGTGGAGCTGATGGGCGGCATTGCCGCGCCCCACGCCATCATCCAGCGCGCGCTGGAAGCGGGCAAGCACGTGGTCACCGCCAACAAGGCCCTGCTGGCCGAAAACGGCTACGACCTGTACCGTCTGGCCGAGCAGAAAAACGTGGGCCTGCACCACGAGGCCAGCGTGGCCGGGGGCATCCCCATCGTCCAGACGCTGAAGGAGAGCCTCGCGGGCAACCGCATCGGCTCGCTGGTCGGCATCCTGAACGGCACGGCCAACTACATCCTGTCCGAGATGACCAGCAACGGCCTGGACTTCGCCACCGCCCTCGGGCAGGCGCAGGAACTGGGCTACGCCGAGGCGGACCCCACGCTGGACATCGAAGGGCACGACACCGCCCACAAGCTGGTGCTGCTGATCCGCCTGGCCTACGGCATGGATTACCCCTACGCCGAACTGCCCGTGCAGGGCATTGCGGGCATCGACCGCATGGACATCGAGTTCGCGCGCGAGCTGGGCTTTCGCATCAAGCTGCTGGCCCAGGTGCGCGAGGTGGACGGCAGGCTGGAGGCCGGGGTGTTCCCCACCCTGGTCAAGCACACCTTCCTCATCGCCCGGGTGGGCGGCGCGTACAACGCCATCCGCCTGGAAGGCAACGCCGTGGGCCCCGTGTTCCTGCACGGGCTTGGCGCGGGCAGCCTGCCCACCGCCAGCGCCGTGCTGGCCGACCTGATGACCGTGGCGCGCGGCGCAGCCCCGCACAACACCGGCTTTCAGCGCCAGGTGCCCCCCCGTGCGAACATCCTGCCCCCGGCAGATGCCGAAAGCAGCTACTACGTACGCGCCATGGTGCCGGACAACCCCGGCGTGCTGCGCGACCTGGCCGGGGCCATGGCCGACCACTCCATCAGCATCGCCCAGGCCATCCAGAAGGGACAGCACCCCCAGGGCGTGCCCCTGGTGTTCATGACCCACGCCGCCAAGGCCAGCGCCATTCAGGGCGCCATTGCCCAGGTGCAGGCGGCCGGGTTGCTGCTGGCGCCCCCCGTCTGCTACCGGGTGTTGCAGTAAACGGCCAGAACGCGGGCAATTGCATCGTCAAACGGCCCTTTTGACTACGGTCGAGTACAACAAGAGTACACTCCCTTCGTCAAAAGGGCCGTTTTCCTTGCCCTTACCCACGTTCTGACCGTTTACAACGCCAGCCTGTTCCACCTGTTTTCAGAGGATGCCTTGCTTCCCTATACTCCGCGCCGGTCTTTCGGTGCGGATGGCTGGTGCGGACACGGTGCCGGAAATTACGCGTTTTTTCGCCGGGCAAGGCGACGCGGTATTTTTCCGCGCAGATCGGCAGCCGTTAGGCGAGCGCAACGCGCGAGTCTTACGGATGGCGACCGCAACGTGTCTGCGCTAACTCAAACGCCACCACCAGTTCCGCCATGCACACGCCCCGCATCATCTGCATCCTCGACGGCATGGCCGACCTGCCCGCCCGTGACGGCCAGCCAACCCCGCTGGCCGCCGCGAACACGCCCACCCTCGACCGTCTTGCCGCCACCGGCACCGCCGGTCGCTGCCAGGTCATCCCTTACGGCGCGGAAGCCGGGTCCGACGCAGGCATCCCCGCCCTGCTCGGCTACGACCCGCTGCGCCACCCCGTCGCGCGCGGCCCCCTGGAAGCCCTGGCCGCCGGGCTGCCCCTTGGCCCCCGCGACACGGCATGGCGCTGCAACGTGGTGGCGCTGGACGCCCATGGCCGCATGGCCGACCCAGCCGCCACCCTGCTCCCCGCCACGGAACAAACCATTGCCCGCATCGTGCGCGCTGTCTTCCCGGCCCCGGCCCATGCCACGGCCCATGGCGGCGGCTTTCGCTTCACGGTGGTGGAACGGGATGACGGACACGCCGCCTCCCCGTCTTCTCCCGCCACGCCCGTGTCTTTTGCGCCCGCCTCTTTCACGCCCGCCGGACCGCAGGATGTCATCGGACAATCCCCCGCCAACGCCCTGCATGATCTTGCCCGCCACCACCCGGCCCTGCACGCGCGCATCACGGCGGCCAACGCGCACCTTGCCGGGCTCACGATACCGGACGCACCCCACGGACTGGCCCTGTGGCCGTGGGGGTGCGGTCACCGCCCCGACCTGCCGCCGTTTTCCACCCGGTACGCCGCCTCTTCGCCGCCCCCCGACGCGCCCCTCACCGCCGCCATGGTGGCGGCAGTGCCGCTGGCACGCGGGCTGGCCCTGGCTGCCGGGCTGACCGCGCCCGAAATCCCCGGCGCCACCGGCGGCGCGGACACCGACCTTGCCGCCAAGGCCGCAGCCGCGCTCGCCTTGCTGGCGGACCACGCCGTGGTCTTCATCCATGTGGAAGGCCCGGACATGTGCGCCCACGCCCGCGACGCCCACGCCAAGTCATCCCTGCTGACCCGCATCGACGCGGAACTCATCGCCCCGCTTCGCGCGGCCCGACCGGACGCCCTGCTCTGCGTCACCTGCGACCATGTCACCCACTGCGGCGATGGGCGCCACCACCCGGACGCCGTGCCCTTCCTGCTACACGGACCGGGCGCGCTGCCGCATCCCGCCGCCCGCTTCGACGAAGCCGCCTGCGCGGCCACCGGCCTGCGCATTCCCTCCGGCCCCGCCCTGTTGGACATGGTGCTGCGGGGCACCGCCAACCCGTCTGACGGTGAAGCCGACCTGACCGCACGGCAAGGCTGACAGGACGGCAAGGTCTGACGGGGCAGACAGGGCAAAACAGACCGTCACCCTGCCACCCGCTGCGCACTCCCTCTGCGCTGCCCTTCCCCGCAGTACACGCAAAAGGGGCGCCCCATGGGGACGCCCCTTCTCGCATGCACGCATTCTCAATCCGTTGCACGCACGCCCGCTTCGCGGTAGGGCCACACCAAAGGAGGCCCGCATGCATCGCACACCATCACGCATCCGTTCCGGCCCGTGTCCGTTCGCGGTGCGCGCCGCAGCGGCGGTCCTGCTGACCCTGCTGCTGGCGCTGCCCCCGACGCTGGTCCTGACGGTAGCCGTCCTTTCCGCACAGCCCACACAGGCCGCACAGAATGCCGCCTACCACGGCAACGTGCAGTCGCGCATCTTCCACCGCCAGGGCTGCACCTACTACGCGTGCAAGGCCTGCACGGCGGTGTTCACCACGCGCAAAGCAGCCCTTGACGCAGGCTTTCGCCCCTGCAAGGTGTGCAAGCCGTAGCGGCTGCGGCCAAATCAGGCTTTCCGTTCGTCACCAATGAGCGGAAAAACCAACCCGATCAGGCCATCACGCGCTTGCGATATGCGTACAGATGGTAAGCGTTGAAGGCCAGGAACAGCCCGCCCGCCACGATATGCGCCCGCTCGCGCCCGGCCAGCCCGAACAGCACCAGCGCCGCCAGTGATCCGGCCATGCCCCGCTTGGAGATGCGCATGGCCTCGGCCTTGGTCAGGCGGCGGCAGCAACACGATTTCTTCGGGGCCGCCGGTTCCTGCGCCGCAAAGGCTTCCAGCATCTTGGCCGCTTCCAGCAACTGTTCCTGGGTCACGGCGTCCGGGTCGTACTCCACCAGCAGGCCGCCGGTGCGCGGGTTGGCCGTGGCGGAAAGCACGCCCGGCGTTTCGCGCAGGGTGCCTTCGATGGCGGCGGCCGCCTCCGGATTGCGCAGCGCATCGCACCGGATGCGCACCCTGCCGTCGATGAAGCTGCTGATCATGATCCACCTCTCCTTGCCGCGCCGGGCGCGGCCCTGCTGCGGATGCGTCCGTTATGCCGAGCCGGAACCGCTGGCCTTGCGGGCAGCCTTGCCGGTGGCCTTGGTTCCGCCCTTGACGGTCCCGGGCTTTGTGGTCCTGGGCGTTGTGGTCTTGGCCGACTTGGCGGGCTTGGCGGATTTCGTGGCCTTGACGCCGGACTTGCCGGAGCGTTCCGGCGCGGTCTTCACCTCTGCCGTTGCCACGGCGGTGGCAGTGGCGTCTGCGGCCCCCGCAGCCTTGGCCCGCGCGGCGTTCGCCGCTCCGGCGGCCTTGCCCTGCTTGCCAGCCTTCGCCGGTTTTCCAGTCTTGACCGGAGCCTTGGCCGGGGCCTTGTCGGGATCCTTGCCCTGCGTGGCGATGTCCGTCTCACCAGCCGCCCGGGCCTTGCGCGTCATGGAACCCACCGCCTTGGCAGCGCCCTGCGCGGTGGCCTTCAGCGCGGCCCTGACGGCGGCACCAGCACCGGCCACCCCCGCCGCAACCCGTGCGGCGGGCGAAACCGCTGCGGCAACCGGATCGGCAGCTGCCTCGCCGGTCATGCCAACGGGCAATGCCATCACGCCCGGCTTGCGATCCGCGCCGCGCCGCCCTTCCGCCGCGCCATTGCCCAGCATGGGCCGCATGGCGTTCAGGGCCACGCCCACGGTGGTCAGGTTGTGCAGCAGGGCCAGCATGCCGGGTTGCGCCCGGCCCACCAGGCCAAGGGCCATGAAGGCCGAATTCAGCCCCATGATGGACCCGAAGTTCAGGTGGATGCGCCGCAGGGTTGCCTTTGCCAGGTGGCGCGCCACCAGCAGTTCCGCAAGGTCGTTGCCGGAAAGCACCACGTCGGCCACCTCGCGGGCAAGGTCGGCCCCGTCGCGCAGGGACACGCCCACGTCGGCGGCGGACAGGGCAGGCGAATCGTTGATGCCGTCGCCCACCATGACCACCTTGCCGCCCTCGGCCTGCAACTGCCGCACGATGTCGGCCTTGTCGGCGGGCAGCACCTGGGCGCGCCATTCGTCCACGCCCACGGCGTTGGCCACCGCAGCCGCCGTCACCGGCCCGTCGCCGGTCAGCATGACGATGCGTTTCACACCCTGTTCGCGCAGGCCGCGCACCACCTCGGCGGCCTCTGTCCGCAACGGGTCTTCAATGCACAAGATGCCCGCCAGTTTGCCGCCGATGGCCAGGTGCAGGATGGAATAGCCCTTGGCGGCCCATTCGTTGACCACCGGCAGGAATTCGTCCAGGGGCACGCCTTCGTCCTCGTGGACGAAGTGGCGGCTGCCCACCAGCACGCGCTTGCCGCGCAGGCGCGAGGCGATGCCGTGGGCCACCACGTATTCGACCTCGGCGTGTTCTTCCTGGTGGTCCAACGCTTCCTGTTCGGCCTTGCGCACCACGGCGCGGGCCACGGGATGGGGAAAATGCTCTTCAAGGCAGGCGGCCAGGCGCAGCACGTCGTCGCGGCCATGCCCGTTCAGCGAGATGACCTCGGCCACGCGGGGACGCGCCTCGGTGAGGGTGCCCGTCTTGTCGAAGACCACGGTATCCGCGCCCGCCAGCCCCTCGATGAACCGGCCACCCTTGATGAGCACGCCGTGGCGGGCACCTTCGCGCATGCCGGTCAGGATGGCCAGGGGCGTGGCCAGGCGGATGGCGCACGAATAGTCCACCAACAGCACCGACGCGGCGCGGGCCACGTCGCGGGTGACTGCCCACACCCCGCCCGCTAACAGGAAACTGTACGGCACGATGGCGTCGGCCAGGCGTTCCGCCTTGCCCTGCACGTTTGCCTTCAGGGCCTCGGATCGCTCAATGAAGCCCACGATCTGGTTGATGCGCGTTGCAGACCCCACGCCGGTGGGCCGAATGTCCAGCCGCCCTTCCTCCACCACCGTGCCCGCGTAGACCGATGCCCCGGCGCGCCGGGCCACGGCCAGCGGCTCGCCGGTCATGGAGGTCTGGTTGACCATGGCCTCGCCCTCGGCCACCACGCCGTCCACGGGAATGGACGACCCGGCCCGCACGACCACCAGGTCGTCGTCGGCCAGGGCGGAAAGGGGCACCTGCACCTCTGCCTCGCCACGCTTCACCCACACGGTGTCCACGTCAATGGCCAGGCTTTCGGCCAGGCTTTCGCGCGACTTCTTGCGGGTCCATTCCTCCAGGAATTCGCCCACGGCGAACAGCGCGGTGATCAGCCCCACGGAGCGGAAATCGCCCCGCACCAGCGAGATGCCCAGCGCCGCCGCGTCCAGCACGTCCACGTTGAGACGGCCCGATGCCAGCGAACGCCCCCCCTTGAGCAGGAAGGGCAACGCGCGGAAGAAGGCGGAAACCATGCGCACGATGCGCGGCAGGAAGGGGCGCAGGATCAGGTAGCGGATCAACCCGCCCGCGCCAGGCGCGGCACCGGCCATGGCCAGTCCGTTCAGTCCGCCCAACCCGGCCACGCCCGGCGCGCCAGCCGACAGGGCTGCACCGTCCAGAGCCATGCCGTGCAAACCGGCCATGCCGGGAGCCCCCGGCGGCAGGTGCGCCCCCATGGGGCCGCGCGCCTTGCGGGCAGCAACGGCGGCAGGGCCGACATTGCCCGATGACGGACCGGCAGACATGCCTGCCGCCCTGCCCTTGCCCCGGCCACCCTTGGCATCGGACTTGCCGCCGGGCTTCTCCGGTGACCTGTCCGCAGACGCGCGCGCCCCGCCCGGGTGTTCGGAAGCCTCGGCCTTTCTGCCCGGCGTACGGCGCGCTGCGCCCCCGGCCACAAAGCCGTCCACCACGGCCAGCACCTCGCCCCGCGCGGCGGGACGGGCGTAGCGTACCAGCACGCTGCCGGTGGTGGCGGTGGCGTGCGCCTCTGCCACGCCGTCAACGGCCACGATGCGGGCCACAAGGTCCTGCGCCCGGTCCTGGGAAAACGAACCGGGGGCGCAGCGCAGGCGCAGGCGCCCCGGCAGTTCGTGTGCTATGCGATAGTCCATGCGCCTCGTCCGTTGCGGATTTGGTCGAAGGGTGATCCGGAGCCTGTTCGTTCAGATCCGGCTAGGCCTTGGCGGCTTCGGCAGCTTCGGGCGCGGCGGTTTCGGCGGCGTCCTTGCGCTGCTTGTGCACGTGCTCGGCCTCGGCCACGATGTCTTCCATATGCTCGCGCACGGTTTCCGCATAGGCAGAGGCCTTGTCCTTCAGGTCGAAGCCATGGCTCAGCAGGTCGGCCATGGCAGGACGGATGTCGAACTTGCCCCGGCCCAGCATCACCGCGCCAAGGGCGCCCAGCGCCACGCCGCCCACGAAATACAACCCGTACTTGTAGCTCTCGTTCATTCCCGTCTCCTTGTGATGAGTGCGCCGTCACGCGTCCGGCCCATGTTCGGCCCATGTTCGGCCCATGTTCAGCCCATGCCCGGCAGCATCCACGCCAGCCCGGTGCCGTGCGGGTTCGCCACCTTATTTGATATCGAAAATCACTGTCAATGCCCCTTCCCCGTCCTGTCCGGCCAAAGTCGACCGGCAAGGGCGGAAAATACGGATTCGCCAACGCTAGCACCCGTCACCGGATCGTGACAATATTTTTTCATTTTTGTGGCTGATTATCACGATCAACTTCAACCTACCGTTCTCTTTACACAACTAAAAACGGCGCCCTTCACGCAGGTGAAGGGCGCCGGTATGGGCATCGGCGGGGCAGGTACGCCGGTCGGTCTGGCAGGGCTGGCCGGTGGGCCGGTGGGCTGGTGGCCGGGTCGATGCGTTCGATGCGTCCGGTGTTGCGCTAGTGCTTCAACACCTTGACATACATGAAGTACCCAATGAGTCCAAGCACGACGATACCACCGACAATGGAACCGATATCCGCGAAACTCATGGTGCCTCCTCGGGCCTGGCCCGACAGGATCGGCAGGCGGCTTCCGTCGTCCACCGGGTTTGTGCCGCACCCCGCGAGGCGGAAATGGCGGCGCGTTGCAGGGCGCCGCCGGAGCGGCACGGGGTATGTATACGGCATGACTGGATACGGGACGGCCCCGCCGCATGGGGAAGCGGGAAGGGGCGGAAAGCGGACGCGACCGCCCGGCGTGATGCCCTGCAGGCGGCACGGACGCGAGGCTGTCCGGAGATGGCCGGGGGAGGAACGAAGCGGTCCGCGCGCGCCAGCCGGGCCAGTCGCGCCAGTCGGTACCGCGTGACGGACATGCGGCACTGGGCCGGAGAAAGGGACGACTGCGTCCGATGGGCGTAGAGGGAAGAAAGATGAAAGGCGGGCATGACACGGCGTGAACGCATGGCCTGGCCTCCCGCGCCATGTGGCGCAGCACGGAGATTTCGGCATGCATCGGCCGTATGGCGCTCGTTGAGCGTCCGGTCGGTGCAAGGGCATGTTCCGCCCGGCAGCTTGCCAAGTCAAGGCAAAACCGGGTGAATGGGAAAAAAAGTACATGGACTGACGCTAAAAAAACGTTCCACATGCGATCGGCGCGTGAGAACTCCCAAAATCCCCAGCGAGCACCCGCCGCACTACCCGACAACCCGCCACCAGCGCGCCAATGCAACGGGGCGCACGGTCGCCAGTCCGCCAGTCCCGTTGCCCGCCAGTTTCGTGGCCTGCCGGTTTCGCGGTCTGCCAGTTTCGCGGTCTGACGGTCCGCTACTCGGTGTCCGGGCCGATGAACTCGCCAGCCAGTCCAGACCAGGCCCGCAACGGGTCCCGCGCATCCGCTCCACCCGGCACGCCTTGCGTATCGGGGGCACCGGGCGCCTCCGTCCCGTAGGGTTCGGCCTCGTTTTCCTCGAAACGCACCACAAAGCTGGCCCCCGCAGGACCGGATGCCACCTCCAGCCGCCCGCCCAGTTGCGCCACCAGGCTGCCCACCAACTGCATGCCCAGCGTGGCACCCCCGGCAGGGTCGAAGCCTTCCGGCAGCCCCACCCCATCGTCGGTGACGCGCACCTCCACCTGCCGTCCCTCACGCCGGGCGGCTATGGCGATACGCCCCGCGTCCCTACCGGGAAAGGCGTGCTTGATGGCGTTGGTGACCAGTTCGTTGAGAATCAGCCCGCAGGGGATGGCCGCCGACACCGGCAGGTACAGCGGCGGCAGGTCCAGCGCCAGTGCCACCTCGGCATCCACCGACGCCTGCACCAGCTTGCGCGCCAGCCGCTCCACGTAGTCGGCAACGTTCACGCTGGCCAGGTCGTTGGCGCGGTACAGTTCCTCGTGCGCCAGGGCCATGGAGGCCACGCGGTTGCGGCTTTCGATGAACCGCTCGCGGTCGGCGGCCCCGTCGGCATAGGCCGCCTGCAAGTTCAGCAGGCTGACGATGAGTTGCAGGTTGTTCTTGACCCGGTGGTGCACCTCGCGCAGCAGAATCTCCTTTTCGCGCAGCGAGGCGCGAATGTCCTCTTCCGCCTTGCGGCGGGCGGTGACATCCTCGGCCACCCCGGCCACGCGGTAGACGTTGCCGTCTCCGTCGCGCACGGGAAAGGCCCGCGCATGCACCCAGCGCACCTCGCCGCCGGGCCGCACGATGCGGAACTCTGCGTCGACAGGGGTGGCCGACGTGGCGATGCCCGCCATGGCGGTCTCCACCGCGTTCCTGTCGTCGGGGTGCACGGTGCCCAGGCGCGGACCGTCGCCCCGCATGGCGTCCTGCACCGGACGCCCCCAGACCGTTTCATAGGCCGGAGAAAGGTACAGCAGCCGGTCGCTGGCAAGATCGCGCACCCAGAACACCTCGCTGGTGTTCTCCATCAACTGGCGGAAACGTTCCTCGCTTTCCGCCAGGGCCCGTTCGAACTCCCTGCGCTCGGCGATTTCCCGCCGCAGGCGGCGGTTGGCGTCCTCCAGGTCTTCGGTGCGACGGCGCACCAGCCCCTCCAGGGTTTCGCGGCGGCGGCCCTGCTCGCGCAGCAGTTCTGCCCGCAGCAGGCAACGCACCAGCGCCCTGTCGAGCACGGCCATGTCCTCGATGGGCTTGATCACGAAGTCCCATGCGCCCAGGCGCAAGGCCCGCGCCAGTTCGCGCACCTCGCTGGTGCCGGACACCACGATGACCGGCACCGTGGGGTCCTGCGCGGCGATGCAGGGCAGCACCTCGGCCCCGCTCTTGCCGGGCATGCGCCAGTCCAGCAGCACCGCATCGGCGCCGCGCTCGTCGAACAGGGCCAGCGCATCGGCGCCGCCGCCCGCCTCGCGCACGGCATAGCCCGCATCGCGCAGGTAGCCGCACATGGCGGTGCGGGCCACCGGGTCGTCGTCCACCACGAGGATGGCGGGAATGCGTTCGGAGGACGGGCGTGGGTCCATGAAGGTCTCCTGTGCAGATGGCCTTACCGTTTGCTCTCCACAGGGGCTGTTTCCAAATTAGGATTTTCGTTCGTTGGCAAGGAAAACGAGCCTGCCATGAGGGAGTGCCCTAGCCGTTAGGTGAGTGGAGCGAACCTTACGGATAGGGACCGCAGCGCGTACTCTTATCGTATTTGACCGATACGGCAGGTGAAGTTTGACGTCGCCAACGGGCGAAAGGACTATTTGGAAACGGCCCCTAACGGGTACGGGGCAGCAGCAGCCACGCCGGTCCTGGCGCATCAAGATGCCCGGCCACGGCGGACGCGCGGTCGCCCGCGCCGCAGAACAGGTCGATGCGGTAGCCCTTGATGGCCCCGCCGGTATCCTGCGCAAGGCCAAGGCCGGTCACGGCACCGCCGCCCGCTGGCTGCGGCACCGGGGCGGAAAAGGCCACCAGCGCGCCGGAAGGCAGCACGGAACGGTCCGTGGCCAGGCTTACCCACGGGGTCAGCGGCCTGCCCGTGCACCCCAGCGGACCGCTGGCGCGGCCTTCCTCCAGCCGGAAAAAGACGTAGCTGGGGTTGGTGTTCATGAGCTCCCGCGCCTGCGCGGGGTGACTTTCCAGCCACTGGCGGATGGCGGGCATGTTCACCCCGTCGGGCGGCAGTTCGCCCCGTTCCTTCAGGATGCGCCCGATGGACACGTAGGGCCGCCCGTTCTGCGCGGCGTACAGCACGCGGGCCTCGCTGCCGTCGGTAAAGCGCAGCCTGCCGGAGCCCTGCACCTGAAGGATGTACACGTCCACCGGGTCCGCCGCCCAGGCCAGTTCCAGCCCCTTGCCGCGCAACGCCCCGGCGTCGATTTCCGCGCGGTCGTAGTACGGCTTCAGCGTGCGCCCCTTGGGGCCGTTCACCACCCGGTAGGTCATGCGCTGCTTGCCGGACCCGGAGGCGGCCACCTCGGTCACGCGCATGTCCGGCGGAGTGCGGTAAATGGGGTGCGCGTAGCCGGGCGCGGGGCTGCGGCTGGCGCGCAGCACCGGCTCGTAGTAGCCGGTCCAGGCGGTGTCCACGCGCAGCCAGCGGAACCGTTCGGCCAGCAGGCCGGGGTTGGCATCCAGTTCGGGCAGCAGGCCGGACAGTTGGCGCAGGGCGGCCATGAAGTCCGCGTTGGTCGCGCGAACGCCCGGGCGGTCCAGGGCCACGCCGCCAGCCGGGCGGGTGGCCATGTAGGAAAGGCTTTGGGCCAGGGCCGGGGCCAGGTCGTTCCACGAGGCAAGCCCCTGGCTGCGCGGGTCCATGGCCGCGATGGCGGCGCGGATTTCGTCGGGCGCGGCCTCGGTGTACGCGGGCAGCGGCGGCAGCGACAGAGCCGGACGCGCCGGGGCCGGGGCCTGCGTCACGGCGGGGGTGCCCGGCGCGGGAACCGCAACCTGCGGCGCGCGCGATGCACAGCCGGAGATGATCAGTGCCAGCAGCAGCGCCCCGGCGGCGCGGCCACGGCCCGGCGACGTGAAGGACGCGGGCAAGGCCATGGAGAGGGACAGGCCGCGCGTGCTCGCGGCTTTGGCTTTCGCCACGAAATGGCGTACGAATCGACACGCCGCGCCACGCGGCAGGAGGTTGCGAAACATATGGATGGCTTTCCCGTGCCTGAAATCTGGTTGGCCCATCGGGTGTCCTACGGTGAAACGGACATGATGGGCGTTGTATACTATGCGGAATACCTGCACTTCTTCGAACGCGCCCGCAGCGAATTCATCCGCTCGCGGGGCATGGGCTATGCCACCGTGGAAGAACGCGGCATCATCCTGCCGGTGCGCGAGGCACGCTGCCGCTACCGCAGCCCGGCCCGTTTCGACGACCTGATCCAGGTACGCGCGGGCATCAGCGAATGGGGCCGCGCCTCGCTGACCTTCGTGTACGAGATTCGGGACGAGGGACGCAACAGGTTGCTGGCCGACGGCATGACCCAGCACGCCTGCATCAACCCGCAGGGCAAGCCGGTGCCGGTGCCCGAATGGCTGCGTGATTTGCTGAAATAGCACGCCTCTCGGCAAGCAGGGCGCTCACGCGTGCAGGCTTGTACACTTCAGACAACGAATGTGCCTGCTCGCTTGACTGGTCAGTGGACCGGGCGTAGGGCATGGCCCATGTTCCTCGACGTCCACACCCATGCCTTCCACCCCAAAATTGCGTCCAAGGTCCTGCAACAGCTGGAATCGCACTACGGCATCTCGCCCGTGGGCGAAGGCGTGGTGGAAGACCTGCTGCCCCGCGCCAAACGCGCCGGGCTGGACGGCGTGGTGGTGCACTGCGCCGCCACCGCCGCCGCGCAGGTGGTGCCCGCCAATGCCTTTGCCGTGGAATTGCAGCGCCACCACCCGGAAGTGGTGGCCTTCGGCACCGTGCATCCCGAATATCAGGACTGGGAGCACCAGTTGGACCGACTGCGCGCGGCGGGCATCCGGGGGCTGAAGCTGCACCCGGAATTCCAGGGCTTCCGCCTGGACGACCCGCGCCTTTTGCCCATCATCGAGGCGGCGCAGAACGACTTCGTGTTCATGTGCCACATCGGCGACAAGCTGCCCCCGGCGGAAAACCCCTCCTGCCCGTACAAGCTGGCCGCCCTGCTGGATGCCTTTCCGCGTGCCCGGTTCATTGCCGCGCACCTTGGCGGCTACCTGCACTGGCAGTATGCGCTGGAGGCGCTGGTGGGCCGCGAAGTGTGGATGGACACTTCCAGCAGCCTCTCCTTCATCGACGACGCCACCCTGCGGGCCATCTTCAACAGGCATGACCGCGAGCACATCCTGTTCGGCAGCGACTACCCCCTGTTCGACCCCGCCGACGAATGCCACCGCCTGCAACGGCGGCTGGACCTTTCCGACGGCGAGATAGAGGTGCTGCTGTCCAGCGCGGCCACCCTGCTGGGACTCGACGGGCAAACGAACGCCGCCGCGCCCGGCGCATAGCTGCGGGACACGGCGGCACGACGTTCGTCGCTTCATGGACGCACGGGCTTTCCTGATGCCGGGCGCACCGGCATGGCGCCACCGGAGAACGGGGGCTTGCCCCCGCCGGATCACACCAGCTGCAAGTATCCGATGAAATTGTCGATGCCGCGCAGGCGGCAGTCCGCGTAGCGGCGCACGTATTCCTCGAAGGTCATGCGCCGCCCGTAAATGTTGTATGTGGCATCCGGCCCGCCGAATGCCAGCCCGTGGTGGGCGGCCACCTGCGGGTGGATGGGCAGCTCGAACTCCGGGTACGGGTCGGTGAACCCCTCGCGTACCGCCGGGGGCAGCGGGTCCATGCCCAGCGCCGCCAGCACCCCTTCCGCCACATGCAGCACCAGCCGTCGGTTGGGATGGTTGATGGTGGCAAACAGCCGCTCCTGCTTCCACAGCGCCTCCACCAGTTCCACCGTGGGGGCCACCACGGCGGGGATGACCTCCGGCACCGCGCTTCCGCCCCTGCCTGCCCTGCTCCCCCCGTCGCCCCCGACCATGCCCGGTTCCGCGCCCGCCCCGCGCTCCTTGTCCCGCTCCACATCCAGTGACGCGCGCAGCATGGCGTCCAGGTCGTACTTGGCCGCGATGTCGCCGTGCAGGTACACGTGCAGGATTTCCGCCATGCCGAGGCCCATGGACACCAGCCGGTCCAGGAACGCATCGCCGAAATCCATGGGGCTCTTGTTGGTCCAGAACGGCCAGTAGCCCGTGAACAGCATGTTGGGCAGGCGCAGCACCCGCGCAGCCGGGTTGACCATGGACAGCAGCCGGTCGGAGGCGTGGTCGTCCCACTTTTCGCCCAGGTGCTGGTACAGGAACAGCCCGCAACCGGACAGTTCGGCGGGGGCCACGCGCTCGCGCAGGTAATTGGTGTAGCGGCGGATTTCGTAACGCGCGGCAAACTGCGGCGAGGCGGCCAGCAGTTTCGCCAGCGGATCGCCCTGGCAGTTGGCGTGGATGAGGCAGAGGCTGCGGTGCGGTGTGGTCATGGGAATCTGCGCGAGAACTGGCGGTTGAAGGTGCGATGCGCGTGCGCCCCCGGAATGGGGCCGGACTGCGGGGACTGCGGAAACTGGGGGAACTGCGAAAACCGGGGGGCTGGCAGACGGCAGGCCGCCGGGCAGCGCAACTGCCAGGCGTGGTCATCCGTCGCCATCTGTTCGGCGGGAGCGCCCCTTTTCTTTACATCCCCACCCGATTGTGGAACACTATCTTGTGGGCATGCGTCCAACGACATGCCCCCAGTGCCGGGAGCCACTGTGCCCGGCTTGTACACCCAACCCCCCGTACAGACAATGCTCATCGCCGTCCGCGCGCGACGCGTCATACCTCTCGCAGGTGAGGGTCCAGCACGAGACCCGCGCGACCTGTTTTCGCCGCCCCGCGTTCTCGACGACCATGTCGTTGTGATCCGGGGCGTTTTCTTGGACGGTGCCGGGCAGGCGGCATTGACTGATGGCGCGTGCACCACGCCGCCCGACGCGAATGTCCCTGATGGCGCGAATGCCCCAGATGGCGTGGGTGCCCCGAATGGCGCGGATGGCGCGGCCCGCGTGCTCTCCGGGTTGCGCGGGGGCGTCATCGAGGCCGTGGAACCCATGGATGCCTTCCGCCGCCGCGCGGGGGTTCCCCTGTCCGACCTTGGCGAGGTCACCCTGACGCCCGGCGTGGTCAATTGCCACACACACCTCGAACTTTCGCACCTGGCCGGGCGCACCGTGCTTGGGGGCGGCTTTGTGCCGTGGGTGAAAAGCCTGCTGTCGCTCGTGGCCGCCGGGGCCGAAACCCCGCCGGATGTCCGCGCCGCCGCGCTGACCGAAGCCGCCCGCCAGCTTGCGGCCTGCCACACCGCCCACGTGGGCGACATCACCGCCGTGGCCCCCGCCGCCGTGCACCGGGCCATGCAGGCCGCGTCCATCGGCTGTTCACACTTCGCGGAGGTGTTCGGCTACCGCTTCACCACGCCCGACGGCGAACCGGCAGCCCCCGCAGACACCGCCGCCCTGTGGCCGCGCGCCATGGCGGAACTGGCGTCCGATCTTGCTGCGGACGATATCGTTCCCTCCGGCCCGACAGGCGCATCCCCCGCACCCGGCGCGCCCTTCCCGCTCCATCCCGATGCCGCGCTGGCCGGGCACTCCCTGTATTCCACCCACCCGGTTGCGCTCGCCGCCGCCCGCCGCTGGTGCGAACGCAACCACCGCGTCTTTTCCATGCACTTGGCCGAGCACCCGGACGAGGTGGAATTCCTGACCACCGGGCGCGGCGCGCTGGCCGACCTGCTGGCCGTGCGCGTGCTGCCGCCGGGCTTTGCCGCGCCGGGCATGCGCCCCGTGCCCTATGCCGCCGACCTTGGCCTGCTGGACGAAGGCACCCTGGCCGTGCACTGCGTGCAACTGGACGCGTCGGACATCCGCCTGCTGGCCGAATCGGGCGCGCACGTCTGCCTGTGCCCGCGCTCCAACGCGGCCATCAGCGTGGGCACGGCCCCGGCCCGCGCCCTGGCTGCGGCGGGCACGCCGCTGTGCCTAGGCACCGACAGCCTGGCCTCGAACCACGACCTGGACCTGTGGAACGAGGCCCGCGCCCTGCGCGACCTGCCCGCCGGGCACGACCTGCCCCCCGCCGCCCTGCTGCGCCTGCTGACCGTGGGCGGCGCAGCCGCACTGGGCCGGGGCGACATCGGCGCCATCGTTCCCGGCCGCCGCGCGCGGCTGGCCCTGCTGCCCCAAGATTTTTCCCAAGCACTGGGGACAACCCCGTAACCCCCCACACCCACATGCAGCACGCACAACGCCCCACGTGGCCCCACAAGGACCTGCTGGACGTCACCCAGCTGACGCGGCCAGAGCTGTTCCACCTGCTGGATACGGCGGCCCAGTTCCACGACATCAACCGCCGCCCCGTGAAAAAGGTGCCCACCCTGAAGGGCAAGAGCGTGGTGCTGTTCTTCGCGGAGCCGAGCACCCGCACCAAGACCTCGTTCGACGTGGCGGGCAAGCGGCTTTCCGCCGACACCTTCTCGCTGGCCAAGAGCGGGTCCAGCCTGTCCAAGGGCGAAAGCCTGAAGGACACCGCCCTCACCTTGCAGGCCATGACGCCGGACATCATCGTCATCCGCCATTCGTCCAGCGGCGCGGCGCAGTTTCTGGCCGAACGGCTGGACTGCTCTGTGGTCAACGCGGGCGACGGCTGGCACGCCCACCCCACCCAGGCCCTGCTGGACTGCTATTCGCTGCGCCAGGTCTGGGGCGACACCTTCGAGGGGCGCACCCTGCTCATCCTTGGTGACATTGCCCACAGCCGGGTGGCCCGCTCCAACGTGCACCTGCTCTCGTCGCTGGGGGTAAAGGTGCGGCTGTGCGCGCCGCGTACCCTGCTGCCCGCCGGGGTGCACAACTGGCCGGTGACCATCTTCAACCGGCTGGACGACGCCGTGCAGGGCGCGGACGCGGTGATGTGCCTGCGCCTGCAACTGGAACGCCAGCAGGCGGGCCTGCTGCCCGACCTGCGTGAATACGCGCAGCGTTTCTGCCTGTCGCCCCGGCACCTGGCCATGGCCGCGCCGGGCGCGCGGGTGCTGCACCCCGGCCCCATGAACCGGGGACTGGAAATATCGTCCGTGCTGGCCGACTCGCCCGAAAGCCTGATCCTGGACCAGGTGGCCGCAGGCGTGGCCACGCGCATGGCAATCCTTTTCCTGCTCGCCACCCGCACCGGCACAGAGCAGACCGCCGACAACGGAGGCCGCGCATGACCGCCACCACTTCCGCATCCCTGTTCCTTCGCAATGCCCGCCTGCTGGGGCGCATGGTGGACGTTGCCGTGGCCGACGGGCGCATTGCGTCCGTGACGGACGCCGGTTCCGGCACTGCGCCGCAAGACGCGGCAAGCATCGATGCCAAGGGCATGGTGCTGTTCCCGGCCTTCATCGACGCGCACACCCACATGCGCGAACCGGGTCAGGAGTACAAGGAAGACATCGCCAGCGGGCTTGCCGCCGCCGCCCACGGCGGGTTCGGGGCCGTGCTGTGCATGGCCAACACCAAGCCGGTCAACGACGATGCCTCCATCACGCGGGACATGATCGACACCGCCCGCCGCCACTGGCCGCACGGCCCGCGCCTGCACCCCATCGGCGCGGCCACGGTGGGGCTGAAGGGCACGGAGCTTGCCCCGCTGGCCGAACTGGCCGAGGCGGGCTGCGTGGCCTTTTCCAACGACGGCGCGCCCGTGCCGGATACCGAAATGTTCCGCCGCTGCGTGGAATACGCCGCCGACCAGGGCAAGGTGGTCATCGACCACTGCGAGGACCCCTACCTGGCCAAGGGCGCGCACATGAACGAGGGCGAGACCAGCGGACGCATCGGGGTGAAGGGCCAGCCGGACATCGGCGAGGCGCTGCACGTGGCGCGCGACATCCTGCTGGCCGACTACCTGAAGCTGCCCATTCACCTTGCGCACATCTCGTGCCGCCGCTCCGTGGAGCTGATCGCCTGGGCCAAGCAGCGCGGCGTGCCGGTAACGGCGGAAACCTGCCCCCACTACCTGCTGCTGACCGACAGGGAACTCTTGGGGTACGACACCAAGGCCAAGGTCAACCCGCCCCTGCGCACCGACGACGATGTGGCCGCCCTGCGCGAGGCGGTGCAATCCGGCGTCATCGACATCCTGGCCACCGACCATGCCCCGCACGCCGCGCACGAAAAGGAAACCCCGCTGGACGAGGCCCCCAATGGCATTACCGGCCTTGATACCGCCGTGGCCCTGACATGGGGGCTGGTGTGCGAAGGAGTGCTGACGGAAGCCGACCTGATGCGCCTGTGGGCGACGGAACCGGCGAAGATATTCGGGCTGCCCGTGAACGGATTTGGCGTCGGCGACCCGGCGGATTTCTTCCTGCTGGACCCGGAAGAGAAGTGGGTGCCCTCGCGCGAGACCATGCACTCGAAGAGCCTGAACACGCCGTTTCTGGGACGGGAGCTGGTGGGCAGGGTGAAGGCGCTGTGGCTTGGCGGGGTGAAGGTGGTGTAGGGGGCTGCGCCGCAAGGGGAAGGGGACGCACCGTCCTGTTGGACACGGCTTCTACGAAGACAGTCCTGCCCTGTTGGTACCGCCCGATTTCGTTATGTCTCCGACGGGCAGGGGGCCGCTAAGCGGCGGCCCCCTGTACCCCCGCGCTCCGGGGGGCGCTGCCCCCCTGGTCCCCCCAAGTTCGTCCTGCACCGCATTCTTCACCGGGCAGCTTCCCTCCGGCGCTGGGGCGCCTCCGGGCGATCTGCCCGGCGGAATGCGTATGTGCGCCAAGCTCCCGTTGCCTTGGCAGAGCCAGGGCACCCCCTCCATACGTATCTTGCGCAGCGTCCCTACGGCGGCAGCTTCCCTTCGGCGCTAAGCGCCTCCGGGCGATCTGCCGCCGGTGACGCCAATGCGCACCAATCTCACGGTGGCCTGACAACGCTACGCGCCTTCGCTGTGCGCCAATTTCCCGTTGCCCTCATCCCACTTGGGCACCCTTATCCATGCCCCCGTTGCGACGTATGTACCGCCATCAAAACCCGGCGTCACATGCGTCTACGCACTGTCCGTGTCCGTTTAATCGGCCTAAGCACACGCACAATCTCCCGTTGGGCTGAGCGCGGCTACGAGCCTTCACTGTACACCAGTCTCCCGCCGCCTTCTCGCTAAGGACACCTGCCCCTACCCCACGATGCGTTCGCACCCAGCCAATACGTAACGGAATCCATTCCACGCGAGTTGCTTACCTCGACGAGCAAGTCGCCCTTCATTTTGCACTGAAAACCTTTGTGCGGCGATACGCGTCCGCAGCCGGAGATCGCCGCCGAGGCTTTGCGAGGCGGAAGCTCCGGCGTCGCGGATACGCGCCGCAAAACGCGTGTTGCAAAGGCTCCCTCGCTACGTCGTGGCTACGAGAGATTGGCGCACACCGCATTCCCGTCGGCAGATCGCCCGAGGCGCCCAGCGCCGCAGGGAAGCTGGCGGCGAAAGGAATGCGGTGCAGGAAATCCGACGAAGGGGCACACAAGCTTTCATCAAGGATGACGAGAGATTCGCGCGCATTGGCGGCACAGGCGGCAGATCGCCCGGAGGCGCCCCAGCGCCGGAGGGAAGCTGCCGCCGCAGGGACGCCGCGCAGGAAACGCTGGGGGGCCAGGGGGGGCGAAGCCCCCCTGGAGCGCGGGGATGCAAGGGGCCGCCGCTCTGCGGCCCCTTGCCCGCCGGAGGCATAACGAAATCGGGCGAGCACAACAGGGCAGGAGTGTATTCGTAGAGGCCGTACCCATCAGGCAGCATCCCCTCTCCCCTCACCCCTCCCACCCCTACCCCCGACAACCCCTCCCCCCGACAGCCCCCACCCCACTCCCCCTTGCATCCTCCGCCACTTTTGTGCATTTTGGCACAATCAGACGGACACACTTCCCGTGCGCACGCACCCAGCGCTGACCCATCCACTGCCACGGGCCATAGCCAGCCCACGGCCACCGTCCGCGCCCCGTCACGCCTAGCCGCCTTGACTTTTCGGGCCGCGCCTGTGATGCACGGATGGCACCGCGCCGGAGGGCGCGCCTTTCATCACTTTCAGGAGGACAGGGATGAGCCAACCTTTCAAGGACGCCATAGCCATCTGCAAGGCCATCCTTCGCAACGGTTACGACGCCTACGTGGTCAACGCGCAGTTGCAAAAGGAACTGCTGGACGGCCGCGAAACCGAAATCGACATCGCCTGCGAGCCCGACTACGAAGAGCTCGGCAAGCTTTTTCCCAGCCTCGAGCGCTCCAACGAAGAGGGCGTGGTCGCCACCATGCGCGAAGGCGGAGCCCTGATCCGCTTCTACCACACCGATACCGAAGAATCCTCGCACCCGGAACATACCCTGGCCCGCATCACCCCGCGCATGCTGCGCGTGCTGGAAGAGCAGGGCAAGATGCCCCCGGCCCTTTCCTGCCCGTTCATCGCCCACACTGGCGACGCGTATGAAGGCTTCGAGGATTTCTCGAAGGGCAAGGTGCAACTGCGCGGCATTCCGGACGAAACCCTGCGCCGCAACTATCTTCTGGTCATCCGGGCCATGCGCTTCGCGGCCAACTTCGACCTGCCCATCGAGCCCAACTCGTGGATGGCCATCATCCGCGCCGCCAGCCGCGTGCTGGACTACGTGCGCATCTCGGACATCATGGACGAATGGCGCAAGGTGGAAGCCGAGTGCATGTGGAAGTTCGTGCAGTTGCTGTTCGATTCGCAGGTGCTGCACGGCCTGCTGCCTGAAGTGGCGGCCCTGTCCCGCGTGCGCCAGCAGCGCAACGACGACGGCGCGGAAGAAACCGTGTTCGACCACACCATCGAGTGTGTGCGCCACTACCCGGAAGGCGAATACAACTACGACTGGCTGGGTACCTTCGCCATGCTGTTCCACGACGTGGGCAAGCTGTACACGGCGGAATACTTCGACGGTAAGTGGAACTTCTACCAGCACCACCGCGTGGGCGCGAAGGTGACGCGCAAGCTGCTGCGCCGCCTGCACTTCTCGCCGGAAGACGTGGAACAGGTGTGCCACCTGGTGCGCCACCACATGCGCTTCCACTTCATGCTCACCGACCGGGGCATCCGCCGCTTCAAGTCGCTGGACGAATTCCCCCGGCTCATCGAGATGGCCCGTGCCGATCTGGAAGCCCGCGCCGGCAGCTACACCTACTTCAATCACAACATGAAGTACCTGGAGCGCGCCGAAACGCCGGAGCAGATGCTGGAACCCCTGCTGAACGGCAACGAGATCATGGAATTCACCAACCTGCACCCCGGCCCCCAGGTGGGCATGCTGCGCGATGCGCTGCTGAAGGCGCAGGTGGCGGGCGAAGTGACCAGCGTGCCCGAGGCCGTGGACTACGTGCGCGAGTACAAGGCGAAGAATTTCGGCTAGCGCCGGATTGATTCATTCCTTGCGAGACGCGGGGGGAGGGACGTTGGTTCCTTCCCCCGTTTTTTGTGGGGGAGGGGAAAAAGATAAAGATGAAAGACAGGAGTTGTGCCCTGTTGGATGCGGCTTCTACGAAGACAGTCGTGCGCTGTTGTGAACGCCCGATTTCGTTATGTCTCCGACGGGCAAGGGGCCGCAGAGCGGCGGCCCCTTGCATCCCCGCGCTCCGGGGGGCGCTGCCCCCCTGGTCCCCCCAAGTTCGTCCTGCACCGCATTCCTTCCGCCACCAGCTTCCCTGCGGCGCTGGCGCGCCTCGGGCGATCTGGCGGCGGGAATGCGATGTGCGCACATCTCTCATCGCCTTGGCAAACGTTCGCGTTGTGTCCTGCCCGGAAGGTCGGTTTGCGGTGCACCCGCAACGCCGGAGCTTCCGCCGTCGCAAAGCCTCCGGCGGCGATCTCCGGCTGCGGGCGCTATCCGCGCGAAAGGCGGTCGTTGGGTGAGGCGGGAATAAAACAAGGTACAACGGAATTGCTAATCTTCAACCGTTCCAGCTACTTCCGAATAAAAACAACGCCCTTACCGCCAGCCGGTAAGGGCCCGCGCCACCTCGCGGCCATCGGAGCGGCGGGTAAGGATGTGCACGAAGCGGGCAGCGCCCGGCGCTGTCACATCGGCAGGCGCAGGCAGGCAGTGCGCCTCCACCGTGTCGCCGTACACCGTCTCGGCCCGAAAGTGCATGTCCAGCCACGCCGGGCGGCATGTCTCCTGCGTCTCGTCCGGCACGCCTTCCAGCGCCCAGTCCAGGTAGCGGACGTTGTTCACGTGGCGGTTGCGGTCCATGTCCGCCCGGCGCACCGCGAAGGGGATGGCGGAAAACGGAGCCGTGCCGTTATCCGGCGCGGGGGGTCGCCGGTCGCCCAGCAGGCTGCCGTCCAGCGCCAGGGGTGGGTTCTCCGGCAGCAGGGCCGCCACCGTGGGCGGAATGCGCTCCGGCCTGCGGGTGGCCAGGTTGATCACCACCCAGAACGAGGCCCCGCGCGCCACCACTGCCCCGTCCTGCCCCAGCATCAGATAGTCGCGCCGAAATTGCAGCCGCTCCACCCCGCATGGCCAGGTGCGCACCGTCACCGTCTCGCCTTCCGCCGGGGCGCGCTCCACCTGCACCACCAGCCGGGCCAGCACCCACGCCTGCCCCTGCTCGTGCAGCGCCGCCAGCGAAAGCCCCAGCCGGTCCGCGTGCACCCCCGCCGCCTCTTGCAGGTAATCGCAGATGATCTGGGCGGAAACGGTGCCGTCCGGCCCCACCTCGTACCCGCGCACCCGGAAGGTCTCGTGGTGCACGCGCAGGTCGGCGGGGCCGGAGGCCCCTGAAAGATCGACGCATGGCGCTGCGCTTGATGCGTCGGGCGTTGTGTCAACATGGCCTGCGGGAGATTCGTGGCGGCTGATCATGGCGGGCATGGCGGGCATGGGGGTCATGGGCGGTTCCTTGTCCTGTTGGGATGTGTCCGGTGGATCGCGGGATGGAAGAACAGGGACGGCAGTGCGGTACATGCGCCCAAAGGGCATGGCACCCCGGCACACCGCCCCCGCATAGCGCCGCCAAGGCGCGGCGTCCACTGTCGCCTGCGCGGGTGGCGCTGTCAGAGATATCCGGGGTGTCGGCGGTTCCGCACAGTGCTGCCCCCCGGCAGACCTCTGCGGTCCTGAACCTGACCGCGCGGGGCACATGCAGCGCGCGGTAACGCCCCTTCTCGGCGCGCATCCCTCCACAAGGCGCCAGCCACACGGGCAACCCGCCATATCGCGTCCGGGTGCGCGTGCAGCGATCCCCCCCCGCACACGCCAGCTTGACACCCGCCCGAGCCGCGCCTATCTGTTGCCTCTTCAACAGTTGCAATGGCAACAATAGGACATTTCAATGGAACAGAGACTCACATCCTTTGCCTACCGCGTGGGCCAGTTGCGCCGCCTGGTGCTGCTGCTGGCCCTGGAGCGCATCGCCCCGCTGGGGCCGGTGGGCAAGGGGCAGATACCCTTTCTGGCGGAACTCTTTCAGGCTGGCGACGGCGTGTCGCAGGAAGACCTGGCCGAAAAGCTGCACTTCGACAAGGGTTCCGCCGCCCGTTCGCTGGCAAAGCTGGAAGCCGCCGGACTGGTGGCCCGCACCGTGAACCCGCGCAACCGCCGCCAACTGGCCATCACCCTGACTCCGCAAGCCGAATCGCTGCGCGCCCCCTTTCTGGCCACCCTGCGCGAACTGACGGAAGCCATGGTGCGTGGCTTTTCCGATGACGAACGCGAACAGGCCCTGGGCTTTCTGGACCGCATGATCACCAACGTGCTGTCCGAACTGGGGCGTCCGGAAAAATCGGCCCGGCCAGATAGAACAGACAGGCCAGACAAAGCGGACAGGCCGGGCAGCATGAAGACCACCCCTGTGGCCGCCGTGGCCTGCCAGCCTGACGATGCAGGCCGGGAGGCCCAATGAGTCCCGCGTCCTTCCCCTTCCGCACGTCGGGGCACGGGGCATCCGCATCCGGCCCGGCGCCCGCGCCCGTTTCGCGCGGGGCGGTGCTGTTCGTGGTCAGCGTGTCCATGATCCTCATGCCGTTGATGATGTCCGCCGTGGGCGTCTCGCTGCCCGCCATCGGGCGCGACCTTGCCGCCACGGCCATGCAGGTGGGCCTGGTGGAAACCACCTACGTCATGGCCCTTTCGGTGTTCCTGCTGATCATGGGCAGGCTTGGCGACATCTTCGGGCGGCGCAGGCTGTTCCTGGCCGGGCTTGTGCTGTTCACGTCCATCACCGCCGTGCTCTCGCTGTCGCAGTCCATCCGCATGGTCATCGGCCTGCGTTTTCTGCAGGGCATGGGCGCGGCCATGATCGTGGCCAACAGCTTCGCCATCATGCTCGAAGTGTTCCCGCGCGAGGAACGCGGACGGGCCATCGGCATCGTCTCTGCGGCGGCCTATGCGGGCATTTCGTGCGGGCCGCTGATCGGGGGCTTTCTGACCACCCATTTCGGGTGGCGCTGGGTGTTCCTGATGGTGCTGCCCTTCGGCATTTCCGCGTTGCTGCTGGTATTCACCAAGCTGCGTGGCGAATGGCGCTCGGCCCGGGGCGAACCCTTCGACCTGCGCGGCAGCCTGGTCTACGGCGGCGCCATCGTACTGCTTACCCTGGGCTCGTCGCACCTGGACGAGGGCGCGTGGGCCTGGGCCGCGCTGGGGGGCGGGCTGGCCTGCGGCGGGCTGTTCCTGTGGCTGGAGGCGCACACGCCCTTCCCGCTGCTGGAAGTCACCCTGCTGTCGCGCAACCGGCTGTTCACGCTCAGTTGCCTGTCCGCGCTCATCAATTACTCCTCCACCTTCGGGGTGCTGTTCTTTCTCGGCCTGTACCTGCAGTACGTGCGCGGGCTTACCCCCAGCGATGCGGGCCTGCTGATGATCATCCAGCCGGTGATCCAGATGGTGCTTTCGCCCATCGGGGGGCGGCTGGCCGACCACTTTCCCGCCGAACGGGTGGCCACCGTAGGCATGCTGCTGTGCGCCGTGGGCCTTGGCGTGGCCGCGTTCATCGGGCAGGACACCTCCACCGCGCTCACCGTGGTGGTGCTGGTGCTGCTGGGCGTGGGCTACGGCCTGTTCGCCTCGCCCAACGCCAGCGCCATCGTGGGCAGCGTGGAGCCGCGCCACCTTGGCGTGGCCTCCGGCATGACCAGCACCATGCGCACCCTGGGCATGATGGCCTCCATGATCGTGGTGACCATCGTGTTTTCCGTGTTCATGGGCGGGCAGCCGGTGTCTGCTGCCACCCTGCCGGGCTTCCTGGCCTCCATGCGCACGGCGCTGTGGACCTTCTGCGCGCTGTGCGCGGTGGGTGTGCTGTTGTCGGTGGGACGGGTTCGGAGCATGGGGCAAGGGTCAGGGCTGGCGGTGCAGGACGGCATCGCCGACAAGGCCCCGTGCAAGACCGACGGCAACCCCTGACGATATCTGACGCGCGTTGCTGCGATCAGGCCCGATCCGGTGCCGATTTGCCGACAGCGCCCACAACCCGCGCAAAACGGGGAACGGGCGGGGGGCTTTCCCTCGCGCCCGTTCCGCTGTATTGCCTGCGGGCCGCGCACCTGAATCCCGCGCACCCGTACCCTGTGCACTGGACGAACCCGCCGCGCGGGCTTACCCATACCGTCATGCCGCCCTTGCGGCCCACCCCTTGCCCCCCATCGAGCATGATCGACATACTGAACCTGACCTACGACGAACTGGAAGCGTGGATGACCGACGCACTCGGCGAGCCGCGCTTTCGCGCCCGTCAGGTGTGGCAGTGGCTGTGGCAGAAGAATGCCCGGTCCTTCGACGCCATGACCAACGTTTCCAAGACCACCCGTGCCCGGCTGGCCGAGGTGTCGCGCATTGCGTGGCCCGAAGTCCGCACCGTGAAGACGAGCAGCGACGGCACGGTGAAGTTCCTGCTGGCCCTGTCCGACGGCGCGCTGGTGGAAACCGTGCTGATCCCCAGCGAATCGCGCGAGGGCAAGGTGCGCATGACCCAGTGTCTGTCCTGCCAGGTGGGCTGCGCCATGGGCTGCACCTTTTGCAGCACGGGCAGCATGGGCTTTGAACGCAACATGACCATGGCCGAGATTCTCGGGCAGGTGCTGGTTGCGCGCGAGCACCTGGGCGACGACCGGCCCGACCACCCCATCGTGCGCAACCTGGTGTTCATGGGCATGGGCGAACCGCTGCTGAACCTGAACGAGGTCATGCGCTCCCTGCGCACCCTCAATGACGAGTTCGGGCTGTGCTTCTCGCCTCGGCGCATCACCGTGTCCACCTGCGGCATCGAAAAGGGCCTGCGCGAACTGGGCGAAAGCGGGCTGGCCTTTCTGGCCGTGTCGCTGCACGCTCCCAACCAGGAACTGCGGGCGCGCATCATGCCGCGCGCGGCGCGCTGGACCCTGGACGACCTGATGGCCGCGCTGGAATCGTACCCGCTGAAGACGCGCGAACGCATCACCTTCGAATACCTGCTGCTGGGCGGGGTTAACGATTCCATCGACCATGCCCGCGAACTGGTGCGCCTTGTGTCGCGCACCAAGGCCAAGCTGAACCTCATCGTGTACAACCCGGCGGAGGGACTGCCCTACGAGGCCCCCAGCCAGGCGCGCATCCTGGCCTTCGAACAGTACCTGTGGTCCAAGAATGTCACGGCCATCATCCGCAAGAGCAAGGGGCAGGACATCAAGGCCGCCTGCGGCCAGTTGAAGGCCTCGGAACTCGCGGAACTGGCGGAATTGGCGGAGCGGACCGAGGGGGCCGAGGGGGCCGAACGCCCGACCGGGGAATAGCCGCGCCTGCACCAGTTCCCGCCCGTTTGCCGCCCGTTTCCCGCAGAATCCCCGTGCTGCCATCAGTACCGGTGGTACCGTATTTCCATGACGCGAAAAGCCCGACCGAAAGGCCGGGCTTTTTCGTTGCCCAGGTGGCCGGGCGACGTGCGGACAGGACTGAGGACATGGCTCCAAAGAGGGATCGGGCGAATCGGGGACTCCGGCGGAATCAAGCAGGAGCGAGCAGGCCGGAGAAAAATCACGCTGGACGGGGCGCGCGGGACAGGGGCGAAAGGCCCGATGCCGCACGGCATGCGGACCGGGTCAGTTCGCCGCCATGCGGGCCGCACTCTCCTGCGCGTCCTCTTCCACCGCCAGCGCCGCCACGTCCAGCAGCCGGGCCAGCAGGCCACGCTGACGCTCGCCCTGCCGCACGAAACCGCCCCCCACGAAAAGATCGTCGCCTTCGCGCCGCGCCGATTCCACGCGCAGGGCGAACAGGGTCCAGCCCTTGCCGTCGGCCATGGGCAGGGCCAGTTCGCACAGGGTGCCCTCCGTGCCTTCCAACCACTGACACAGGGGGTCGCACTGGCCGGAAAGCTGGGCGCCATAGGGCGACAGCCGATGCACCCGCACCGGGGCGGGCATCACCTGGCTGCCCAGCGGGCGCAGATGGGCCGGGTGCGACACGGCCAGGCCCGCGTCCGGGGGCGGCGCCTCGCATACGCAGGGGGCCATCATCTCCGCGTCGGGGGGCAGCCCCCGGCAGAATCGGGATTCTTCCGCGCTGTTCCACACTTCCACGGCCAGCGGCGCGGAAAGCGCCCCCGGCCCGGTGCGCCCGCAGCGGCGGCAGCCCACCAGATGCAGCACGCCGTCGTGCAGCAGCCACACGTCGCGGCTGCCACAGGTGCAGCAACGCGTTCTGGCGCTGCCAGCGGCTCCCCCGCTGCCGCCGGAACCTGCCGAGTCTCCCGCGCAGGCAGCGGTCATGTCCGGCTGGTCGGGCAACACCCGCCGCACCATGGCCCGTGCGGCCTCCACGGCCAACGGGAGCGCGGCCCTCAGTTGCCGGTCATCGCGCCGCCGGTCGTCCTGACGGCGGTCGTTCTGGCGACGGTCGTCAGGACGGCGATCATCAGGACGGTGTCCATCCTGACAATCCGCGTCTGGGGAATTGACATCCGGACCCCTTGCGTCCGGACGAAATCCCGCCCCCCCTTCCCGTTCAGCCGATAGGGCCGATCCGGTCAATTCGGCCGATTCGGCCGAACCGGTCGATCCGGCCTTGGTGCCGGATGTCTCATCCGCCACCGCGACGGGCATTTTCCCCGTCGTCCGTTCCATGCTCATGCAGACCTCCACCTGTCGGTGTTCCGGCGGCGCGCAACCCCCTCGCGCCGTTATCGCCCGCATCCGCATCCCATGTTCCGCGCCTGCGCCCCGAACGGCATGCCCGGCATGCCCGACGGTCTTACAAAGACGCGCGGAACACCCTCTCGACCCGTTCCGCCGCCAGTTGCAGCGGGCGGGGATATTCCTTGGCCAGTTGCACCAGGCGCGGCACGTCGCCTTCAACGACGCCCCAGTGGGACAGCCCGGCGGGCGCACCCCAGTGGCGGAACAGCGTGCGCAGCAGCAGCGCGCAGCGTTCCGGCGCATCCTTGTCGCCAGCGGGCAGGGACAACGGGTTGCCGTCCTCACCCGGCTCGGCCAGGGCCTCGGCCACCGTGGTTTCCAGCGCCGCCGCCAACCTGCGCATGGCCGGGGCCTTGTCCGGCGCCACCTCTTCCATCCAGCGCGGGTAGATGACGGCCAGCGCCAGTCCGTGCGGCACGTGCGGGTGCAGACCGCTGACGGCGTGCTCCAGCGCGTGCGATTCCCACGACCCGGCACCCAGCCCCACCCCGGTCAGACCGGACAGGCCCACGCCCGACGCCCAGGCCAGCGCCCCGCGCGCCTCGATGTCATGGGCATCGGCGCGCAGGCGCGCGGCGGCGCGCACGATGGTGCGCAGCAGGGCCTCGTTCTGGGCCAGCGCCGCCTCTTCCGCGAAGAAGGGAAACTCCGAATCCTTGCGCCTGCTGCCCTTTGCGGATGCGGCGGGCGTGCCCACCACCGAAAATTCCAGCACGTGGCTCATGGCATCCGCCGCGCCGTTCACCGTCAGGTGCCAGGGCAACCCCTGCTGGAAGGTCACGTCCACGAAGGTGGCCACCGGCGACGGGCAGCGCATGCCCCATTTGTGGCCCGACGCCCCCCGGGTGATCACGGCGTTGCCGTTCATTTCCGATCCGGTGCCCGACAGGATGGATACCGCGAACACCGGCAGCGAGCGGGTGACCGGTTGGCGTTCCGCAAAGGGGCTCCACGGGTCGCGCCCCTCGGCCAGCAGGGGCACCAGCGCCGCTGCCGCCTTGGTGGCGTCGATGACGCTGCCGCCGCCGATGGCGACAAATCCCGTTCCGCCGCCGATGGGAGAATTGCCGACGGAACCTTCGGTACCGGTGCCCGCCGCCGCGGCGATGCGCAGCACGGTGCCCAGGTCCGGGTTTGCCGTCACGCCCCACACCTCGCCGCGCCGCACGCCCGCCGCATCCAGCGATGCCACGGCCTGGTCGTAGGCGCCCACGCGGCGTGCCGCCTCGCCGCCGCCCACCAGCACCACGTGATCCAAGCCCGCCGCGCGTACCCGCGCGCCAAGCCCGGCCAGAACGCCGGGGCCGAAACGGACCTCCACCGGGTTGTGATAGACGAAATCCTTCATGGCTGTTCCTTCTGGCGCCGTGGCACCGGTCCGATCCCGTCGCTGCCTGTCCTTCCGCGCACTGGGGCACACATGGCCGCACATGGCCGCACATGGGCCGCACATGGGGCGCCTCTGGACATGTCCCGACCGTATCCGGGCAATAAACATCCAGACCCCGCCTTTCGGCCCCGGCATCCGCCCCGGGTATCCGGAACAGCGGGATGCGCGCGCAGGAGACGCTTGCGAGCGGCTGGGGGAATTGGGCAGCAGATGCCGTACCGAGTGCATAGCGCATGAGTTTGTCGGAATGGCGTCGGACGCAACGCGCCGTCATTCTTTACGTCCGCAGGCATTTTCCGCGCACTGTCGGCCCTTGGGGAAACGACCTTGCGCGGCAACCGCGGTCCCCTACCTGCACAGCGCCTCGGCCAGTTCCTTCCATGCCGTGGTGCGGCGTGGCGAGCGATGTTTCTGGCGCATGTGCCACGGGGCCTCTTGATCCAGTCCCTCTGCCGCGTGGCGCAGCTTGCCGCGCCCGTGCCGGGCGTTGATCCTGTCGGCCACGGCCATCAGCCGCTCGCGCGCGGCATCGCGCTCCGCCGTGCCGTCGGCCAGGGCCAGCAGGCTGCCCTGCCGGGTATCGGCCCGTTCCAGGCCGTACAGCATCACCCCGGCCTTGGCGTAGGGATACCCCGGACGAAAGACGCGGTCGAGTCCTTCATGCGCCAGCCGGATGAACACCGCGCTGTCCGCCGTGGGCACCGGCAGGGGCAGGGCCACGCCGTCGTCGCAGCGCAGGGCCGCCTCTTCATCGTGGCGGGCGGTGCGCACGTGCACGGCCAGTCCCCCGGCCACCAGCCCGGCCCGGCGCAGCTTGGCCCCGGCCAGGGCGGCGTGGGTGGCCAGGGCCTCGCGCAGCATGGCCACATCGGTGATGCGCCCGGCAAACGAGCGCGAGGACACCACCGTGTGACGCGGCGAAGGCGGCTCGCCCTGCTCCTCCGCCCCGATGCACGGCAGGCCGCGCAGTTCCAGCACGGTGCGCAGCCCGGTGACGCTCATGCGCCGCCGCACCCAGTCGTCGCCCGCATCGCGCAGCGCACGCACCGTGGTGATGCCCGCACCGCGCAGCATGCCCGCCAGCCGCCGCCCCACGCCCCACACCGCCTCCACCGGCAGCGATTCCAGCAGGGCGTCCACGCTCATGCCCAGCACCTCGGGGCTGCGGGCCAGTTCGAACACTCCGTGGCAGTGCGGGGTGCGCTTGGCCACCCGCCCGGCGATCTTGGCCAGGGTGCGCGTGGGGGCAATGCCCACGGAAATGGGAATGCCGGTCCAGCGCACCACCCGCTCGCGCAGGGCGCGGCCCACTCCGGCGGGGTCGGTGCCCAACGGCCCGCGCAGGGGCAGGAAGGCCTCGTCGATGGAGTACACCTCCACCTCGGGCACAAGGGTGCCCAGGGTGCGCATGACCCGGTTGGAGAGGTCGCCGTACAGGGCATAGTTGGACGAAAAGACGTACACTCCCAGCCGGGCCAGTTCGCGCCGCACCTTGAAGGCCGGGGCCCCCATTTCCACCCCCAGGGCCTTGGCCTCGTCCGAGCGCGAGATGATGCACCCGTCGTTGTTGGACAGCACCACGATGGGTTTGCCGCGCAGGTCGGGCCGGAACAGCCGCTCGCACGAGGCGTAGAAATTGTTGCAGTCCACCAGCGCCCATGACGTATCGGAAGGGCCGGGGGAACCGGAGAGGCCGGAGGACGGCGAGGGGGCGGCGGGGGGTGCAACCTGCCGGAAAGGAGGAAATGAGGAAACGTGCATGGCGGATTGCCGTGGGGCTCGTGGCGGGCGAAAAGGGGCCGCGCCGCTGTTTCAGGATGGTTTCGCAACACATCGCCCGGCGTCCGCGCCGCGCATCGGCAACCTTCCGGACGGCGACGGATCGCGACGCCGCAGGCGACGGAACAGGATGCCCGAAACGAGATGCCACGGAACGGGAAGTCATGCGGCAACGTCCCCTTCCGATGCCGTTGGGCCGCGACCCCGCGCGACAAGCGATTCCCCCCGGCAGGTGACTCCCCCGACAGGCCCCCTCCGGCGCGGGTTGCCTTGAACACGGGGACGACGGGCGCGGACGCTTCGGCAGCGCGAGCGTCGCGGCGCGCCCCCCTACAGGGAGTGCACCACGTAGGTCACCACGCCCCAGACGTGCACGTCGTCCCGTCCGGTGACGTCCAGCGGCTCGTAGTCCGGGTTTTCCGGCAGCAGCACCACCCGCCCCCCGCGCAGGTGCAGACGCTTGACGGTAAGCTCCCCATCCACGGCCACAATGGCCACCTTGTTGTGCACGGGCTCCACTGCCCGGTCCACCACCAGCAGGTCACCGTCGTGGATGCCTGCGCCGATCATGGACTGGCCCTGCGCCCGCAGGAAGAAGGTGGCCTCCGGATGGCGGATCAGGTGTTCCGCGATGTCCAGCGGCCTGTCCATGTAGTCGTCGGCAGGCGAGGGAAAGCCCGCCGCCACCCGCGCCAGCAGCAGGGGGCAGGTCACGCGCACCCCCGAAGCCAGGGGCGCGTGCGGCGCCGCGCCCACCGGGGAACCGGAACCGGCGGGGCCATCGTGGAACGTGGCGGGCATGGGACCTCCTGCGCTGGGGCCAGCGTCCCGAAGGCTGGCCGTTTGCGGAACTGCGGGGACCCGGCTACCATAGGCCGCGCACGCGGATGCGACAACGTGGCTCCGCACCTCCGGACGGTTCCCGCCCCGAAGGGAAAAGAGGATGCTTCCCCTGCTCCCGAAGGGAACGCAACCCCGCTCCGTGCGCCTGCCTGCTCCGCTTCAAGACGAATTAGATAAAATCTAGAAAAACTTTAACAGCACGTTTTTCCTGATACTTCATGCAACACAACGCGCCCCTGCCCACATCCGCCCCCTCCTCCGCGCCCGGCCCCGCAACCGGGTCCTTGCCGGGTCAGGCCCCTTCCCCCGGTGCCCTCCACCGGGATGCGCCGGACCCGCGCCTGCATCTGCTGCTGGCCGGATGCTACGGCGTGCTGGTGTGGCATCTGCCCCCCCTGGGGCTGGCCGTGGTGGCGGCGGGGCTGGCCGGTCTGTTCGCCGCGTCGCCGTTGCGGCGCAGGTTACGACCGGGAATGCTGCGCGGCCACGCCTGGTTCGTGCTGGTATGGGTAGTGCTGCGTTTCGCACTGGCTTGCCTGGGACCGGCAGCGGAGCCCGTGTCGGCTATCGGGAACGAGGGAGGCGCCGGGGCTGGCGGGGTGTTCGACGGCCTGCGCTTCGCGTGGCCGGACGGCCCCCTGCTGGCGCATGCCGCGCGCGAATCCGCGCTGCTGGGGGTACGGCTGGCCCTGCTCATCGGCATCGGCCTTGCGCTGGCGCTGGCCGCATCGCCCCGCGCGCTGGGGCTGGCGCTGGTGTGGCTGCTGCGCCCGGTGCTGGGCGCGCGGGCCTGGCAGCCCGCACTGGGCGTGGCGTTGATGGTGCACTTTCTGCCCATGGCGCAGGGAACATTCACGCAGATATCCCGCGCGGCGGACCTGCGCGGCCCGCTGCCCCTGCGGCGGCGCGCCGTGCTGCTGCCCGCCGCCGTGCTGCGCATCCTGGGCCAGCGCACCTGGACCCAGACCGTGGCCGTGGCCGCGCGCGGGCTGGACCGCCCCGAGGCATGGCGGCCCGACTTTCCTTTCCGCCCCGCCCGGTGGGCCATGGCCCTGCTGCTGGTGGGGCTGGGCGTGGGCATGACCTTTCTGCCGGGGTGACGGAAGGCCGAACATCGGCAAGCCACCGGCAAGCGTACCCTTTCACTGCCCCGTTCGCCCGTGCCCGGGCACCTCACCGCCCCCCCACCGATACCAGCGGCGCATGCCGCCAGCTTCGCCGCCCTTGCCCCCGCATCTCCGGGTGGCTATAAGGACCGGGCACGCCACCGCCTCCATGCGGTGCCGTTCCTCTTACGCCCTTCCGGCGTTCACCCTCCGCACACAGGCCCGCCATGTCCGACACCGGCAAGCTCACCCACGCCATCGTGGAATTCTACGAAAAGCTCTCCTCCTGGGAGCACGACGTGGTGCGCGAGCAGGGGCTTACCCTGCCCCAGACGCACACGCTGGAAATTCTGGGCATCCACGGCGCGCTGCCCATGAAGGAACTGGCCGCGCGCATGGGGGTGACCACCGGCACGCTCACCGTGCTGGTGGACCGGCTGGAGGACAAGCAGCTTGTGGTGCGCCGCCCGCACGAGCACGACCGGCGGTCCATTCTCGTGGCCCTGACCGAACGCGGCCAGACGCAGTACGAGGAACACGACCGGCTGCACCGCCGCCTGACCGACGACCTGACCGCCGACCTGACCGCCGAGCAGAAGGCGGCCCTGCTGCACTGCCTGGAAACCATGAACGCCTCGTTCTAGGGGGGGTTTCCAAATTAGGTTTTTCGTTCGCTGGCAAGAAAAACGAGCCTGCCATGAGGAAATATACTCTTCTGGTATTTGATCGTAATGGCAGGCGAAGTTTGACGCCGCCAGCGGACGAAAGGACAATTTCGAAACAGCCCCTAACGCCACCGGACACCCCATGACCGTCATCGAATTGCTGGCCCTTGCCGTGGCCCTTGCCATGGATGCCTTTGCCGTGTCCGTTGCCACCGGAGTGCAGTTGCGCTGCGTCTCGCCGCGCCAGACCTTTCGCCTGTCGTTCCATTTCGGCCTGTTCCAGGCGCTGATGCCCGTGGCCGGGTGGGCGCTGGGCCTTACCGTGCGCGACTACATAGAAGCATGGGACCACTGGCTGGCCTTTGGCCTGCTGGTCTTCATCGGTGTGCGCATGATGCGCGAAGCCCTGGCGGGCGACGACGAGGGCGCCGACTGCAAGTGTGATCCCACGCGCGGCATGACCCTGCTGGTGCTGTCCGTGGCCACCAGCATCGACGCGCTGGCCGTGGGTCTTTCGCTGTCCATCCTCGGGCTTTCCATCTGGACGCCTGCCGTGGTCATCGGCGTGGTGTGCGCGGGCTTTACCGCCGGTGGGCTGCACCTGGGGCGCGTGCTGGCCAACGCCAGCCGCCTGGGGCACCGGGCAGCGCTGGCGGGCGGCGGCGTGCTCATCGCCATCGGGCTGCGCATCCTGCACGACCACGGCGTGTTCGGGTAACGACGGACGCAGCCGCCTGCCCCGTCTGCCCCGCCTGCCCGTCCGACCCGTCTGCCCGACTCGGGCCGAGTTGGCCGACTCGGGCCGAGTCGGCCAACTCGGCCCATTCGCGTAACTCGGCCAGTTCGGCCAGTTCGACCAATTCGGCCACCCGCCATTTCCGCCGCGCCGTTCCCTTCGCCCCTCCCCTCGCCACGCCCTTCCCCGGCGGGAGTGGCCTCTTCGCTTGTGCCTTTTCTCCCGAATGGATATAGAATGCCATGAACCGGGCTTTCCGGCAGGCATCGCGCGCCGCCGCCCGGCACCGCCACGTGGCGGATTCATGAGGCCGAACGCAATGGCCGGCATTCATGCGGCCCACATCCAGCGCGGCAAGGACCGAGGCGTCGCGCCCCGGACGGCTGGCTTGCGACGGGCCACAGCGCCCACCCGCCCCAGCGTCGTGTCCCGATCGCCGCACGTCCACCGCAACCCCAACCCCCGGAGGCCACGCCATGGGCGAACGCGAACACACCTATTACCGCACCCTCTACGACCTTGTGCGCGTCATCAATTCCAGCCTTGAACCAACCACCGTGCTCGACACCATCGCCAAGCTGGTGACCGGGGCGATGGACGCCAAGGCCTGCACCCTGCGGCTCATCGACCGGCGCGGCACCACCCTGCTGGCCAGCGCCGCATGGGGGCTGAGCAAGGGGTATCTGCGCAAGGGCCCCATCGAAATCGCCAAGAGCGGCCTTGACCGCGAGGTGCTGGCAGGCAACGTGGTGCACATCCAGGACGTGGCCACCGACCCGCGCTTCCAGTATCCGGAAGCCGCCCGCGCCGAAGGGCTGGTGTCCATCCTGGTGCTGCCCCTGCTGGTGGAGGGCAAGGCCATCGGTTCGCTGCGCGTCTATTCCGCCGTTGCCCGCAACTTTACCGAAGAAGAAGTGGAATTCGCCGGTGCCATCGCCAACCTCAGCGCCATCGCCATCGAGAACGCGCGCATGCACCAGGCGCTGAAGACCGACTACGAGTTGCTCACCGCGTACAACAACACCATCCACGAACTGTAGGAGAACCCCCGATGACCAAACTCCGCATTGCCATCAACGGGTTCGGGCGGATAGGCCGTCAGGTGTTCAAGGCCATCCTGGACCGATACCCCGATACCATGGAAGTGGTGGCCGTCAACGACCTGTACGACGTGGCCACCAACGTGCACCTGTTGCAGTTCGACACCTGCTACGGCCGCCTGAAGGCGGACGCCGAGGTGAAGGACGGCAACATTCACGTGGGCGACTGGGTGGTGCGCAACTATGCCGAGCGCGACCCCAAGGTGCTGCCCTGGCGCGACCTGGGCGTTGACATCGTCATCGAATCCACGGGCATCTTCCGCACCGGGCCGCAGTGCCGGGCGCACATCGACGCCGGGGCCAAGAAGGTGATCATCACCGCGCCCGCCAAGGAAGAAGACCTGACCATCGTGCTTGGCGTCAACGACGCGGACTACGACCCGGAAAAGCACCACGTGGTCTCCAACGCCTCGTGCACCACCAACTGCCTGGCCCCGGTCACCCTGGCGCTGCACAAGGCCTTCGGCATCGTCAAGGGCGTGCTGACCACGGTGCACTCGTACACCAACGACCAGCGCATCCTGGACCTGCCCCACAAGGACCTGCGCCGCGCCCGTGCCGCCGCGCAGAACATCATCCCCACCTCCACCGGGGCGGCCAAGGCCGTGGCCAAGGTCATCCCCGAAATGAAGGGCAAGTTCGACGGCATCAGCCTGCGCGTGCCCACGGCCACGGTATCCATCGTGGACTTCGTGGCCGAGCTTGAAAGGCCCACCACCACCGACGAGCTGCGCGCCACCCTGAAGGCCGCTGCCGAAGGGCCGCTGAAGGGCATCATGGCCTATTGCGAAAAGCCGCTGGTGTCGTCCGACTTCATCGCCGACCCGCATTCCAGCATCGTGGATGCCGAGTTCACCACCGTGATGAACGGCGACATGGCCAAGGTGCTGGCATGGTACGACAACGAGTGGGGCTATTCCTGCCGTGTGGCGGATCTGGCGGCGTTGATGGCGAAAAAGGGATTGTAGGCCGGATACAAGCTTGGCCCTGCGTATCGCGGCCACGCTGCCGACGGGATCCGCGCGCTGCGGTCGCCATCCGTAAGGTTCGCGTGTTGCGCTCACCTAACGGCTGCCGCCTTTTGCCGCCGGGCTAACTCGTAATCCCGTACATCGCGCCCGCACCAGCCCCCCGCGTCGGAAGACCGTCGCGGGACATAAAGAACAGAACATCCCCCGGATGGCTCGCCGTCCGGGGGATATTCTTTCCAAACCACCTTAACAGAATCATATTACACGCAGAAACGATGCGACAGAACGCTTCGCTGGATCATCGAAACTATCCCATTGAAAAGAACTATTACACACCAAAGCACGGACACAATCAACAATCTCCTGCAATTCCTGCACACATTGCTTCACTTCCACCCAAGGAATACTGTTCTTTTTTACATCAACGGGGAGATACACCCCATCATTGAACTCCAACTCTTTATGTGCAGTCACCTTATCGCGTATAAATCTAAATTTTTTCCTATACTTATCAACAAAACACATCCATTCTTTTATCAACCATGTATATTTTTCATCAAAATTTCTAATGTTTTCATTATATAAATACTCCTCAATTCGACTATTATCAGATATATGTTCAATACAGTCTCCACAATAGTTTATTTTGCAATTTGATGAATACTTTTCACGCAAAAACATTCTCATTTGAACATCTGAAATATCATTAATAATCTTAACTAATCCAATACTTTTCCCTTGCGATTCATCAAAACACACCGTTGCGACATCATGTATAAATGTAAAATAAAGCTTTTGTCGAAGCACCGAAAAAGCCAACACGGAATCACCAAAAATATTTGACAAAAAAGACTCATCATCAATCATCGTTTCAAGAAAATAGTACTGCCACTTCACAGAAAACAAAACATTCAGCAACTCATCAGCATGCCCACTTAACTTTGCAAATTTATCCTTCATACCCCCTCCGTTAGACCGACCGCACTCGCACACTACAACCACCTACCGCCGCCGGAACGCCGCCAGATATTCCTGATTGCCCTTGGGGCCGGTAATGGCAGAGGGCACCACGCCCTCCAGGTCCAGCCCCAGCGCATCGCGGCAGTACGCCACCACCTTGTCCACGGCGGCCTGCCGCAGGGCCGGGTCGCGCACCACGCCCTTCTCGGTCTGGCCCGGTCCCACCTCGAACTGCGGCTTCACCAGCGCCACCACCCGCCCGCCCGGCTTCAGCCATTGCAGGCACGGCGCCAGCACCAGCGTCAGCGAGATGAACGACACGTCCGCCACCACCAGGTCCACCGGCTCCGGCAGCAGCTCCGGCGGCGCGGTGCGCAGGTTGGTGTGCTCGTGCGATACCACCCGTGCGTCTGCCCGCAGCCGCTCGTGCAACTGGTTGTGCCCCACGTCCACGGCATACACCCGCGCGGCCCCGTGCTGGAGCAGGCAATCGGTGAAGCCCCCTGTGGACGCCCCGGCGTCCAGACAGACGAAGCCGGTCACGTCCAGCCCGAAATACTCGATGGCGGTCAGCAGCTTGTACGCCCCGCGCGAGACGAAGCGCTCGCGCCCGTAAAGCTCGAAGCGCGTCGTCACCGGGTACTTGTGCCCCGGCTTGTCCACCTTCACGGCCCGTTCGGGCGCCATGGCCAGATCCGGCACGCCCGCGCCGTCATCATCCCCGTCGCCGTCCCCCTGCGGCAACACCACGACCTGCCCGGCCATGATCAGCCGCTTGGCCTGCTCGCGGCTTTCGGCCAGCCCGGCCTCGTACACCAGATGGTCGGCGCGTTCCTTTTTCGGGGGGCGCGCGGGGCGGGGACGCGGGGCCGTCGCAACGACATCGGGTTCGGATGGGCCAACCACGGCATGGTCCTTTCGTTCATCTGGCGCAGGAGGGGCATGAGGGATGCGGGACATGGGCAACTCGTCACGCGCGCAGCCGCGCGGAAAAAATTCATGGGTGGAACAGGGAGTCCGGATCGACACGTCCGGCAGGAACAACCGGCAAGAACAACTGGCGAACACAACCGGCGAGCGCGACAGCCAGACGCGGCAGGCAGGAGTGGCGGGCAGGGATGCCGGACAACACCACACGGCACCGACCATCTCGACCATTCCCCACGGGCCTGCCACCGCAACCTTGACAGCGGCACGCACCCGGCATACCTGTTCCCTGCGCCTGCCCGCCCTGCCCCGACGCACGGGGCACAAGCGATGGGCAGACTACACGAGGCCCGGACGGCCCGCAACGCCGTTGCATCGGGGGCCTTGCCAAAACGGGGAGATGGGCGTATCAACTTGCGTTCCGATTTTCCCCACGAGGAGTCCAAGATGAAAGAAAACATCCATCCCAACACGTTCAAGGCCAAGATGACCTGCGCGTGCGGCTACGAAGCCGAAGCCCTGTCCACCAAGGGCGAGGTCGTGAACGTGGAAATCTGCTCGCAGTGCCACCCGTTCTACACCGGCAAGCAGCGCTTTGTTGACACCGCTGGCCGCATCGACCGCTTCCGCAAGAAGTACGCCAAGTTCGGCGAAGGCAAGTAGCCTGCCTTCCTCGGGCGGTGTGCATGCGCGCGCCGACGTCGATTTTTCCTCCCCGGAGGGGTTCGCCCTCCGGGGAGAAATCTTCATTGCCATCAGCCGCAAGGGGTTCAGCATGGGCGCAATGGGCAGGACACGAGCCACCGGCGTGACCGGCGCGCTCCGCGCGGCGTTTTCGCATTCGGGCCGCGCCTGCCGTGCGTTGCCCACGGCGTTGTCCCTTGCCGCCGACGCGCCCTGCGCCATTGGCGGTCAGGCCGTCATGGAAGGCGTAATGATGCGCAACGGCGAGCGGCTGGCCCTTGCGGTACGCCTGCCCGACGGCGAAATTCTGGCCGAAAGCCGCCCGTGGTACACCCTGTCCTCCGCAGACTGGCTGAAGCGGCCCTTCGTACGCGGTTTTCCCACCCTGGTGGAAACCCTGGTCAACGGCATCAAGGCCCTGAACCGCTCGGCCGAGCATGCCGCCCAAGGCGAAACAGGTGAAGAACTGAAGCCCTGGCACCTGGCCCTGACCCTTGCGGTGTCGGTGGCCCTGGCCCTTGGCCTGTTCGTGGTGCTGCCGCACATGTTCTCGCTGGGCATGAAGTGGCTGGGCCTTGGCGGCGACGTGGAAGGGCTGTCGTTCCATGCCTGGGACGGCCTGTTCAAGTTCGCCATCTTCATCGGATACATCCTGTCCATCTCGTTCCTGCCGGACATCCGCCGGGTGTTCCAGTACCACGGGGCCGAGCACAAGGTGATCCGGGCCTTCGAGGCGCGCGGCGACGTGACGCCCGAAACCGCCGCCATTCACAGCCGCCTGCACCCGCGCTGCGGCACCACGTTCCTGCTGTTCGTCCTGTCCATTTCCATCATCCTGCACGCGGTGCTGGTGCCGCTGCTGCTGCTGGTGTGGACGCCGGACGGCGCGGTGACCAAGCACGCCGGGACGGTACTGTTCAAATTTCTGCTGATGGTCCCCATCAGCGCGCTTGCCTACGAGGCCATCCGCTACGCCGCCCGTCTTGGCGACGGCCTGCTGGGCGTGGCGCTGCGCGCCCCCGGCATGCTGCTGCAGATGCTGACCACCCATGAACCCGACCGAGACCAACTCGAGGTCGCCATAGTGGCCCTGCGCGAGGCCCTGGGAGACGCCGCCCCGGCAACGGTGCGCGCGCCCGCCTACCGCCATCAGGCCCCCGCAACGGAGTAACGGATGTTCGCCAAGCTTGAAAACCTGGAGCGCCGCTTCGAAGACCTGGAGCAGCAGCTTGCCTCGTCCGAGGTCTTCAACGACCAGGACCGCTATCGCAAACTCACCAAGGCCCACGCCGACCTCAAGGAAGTGGTGGACGTGTTCCGCCGCTACAAGGAACTGCGCCAGAACCTTGCCGACAACAAGGAGCTGCTGGACGACAGAGACCCGGAAATCCGGTCCATGGCGCATGAAGAGGCCAAGTCCCTCGAGGCGGCCATTCCCGAAGTCGAGCAGGAACTGCAACTGCTGCTGCTGCCCAAGGACCCGCTGGACGAAAAGAACACCATCGTGGAAATCCGCGCGGGCACCGGCGGCGAAGAAGCGGCCCTGTTCGCGGCGGACCTGTTCCGCATGTATTCCCGCTACGCCGAAATCCGGGGCTGGAAGGTGGAAATCCTCAGCGCCAACGAATCGGACACCGGCGGGTACAAGGAAATCATCGCCCTTATCGCCGGGGACAAGGTGTACAGCCGCCTGAAGTACGAATCGGGCACCCACCGCGTGCAGCGCGTGCCCGCCACCGAATCGCAGGGCCGCATCCACACCTCTGCCGCCACCGTGGCCATTTTGCCAGAGGCCGAGGAAGTGGACGTGGAAATCCGCTCGGACGACATCCGCATCGACGTGTTCCGCGCGTCGGGCGCGGGCGGCCAGCACGTCAACAAGACCGAATCGGCGGTGCGCATCACCCACATTCCTTCCGGCATCGTGGTTTCGTGCCAGGACGAGAAGTCGCAGCACAAGAACAAGGCGAAAGCCATGAAGGTGCTGGCATCGCGCCTGTTGCAGGCCGAGCAGGACCGTCAGCACAACGAGGTGGCCGCCGACCGCCGCTCGCAGGTGGGTTCCGGCGACCGGTCGGAGCGCATCCGCACCTACAACTTTCCGCAGGGCCGGGTGACCGACCACCGCATCAACCTCACCCTGTATTCGCTGGATCGGGTGATGGAAGGCGAGGCCCAGCCCCTGTTCGAGGCCCTGTCCAACCACGCCCAGACCGAGGCGCTGAAGGCCCAGGCCGACGTGCAGTAGCCTGCGGGCACCGAGTCAGGGGCACGAAAACGATAGCAGAGGAAGACGGCCCGTCGCGCAAGCGGCGGGCCGTTTCGCATGTCCGTCGCCGTTGCGCGTTTCCGTCCCTGCGTCGAACAACCTCACGTGCAGACACCTCCCCCTGTGATTGCTGCGTGCAGACAGCCACAGCACGCGCGGAGTTCTCGCGGGTTGCCTGCACCCACCGCTTGCGGCGCGCCCCCGGCTGCGCTACTGCTCGGCCCCATGAGCGACCATTGCCCCAAGACATCACCCGGCACCGCCGGGCCGGACGCGACAGCCGCCCGCGCCGCCCGCGCCGCCCTCGCCGCACTGTCCGCTGCCGCGCCGCAGGGCCTGCGCGAGGTGGTACGCGCTGCCGCCGCGCTTCTGGCGAACACCCCCTCGCCTTCGGTACGGGACGATGCGCCGCGCCTGACGGCGGAACTGTTCGTGGCGCAAGCGCTGGGCCTGCCCCGGCAGGATCTGTTGCTGCGCCTGGCCCTGCACCCCGCCGCGCCGGTTCCCGTGGACGCGTTGACATGCGCCGCCGCCCTGCTGGACCGCCGCGCCGCCGGGGAACCCACGGCGCACATCCTAGGCGAGCGGGAATTCTACGGGCGCGACTTTCTGGTCACCCCGGCCACGCTGATCCCCCGGCCCGAAACGGAGCTGCTGGTGGAAACCGCCCTTGCGCTGGCCCCGCACGGGGCGCGCTTTGCCGACTGCGGCACCGGCACGGGGTGCATCGCCGCTACCCTGTGCGCCGAGCGGGACGATATTTCGGGCATGGCCTGCGACATTTCGCCGGATGCGCTGGCCGTGGCCGCGCGCAACATCGTCATCCACCTCGGCGGGGCCATGCAACCTGACGGGACGCACCCCGGCCACTGTGCCCCGGCCGCCGCTCGCCGGGCGGCCTTCATCCGCTGCCAGCCGGTGCTGGCGGACTTCACCCGCCCCCTGTTTCGGGATGGTTCGCTGGATCTGCTGGTCTCCAACCCTCCCTACGTCAGCGAGGCCGAGCATGCGGGCCTGACCCCGGAAGTGCGCGACCGCGAACCGCGAACCGCCCTTGTTCCCTGCGCGGGCGGGGGACTGGACGAAACCGCCGCCAGGCAGGGCCGGGCGGACGGGCTGGGCCACGCCCGGGTGCTGGTGGCCGAGGCGGGCCGGGTACTGCGACCCGGCGGGCTGTTCCTGATGGAGTTCGGCTGCGCGCAGGGGCAGGCCGTGGCCGACCTGTTCCACCCGTTCGCCCGGCTGTGGGCCGAGGTGGATGTGCGCCAGGATCTGGCCGGGCTTGACCGCTACGTGGTGGCCCGGCGCGAGCTGCGCGTGTAACGGTAACGCCACCCGAATGTGTGGTTTTCGCACCACGGCGGGCGGTGCGTAAAAGCCACACATGTGCGCGAAACACACAGGCACGCCCGGCCAGAGACACGAGCAATCCACGCAATTTCAGGCCATTATAAAAGTCTAGATTTTGGCACGGTTCATGCTCTAACGCCAGCGGAGGGGTTATGAACCAGACCACCATCAAGAAAAACATCGAATGCTCGGGCGTCGGCCTGCACGGCGGCAAGATGGTCCACCTGACCATGCGTCCCGCCCCCGAAGACACCGGCATCGCGTTCGATATCCATACCGCCCAGGGTGTGCGCCGCGTGGCGCCCAATCCCCAGGCCGTGGTCGCAACCGGTCTTGCCACCACCCTCGGCGCGTCCGGCAACGGGCATGACGCCTCGGTGGCCACCGTCGAGCATCTGCTTGCCGCCATCCGTGGCCTTGAGATCGACAACATGATCATCGAGGTGCAGGGCGGCGAAGTGCCCATCATGGACGGCAGCGCCGCCTCCTTCGTCATGCTGCTGCGCAACGCGGGCATCCGCACCCAGTCGCGCGCCCGTCGCGTGCTGCGCATCGCCAAGCCCATCAGCCACGAGAGCGACGGCAAGTCCATTCGCGCCCTGCCCCATGACGGCTTTCGCGTGGACTATACCATCGACTTCGCCCACCCGCTCATCGGCGTGCAGCACATGAGCATGGAAGTGACCCCCCGCACCTTCGCCGAAGTGGCCAAGGCGCGCACCTTCGGCTTCCTGCGCGAGGTGGAGTACATGCACAGCAAGGGCCTGGCCCTTGGCGGCTCGCTGGACAACGCCGTGGTGCTCGACGACTACGCCGTGCTCAACGACGACGGCCTGCGCTTTCCCGACGAATTCGTGCGTCACAAGATCCTGGATTTCATCGGCGACATGGCCATGCTGGGCACCCCGTTGCAGGGGCACTTCATCGTGCACTGCTCCGGCCACGCCCTGAACAACGCCTTCCTGCGCGTGCTGACCGAAAACGCCGATATCTACCTGCAGGAAGTGACGCTGGACGAGCCCGCCGCTGAACGCGCCGCCCGCCGTCCCGCCGTTGCCCCGGTCCATGCGCCCGCGCATGTGGGCCACCCCGTGACGGCCTAGCCGCTCTCTCGCCTTTTCGCCTTTCCGGGCCGCCTTCGGGCGGCCCTTTTCGTTGTGCGGGCAGCCCAGGCAACGCGGAAGGAGGTGGTGAGGGAGGGGCTGGCAACACGCATTGTCGACTACGCGCATATTATAATGATTGGACGGCACGACGACACGGACGATGGCGGCACGCCAAATGCGGCGCGCATCCCACCTGCAACGCCCCGCAAAGGGCAGCAGACCCCTCCGCCCTCATGGGCGGCATCAGAAGGCTCCGGAACTCGCCAGACCTCTTCAGGTCTCATCTGGCTCATCGGACTTCATCTGGCCTCGGCTAGTCTCACTGGTCTCAGCTGGCCTCAGCTAGTCTCACCGGTCTCAACTGGCCTCGCCAGCCCGTTCCTGGTCTGCACCAGGCATCCTCTCCGTCAGAAACAGCTGGCATCATCCGCACGCGAGGCGGTCGAAGTGACCGCGCGGGCCTACCCTGTTGCGGAAAAGCACACTATTTCATCCCCGCAAAACCGCGCCAGACGCCAATCTGTCACCCAACGTACAAAAAAACACGCATTCCCCCGCTTTCACCCCTTGCCTTTTCCGAAGGGAGCGGGTAGAAGCGCTTTCTCGTTGGCTGGCGTAGCTCAACTGGCAGAGCAGCTGATTTGTAATCAGCCGGTTGCGGGTTCGAGTCCCATCGCCAGCTCCACAGTGGAGGGGTTCCCGAGTGGCCAAAGGGAACAGACTGTAAATCTGTCGTCGTAAGACTTCGGTGGTTCAAATCCACCCCCCTCCACCACTTGACAAGCTATCTTGGCTGTAGGAGACAGGAAGGCCTGTCGGAGAACTACGGCTTCCTGGAAGTACGGCTACCAGCTGGACGTGCGGGAATAGCTCAAGTGGCTAGAGCATCAGCCTTCCAAGCTGAGGGTTGCGAGTTCGAGTCTCGTTTCCCGCTCCATCCTAGCCCGGGTTCTCCTCAAGCAAGCAATCGGCCCACATAGCTCAGGCGGTAGAGCACTTCCTTGGTAAGGAAGAGGTCATGAGTTCAAGTCTCATTGTGGGCTCCATTTCCGCGCCTAACGATTAACGCAAGAAGAAAACCACGCCAGGGAGAACACCTATGGGTAAGGAAAAATTTGAACGCAAGAAGCCGCATGTCAACATCGGCACCATTGGCCACATTGACCACGGCAAAACCACTCTGACCGCCGCCATCACCAAGGTGGCCGGTCTGCGCGGCAACGGCAAGTTCGTGGCGTTCGACGAAATCGACAAGGCTCCTGAAGAAAAGGAACGTGGCATCACCATCGCCACCGCCCACGTCGAATACGAAACCGCCACCCGCCACTATGCCCACGTGGACTGCCCCGGCCACGCCGACTACATCAAGAACATGATCACCGGCGCCGCCCAGATGGACGGCGGTATCCTGGTGGTCGCCGCCACCGACGGCCCCATGCCCCAGACCCGTGAGCACATCCTGCTCGCCCGTCAGGTCGGCGTGCCCTACCTGGTGGTGTTCCTGAACAAGTGCGACATGGTGGACGACGAAGAGCTGCTCGAACTCGTGGAACTCGAAGTCCGCGAACTGCTCTCGCTCTACGGCTTCCCCGGTGACGACATCCCGGTGATCCGCGGTTCGGCCCTCAAGGCCCTTGAAACCGACGATCCCAACTCCGCCGAAGCCGCTCCGGTCGTGGCCCTGCTCGAAGCCTGCGACAGCTACATCCCCGAACCGCAGCGCGACATCGACAAGCCCTTCCTGATGCCCATCGAAGACGTGTTCTCCATCTCCGGCCGCGGCACCGTGGTGACCGGTCGTGTGGAACGCGGCATCGTCAAGGTTGGCGAAGAAGTCGAAATCGTGGGCATCAAGGACACCGTCAAGTCGACCTGCACCGGCGTCGAAATGTTCCGCAAGCTGCTCGATCAGGGCCAGGCTGGCGACAACATCGGTGCCCTGCTGCGCGGCATCAAGCGTGAAGACGTGGAACGCGGCCAGGTTCTTGCCGCTCCCAAGTCCATCAAGCCGCACCGCAAGTTCAAGGCCGAAGTGTACGTTCTGTCCAAGGAAGAAGGCGGCCGTCACACCCCGTTCTTCTCGGGCTACCGTCCGCAGTTCTACTTCCGTACCACTGACATCACCGGCATCATCGCGCTGGCTGACGGCGTCGAAATGGTCATGCCCGGCGACAACTCCACCTTCACCGTGGAACTGATTGCCCCCATCGCCATGGAGCAGGGCCTGCGCTTCGCCATCCGCGAAGGCGGCCGCACCGTCGGCGCGGGTGTTGTCTCCGAAATCCTGGAGTAAACGATGCGCGTCAATCTCCTGCTCGCCTGCACCGAATGCAAGCGACGCAATTACGCGACCGTCAAGAACAAGAAGAATACTACCGGCCGCATAGAGCTGAAGAAGTATTGTCCCTGGGACAAGAAACACACGCTCCACCGCGAAACCAAGTAGTATCCTCATAGTGCAGGGCAGTAGCTCTAACGGCTAGAGCGCCGGTCTCCAAAACCGGATGTTGCGGGTTCGAATCCCTCCTGCCCTGCCATCTCCTTTCCTAGCGGGACAGTGCACGGCAACGTGCCAAGGCGCCCCACGGCACCTTTCCGCCCGGCCCGGCGAACCGCGAGGTTCGCCCGCCGGGCGGGCCGGTCCCCCCCGAACGATGGCAAGTCGACCAGTCGAAATGGCTCCAGAGGCGACCATGGCGAAAAAGCAGCAGAACGCGCCCGAGGCGCCCCCCGCCGATTCCGGCAACGGCATCGGCGACAAGATCACCCAGCTCAGGGACTACTTCGAGGAAGCCAAGGGCGAACTGCGCAAGGTCACCTGGCCCACGCGCAAGGAAACCACGGCAACGGGCATCGCCGTGCTCGTTCTCGTTTTCGTCATGTCCCTGTTCCTCGGTGTCGTGGACCTTGGGCTGACCAAGCTCGTCGAATACATCCTCTCGTGATGGACACCGAAATGACCGAATCGATTCCCACGACCGCCAAGGCTCGCTGGTTCATCGTCCATACCTACTCGGGCTTCGAGCAGCGTGTCGAACAGACCATACGCGAAATGATCCGTACCGGTCAGGCGCAGGGGCTCATCGAAGAGGTCGTGGTGCCCACCGAGAAGGTCATCGAGCTCGTCAAGGGCGAGAAGCGGACCTCCACGCGGAAGTTCTACCCCGGGTACGTCATGGTCAAGATGACCATGACGGATTTCTCGTGGCATCTCGTCCAGTCCATTCCCAAGGTCACCGGATTCGTCGGCGGCAAGAACCGTCCGACTCCCATGCGTGACAGCGAAGCCGAACGCATCCTGACCATGATGGAATCGCGTCAGGAGCAGCCCCGTCCGAAGTTCAACTTCGACCGCGGGGATGAGGTACGCGTCATAGACGGGCCTTTCGGCGGCTTCAATGGCGTCGTCGAGGACGTCAACTACGACAAGGGCAAACTCAGGGTGTCGGTCTCCATCTTCGGCAGGCAGACCCCGGTCGAGCTGGACTTCGTCCAGGTTTCCAAGGGCTAGCCCCCTTTCGATGATTTTGCGCGGTAACCATCGCGGCCCGCGCCGCCCATAGAGGGACAGAACAATGGCTAAGAAAGAAGTTGCCAAGATCAAGCTGCAGATTCCGGCCGGGGCGGCCAACCCTTCCCCGCCGGTCGGTCCCGCGCTCGGCCAGCACGGGCTGAACATCATGGAATTCTGCAAGACTTTCAACGCGAAGACCATGGAGCAGAAGGGCATGATCACCCCCGTGGTGATCACCGTCTACTCCGACCGTTCCTTCACGTTCATCACCAAGACCCCCCCCGCTTCCGTGCTGCTGCTGAAGGCCGCCAAGCTCGAAAAGGGCTCTGGCGAACCGAACCGGAACAAGGTCGGGTCGGTGAGCATGGCGCAGGTTGAAGAGATCGCGAAGCTGAAGCTGCCCGACCTCACCGCCAAGGATCTCGATGCGGCCACCCGCTCCGTTCTGGGCACCGCCCGGAGCATGGGCATCGAAATCAAGTAGCGTTTCGGATCAGTTGCACTGCCGTCCGCCGACAACGTCGGCCTTCCCGGCCAAGCCGGGGCGCATGCCTTGAAACAGGGACGCGTGACCATGGCGGCAGGAGATTGCGAACGTCAGCAAAAGGAAAAGGTGGGTACAATGCCCAAGCACGGCAAGAAATATCGTTCGGCGACGGAAGGACGCGACATCGCCGAAAGTCTCGTTCTCGAAGACGCGGTGGCCAAGTCCCTTGCGGCTTCGTTCGCCAAGTTCGACGAAACTGTCGACGTGGCCATCTGCCTCGGCGTCGATCCCAAATACTCCGACCAGATGGTGCGCGGCGCCGTCACCCTGCCCCATGGCCTCGGCAAGACCGTGCGCGTGGCGGTGTTCTGCAAGGGTGACAAGGAAGCCGAAGCCAAGGCCGCCGGTGCCGACTTTGCCGGTGCCGAAGAACTGGTCGCCAAGATCAAGGAAGGCTGGCTGGACTTCGACAAGGCCATCGCCACCCCCGACGTCATGGCCCTGGTCGGCCAGATCGGCCGCGTGCTCGGCCCCCGTGGCCTGATGCCCAACGCCAAGACCGGCACCGTTACCTTCGACGTGGCCACCGCGGTGAAGGAAACCAAGGCTGGCCGCGTGGAATTCAAGGTCGACAAGGCGGGCGTGCTGCATGCCCCGCTCGGCAAGGTGTCCTTCGGTCCCGAAAAGATCCTGGACAACCTGAAGTCGCTGCTTGATACCGTGAACCGCCTGAAGCCCGCCACGGCCAAGGGTACCTACATGAAGGCCATGGCCGTTTCCACCACCATGGGCCCCGGTTTCAAGGTCGATCCGTCCACCATCAAGAAGTTCCTCGAAGGCTAACCCCCTTCGGTGATATTTGGCCCGGTTGTCCGCAACCGGGCCTTTACCGGCACCAGGCCCGGAAATACGAGTCGAAGAAAGCAGGCAGCACGGGTTCTCCGCCCTTGCGTTAAGCCCTGCCGAGACCACAGTGTCTTTGGCTCGGCATTTCCACCCAGACACACCCGAACCTGAGGAGAGTCACGTGAACAGGTCCGATAAAGCAGCCATCATCGAGCAGCTGAAAGCTCGTGCCGAAGGCGCTTCCATCGCGGTCGTGACCGACTTCAAGGGTATGTCGGTGGAAGAGCTGACCCGTCTCAGAGTGAAGCTTCGTGAAAACGGCGCGGAATACCACGTCGTGAAGAACACCCTGGCACGGATCGCCTTTACCGACGGAGCGCACGACGTCATCAAAGACGCGTTCAAAGAGAACTGCGCCGTCGCCCTTGGGTTCGCTGATCCCGTCGCGGTGGCGAAGGCACTCACCGACTTCGCCAAGACGAGCAAGATCTTCGCGGTGCGCCACGGCAGCCTTGAAGGCAAGTTCCTTTCCGGGGAACAGGTCTCTGACCTCGCCAAGCTGCCCAGCAAGCCCGAACTGATCGCGCGCGCTCTTGGCACGATGAATGCCGTGCCCACCAACTTCGTTTCGCTGTTCGCCAACATCATCCGTGGCCTTCTCTACGCCCTGAAGGGCATTGAAGAGAAGAAGGCCGCCGCCTAGGCGACACCGAGCCCAACCCTTACGCCAAAGACACCCGAAAGGAGCAAATCATGTCCAGCATCACCAAGGAACAGGTCGTCGAATTCATCGCCAACATGACCGTCCTCGAACTTTCCGAGTTCATCAAGGAACTTGAAGAAAAGTTCGGCGTGTCCGCCGCCGCCCCGGCCATGGCCATGGTTGCCGCCGGCCCGGCTGAAGCCGCCCCGGCCGAAGAAGAAAAGACCGAATTCGACGTTATCCTGAAGGGCGCCGGCGCCAACAAGATCGGCGTCATCAAGGTTGTGCGCGCCCTGACCGGCCTTGGCCTCAAGGAAGCCAAGGACAAGGTTGACGGCGCTCCCTCCACCCTGAAGGAAGCCGTTTCCAAGGAAGAAGCCGAAGAAGCCAAGAAGCAGCTGGTGGAAGCTGGCGCCGAAGTCGAAGTCAAGTAGACTCGGTTCGCTGCGCCGCACAGGCGATTGGAACAGCGCGGGCGAGCTCATCGCCCGCGCTTCTTCTGCTTTGTCGCCCCGTACGGCAGATTGGCATTTCGGGTGGCGGCCACCCCATGGGCATTTTCCGAAACCTCGGACGGATGCGCGCGGGAGCAGCCTCGCGGGACGGGACGATGCGGGACGGACAGGACGGGCACCCCGGCGGGGTCGCCATGTTGGATCGGAAGTGAGTGTGTGGCAAGCCGCACGGACTTGCATAATTTTTCCGAAACGACTATTGTTGCAATTTGGTCGAACTCACTTCGCGCCAATCCAGCTCCTGACCCGGGCGGTACGTTGTACGCTGCACCCCTCTTTCCTACCCCCCGAACCGACAGCCTTTCCGGTGGGCGCGTCGCTCTTGTCGCGCGTCCGCTTTGCCTCGTCTGCGGCACGGCGTTGAAGGGTACTCCCCTTCGCGCGGCCGCCTTTCGTTGTCGCTTCGCCCCGGCAGCCATGCGCCACGCGCCTGCTGCCCCCGAATCGCGGGACCATGGCCATGCCGTCGGTCCCGCTGCCAGCGTGCCGTGCACGCGTCTGCTTCATCCGACCCCCACGGGTCGTTCGGCCTCTCGCGCTGAGAGCCCCGCCGGAAAACCGTCTTTCTGAGGTGAAACCATGGGCCAACTCACGAAAAAGTTCGGCAAGATTCCCGTATCGCTCGGCATTCCGCACCTCCTGAACCTTCAGGTGGACTCGTACGTCAAGTTCCTTCAGGAAGGTCTTGCCGAACGCAAGTCCGACGAGGGCCTTGAAGGGGTCTTCCGGTCCGTGTTCCCCATCGAGGACTTCAACCGCACCGCCAGCCTCGAATACGTCAGCTACGACATCGGCGAACCCAAGTTCGACCAGGCGGAATGCATCTCGAAGGGCCTCACCTACGAAGCGCCCATCCGCATCAAGGTGCGGCTGGTGGTTTACGACGTTGACGACGATTCCGGCAACCGCACCATCCGCGACATCAAGGAACAGGACATCTATTTCGGCACCCTGCCGCTGATGACCGAGAAGGGCACCTTCATCATCAACGGCACCGAGCGCGTCATCGTCAACCAGTTGCAGCGCTCGCCCGGCATCATCTTCGAGCACGATTCGGGCAAGACCCATTCGAGCCGCAAGGTGCTGTACTCCTGCCGCGTCATTCCCATGCGCGGCTCGTGGCTCGACTTCGACTTCGACCACAAGGACATCCTGTACGTCCGCATCGACCGCCGCCGCAAAATGCCCGCCACCATCCTGTTCAAGGCCATGGGCATGACCAAGACGGACATCCTGGACTACTTCTACAAGAAGGAGTTCTACCGCATTTCCGCCGACGGCCGCGTGTTCTGGGAAGTGCAGAAGGACATGTTCCGCAAGGATTCGGCCTTCGCCGACATCGCGGGTCCCGACGGCACCGTGTTCGTCAAGGCGGGCAAGCCCATCACCAAGCGCGCCTGGCGCCAGATCTGCGAAGCAGGCCTTGAAACCATCGAAGTGGCCGCCGACACCCTGGACGGCCTGTTCCTGGCCGACGACGTGGTGAACCCGGCCACCGGCGAAGTGCTGGCCGAAGCCGCCGACGAAGTGACCCCCGGCGTGCAGGAACGCCTGCGCGAGGCGGGCATCGACCGCCTGCCCATCCTGCACACCAAGGGCATCGACACCTCGTCCTCGCTGCGCGACACCCTGGTGCTGGACAAGACCGCCGACAAGGAAGCCGCCCAGGTGGAAATCTACCGCCGCCTGCGTCCCTCGTCGCCGCCCACGCCCGAGATTGCGGAAAGCTTCTTCGACAACCTGTTCCGCAGCGCGGACTACTACGACCTTTCTCCCGTGGGCCGCTACAAGCTGAACCAGCGCCTTGGCCTCGACCAGTCGCTGGAACTGCGCGTGCTGACCGACGAGGACATCCTTACCGCCATCCGCGTGCTGCTGCACCTGAAGGACAGCCACGGCCCCGCCGACGACATCGACCATCTGGGCAACCGCCGCGTGCGCCCCGTGGGCGAACTGGTGGAAAACCAGTACCGCATCGGCCTCGTGCGCATGGAACGGGCGATCAAGGAACGCATGAGCCTTCAGGAAGTCTCCACGCTCATGCCGCACGACCTGATCAACCCCAAGCCGGTTGCCGCCGTGCTGAAGGAATTCTTCGGCACCTCGCAGCTCTCGCAGTTCATGGATCAGACCAACGCCCTGTCGGAAGTGACGCACAAGCGCCGCCTGTCCGCCTTGGGCCCCGGCGGCCTGACCCGCGAACGCGCGGGCTTCGAAGTACGCGACGTGCACACCTCGCACTACGGCCGCATCTGCCCCATCGAAACGCCGGAAGGCCCGAACATCGGCCTCATCGTGTCGCTGACCACCTACGCCAAGGTGAACGACTACGGCTTCATCGAGACGCCGTACCACGTCATCCGCGAAACCGGGATGACCGGTGAGGTGGTCTACCTCGACGCCTCGCGCGAGCACGGCGAAGTCATCGCCCAGGCCAACGCGCCCTTCAACGCCGAAGGTAAGCTGGCCGACGAATACGTCACCACCCGCGTGAAGGGCGACGTGCTCATGTCCCCCCGCGAAGAAGTGACCCTGATGGACGTTTCCCCCAGCCAGATGGTGTCCATCTCCGCCGCGCTGATTCCGTTCCTGGAACACGACGACGCCAACCGCGCGCTCATGGGTTCGAACATGCAGCGTCAGGCCGTGCCGCTGCTCCAGTGCGAAAAGCCCATCGTGGGCACGGGCATGGAAGGTCCGGTGGCCCAGGATTCCGGCGCGTGCATCATCGCCGAAGGTCCGGGCATCGTGCGCTACGCCGATGCCGACCGCATCATCGTCAGCTACGAGAACGGCCTGTACCCCGAACGGGGCGGCGTGCGTGCGTACGACCTGCAGAAGTTCCACAAGTCCAACCAGAACTCCTGCTTCGGCCAAAAGCCCACCTGCCACCCTGGCCAGATCGTCGTCAAGGGCGACATCCTGGCCGACGGCCCCGGCATCGAGGACGGCGAACTGGCACTGGGCAAGAACCTGGTGGTCGCGTTCATGCCGTGGTGCGGCTACAACTTCGAAGACTCCATCCTCATCTCCGAGCGCACCGTGAAGGAAGACACCTTCACCTCGGTGCACATCGAGGAGTTCGAGGTGGTGGCGCGCGATACCAAGCTGGGACCGGAAGAAATCACCCGCGACATTCCCAACGTGGGCGAAGACATGCTGCGCAACCTTGACGGCAGCGGCATCATTCGCATCGGGGCCAACGTGAAGCCGGACGACATCCTCGTGGGCAAGATCACCCCCAAGGGCGAAACCCAGCTGACCCCTGAAGAAAAGCTGCTGCGCGCCATCTTCGGCGACAAGGCCCGCGACGTGAAGAACACCTCGCTCAAGGTGCCGCCGGGCATCGAGGGCACCGTCATCGAGGTCAAGGTGTTCAACCGCCGCTCCGGCGAAAAGGACGAGCGCGCCCACCTGATCGAGGAATACGAACTGGGCCGCCTGGACCGCAAGGAACAGGATCACATCCGCGGCCTTGGCGACGCCACCCGCGTGAAGCTGATGGCCGTGGTGGAAGGCAAGCAGATCGCCACCACCCTGCCGGGCAAGAAGAAGGGCGAGGTCATCGCCGAGGCCGGTGCCTCCGTCACCGCCGAGATGCTGGCCGACGTGCCCGTGAAGAAGCTCTCCGGCCTGTTCAAGAACCGCGAGGTGAACGAAGCCGTGGACGCCCTGCTGGAAAGCTACGACCAGCAGGTGCAGTTCATCAGCAACATCTACGAATCCAAGCGCGGCAAGGTGACCGAAGGGGACGACCTGCCCCCCGGCGTCATCAAGATGGTCAAGGTCTACATCGCCGTGAAGCGCAAGCTTTCGGTGGGTGACAAAATGGCCGGCCGTCACGGGAACAAGGGCGTTGTCTCCTGCATCCTGCCCGCCGAGGACATGCCGTTCTTCGCGGACGGTCGCCCGGTGGACATCGTGCTGAACCCCCTTGGCGTGCCTTCGCGAATGAACATCGGCCAGATCATGGAAACCCACCTCGGGTGGGCCGCCAAGGAAATGGGCCGCCAGCTCGCCGAAATGCTGGAGCGCAACGACCCGCTGAAGGCGCTGCGCAACGAAGTGAAGCGGGCGTTCGATTCCACCGCCATCGACTCGCTGGTGGATTCGCTGGACGATGACGACTTCCGCTCCGCCGTGTCCAAGCTTGGCCGCGGCATCGTGACCAAGACCCCCGTGTTCGACGGTGCGGCGGAAGAGGAAATCTGGTCGTGGCTGGTACGCGCGGGCATCGACGAGGACGGCAAGACCGTGCTGTACGACGGCCGCACCGGCGAACGGTTCCACAACCGCGTCACCACCGGCGTCATGTACATGCTCAAGCTCCACCACCTGGTCGATGAAAAGATCCACGCCCGCTCCACCGGCCCCTACTCGCTGGTGACCCAGCAGCCCCTTGGCGGCAAGGCCCAGTTCGGTGGCCAGCGCCTGGGCGAAATGGAAGTGTGGGCGCTGGAAGCGTACGGCGCGGCCTATCTGCTCCAGGAATTCCTTACCGTGAAGTCGGACGACGTGACCGGCCGCGTGAAGATGTACGAGAAGATCGTGAAGGGCGACAACTTCCTGGAAGCCGGTCTGCCCGAATCGTTCAACGTGCTCGTCAAGGAACTCATGTCGCTGGGTCTCGACGTCACGCTGCATCAGGAAGAAGGCAAGAAGCGCCCGAAGCGTGTCGGCTTCATGAACGCGCTGTAGGAATATGCATTCAAGCCCGGCGGACGGAAGTCCGCCGGGCACATGCGGCGCCGCCCGGTGCGCGCGCGCACGCCGGGGCACGAAAAAGCCCGCAAACCACCTTTTCGGGTAGGGACACGATATGACCTTAGACGATCTGTTCACCGTCCGGGGCTCGTCGGCCAACGTCGCGAACATCCGCAACCTGAAGGCGATCCAGATCTCCATCGCCGCGCCGGAAAGCATCCGGGAATGGTCGTACGGCGAAGTGAAGAAGCCCGAGACCATCAACTACCGCACCTTCAAGCCCGAGCGGGACGGCCTGTTCTGCGCCAAGATCTTCGGGCCGGTGAAGGACTACGAGTGCAACTGCGGCAAGTACAAGCGCATGAAGCACCGTGGCATCGTGTGCGAAAAGTGCGGGGTCGAGGTCATCGCCTCCAAGGTGCGCCGCGAACGCATGGGCCACATCGAACTGGCCGCGCCCGTCGCGCACATCTGGTTCCTGAAGACCCTGCCCTCGAAGATCGGCACCCTGCTCGACATGACCATGGCCGACCTCGAGAAGGTGCTGTACTTCGACTCGTACATCGTGCTCGATCCGGGCAGCACCAACCTCGCCAAGATGCAGGTCATCTCCGAGGACCAGTACCTTCAGGTCATCGACCACTACGGCGAGGACGCCCTTGTCGTCGGCATGGGCGCCGAAGCCGTGCGCAGCCTGCTTGAGGAACTGAACCTCGAGGAACTGCGCGCCATGCTGCGCGAAGAATCGCAGGCCACCAAGTCGCAGACCAAGAAGAAGAAGCTCACCAAGCGCCTGAAGATCGTCGAAGCGTTCCTGGAGTCGGCCAACAAGCCGGAATGGATGGTGATGGAAGTCATCCCGGTCATTCCGCCCGAACTGCGCCCCCTGGTTCCGCTGGACGGCGGCCGCTTCGCCACGTCGGACCTGAACGACCTGTACCGCCGCGTCATCAACCGCAACAACCGCCTCAAGCGGCTGATGGAACTGGGCGCGCCCGACATCATCATCCGCAACGAAAAGCGCATGTTGCAGGAAGCCGTTGACGCCCTGTTCGACAACGGTCGCCGTGGCCGCGCCATCACCGGCACCAACGGCCGCCCGCTGAAGTCGCTGTCCGACATGATCAAGGGCAAGCAGGGCCGCTTCCGCCAGAACCTGCTCGGCAAACGCGTCGACTACTCCGGCCGTTCGGTCATCGTGGTGGGCCCCAAGCTGAAACTGCACCAGTGCGGCCTGCCCAAGAAGATGGCGCTGGAACTGTTCAAGCCCTTCATCTATTCCGAGCTCGAGAAGAGAGGCCTTGCCTCCACCATCAAGAGCGCCAAGAAGATGGTGGAGCGCGAGGAACTGGTGGTGTGGGACATCCTGGAAGAGGTGGTGCGCGAGTACCCCATCCTGCTCAACCGCGCCCCCACCCTGCACCGCCTGGGCATCCAGGCCTTCGAACCGCTGCTGGTCGAAGGCAAGGCCATCCAGTTGCACCCGCTGGTCTGCTCGGCCTACAACGCCGACTTCGACGGCGACCAGATGGCCGTGCACGTGCCCCTTTCCGTCGAAGCGCAGATCGAATGCCGCGTGCTCATGATGAGCACCAACAACATCCTGTCCCCGGCCAACGGTACCCCGGTCATCGTGCCCTCGCAGGACATCGTCCTCGGGCTGTACTACATGACGGTGGAGCGTTCGTTCGAAAGGGGCGAGGGCATGGCCTTCTGCGCCCCGTGGGAAGTGGTGGCGGCCTACGATTCCGGCTCCGTCTCGCTGCATGCGCGCGTCAAGGTGCGCATGGAAGACGGCAACATCGTGGACACCACCCCCGGCCGCATCCTGGTCTGGGAAGTGCTGCCCAAGGGCGTGGGCTTCGAGTTCGTCAACTGCACCCTGACCAAGAAGAACATCGCCCGTCTGGTGGGCGCCGCCTACCGTGACGCGGGCACCAAGGCCGCCGTCATCCTGTGCGACCGCCTGAAGGACGTGGGCTACGAATACGCGACGCGCGCGGGCATCACCATCGGCGTGAAGGACCTGCGCATTCCGTCCAAGAAAAAGGCCATGCTCGAAGCCTCGCAGAACGAGGTGGACGACATCGAACGCCAGTACCGCGACGGCATCATCACCCGTACCGAAAAGTACAACAAGGTGGTGGACGTCTGGACCAAGGCCACCCAGGACATCTCCAACGAGATGACCAAGGAAATCTCGCACGATATCCTCGTGGACCCCAAGACCGGGAAGCAGGAAGTCAACAGCAGCTTCAACCCGATCTTCATGATGTCCACCTCGGGCGCGCGAGGCAACCAGGACCAGATGCGCCAGCTTGCGGGCATGCGCGGCCTGATGGCCAAGCCTTCGGGCGAAATCATCGAAACGCCCATTACCTCGAGCTTCCGCGAAGGTCTCGACGTGTTGCAGTACTTCAACTCCACCCACGGCGCGCGAAAGGGCCTTGCCGACACCGCGCTGAAGACGGCGAACTCGGGTTACCTTACCCGCCGCCTGGTGGACGTGGTGCAGGACGTCATCGTCAGCGAGCTTGACTGCGGCACCGTGGACGGCATCGAGATCGGCCACTTCGTCAAGGGCGGCGACATCAAGGTGCGCCTGGCCGACCGCGTGCTGGGCCGTGTGCTGCTGTACCCGGTGTACGACCCCGAAACCCGCGAAATGCTGTTCGACGAAAACACCCTGATCGACGAAGACGTGGCCCAGACCCTGGAAGCCACGGGCATCAGCACCGTCACCATCCGTTCGGCGCTGACCTGCCAGAGCGAACGCGGCGTGTGCGCCCGCTGCTACGGGCGCGACCTTGCGCGCGGGCACCTCGTCAACATCGGTGAAACCGTGGGCATCATCGCTGCACAGTCCATCGGCGAACCGGGCACCCAGCTCACCATGCGCACGTTCCACATCGGCGGCACCGCGTCGCGCGAAATCGAACGTTCCAGCATCGTGGCGCAGCACCCGGGCCGAGCGATCCTGTCGCGCGTGAAGGCCGTGCGCAACCGCGACGGCCAGATGATGGTGCTTGGCAAGAGCGGCCAGATCGCCATCGTGGACGAACAGGGCCGCGAACGCGAAAAGTACATCCTGCCCAACGGCTCGCGCCTCAACGTCGTTGACGGTGCCGAGATCAAGAAGGGCGTCATCCTTGCCGAATGGGACCCGTTCAACGAACCGTTCGTCTCGGAAGTGGAAGGTACGGTCAAGTTCACCGACATCGTGGAAGGCAAGACCTACCAGGAAAAGATGGACGACGCGACGCGCATGACCACGCAGTCGATCATCGAATACCGCACCACCAACTTCCGTCCGTCCATCTCCATCTGCGACGAAAACGGCGACCCCAAGATGCGCAGCGGCAACCTGCCCGCCACGTATTCGCTGCCCGTCGGCGCGCTGATCATGGTCAAGGCCGGACAGGACGTGCAGGCCGGCGACATCATCGCGCGCAAGCCGCGTGAATCGTCCAAGACCAAGGACATCGTGGGTGGTCTGCCCCGCGTGGCCGAACTGTTCGAAGTGCGCAAGCCGAAAGACATGGCCGTGGTGTCCGAAATCGACGGCTCGGTCACCTTCGCTGGCGAAACCAAGGGCAAGCGCAAGCTGGTGGTCACCCCCGAAACGGGCGAGGCCAAGGAATACCTGGTGCCCAAGGGCAAGCACATCACCGTTTCCGACGGCGACTTCGTGGAAGCCGGTGAACTGCTGACCGAAGGCCATCCGGAACTGCACGACATCCTGCGCACCAAGGGCGAGAAGTTCCTGGCCCGCTACCTGGTGGACGAAATCCAGGAAGTGTACCGCTTCCAGGGCGTGGGCATCGACGACAAGCACATCGAAGTCATCGTGCGCCAGATGCTGCGCAAGATCACCGTGCTCGATCCGGGCGGCACCAGCTTCCTGGTGGGCGAGCAGGTGGACAAGGGCGAATTCCGCCACGAAAACTCCCGCGCCATGGGCGAAGGCCGCACCCCGGCCACGGCCGAACCGCTGGTGCTCGGCATCACCCAGGCTTCGCTGACCACCTCGTCGTTCATCTCGGCGGCGTCGTTCCAGGAAACCACCAAGGTGCTTACCGAAGCCTCCTTGCGCGGCAAGATGGACTACCTGCGCGGCCTGAAGGAAAACGTCATCGTGGGTCGCCTGATCCCCGCCGGGACCGGCTACCGCGAATACGTGCACTCCGACATCTCGGTGCCGGAACAGAAGGAACGCCCGGACAAGTTCCTGGAAGACCTGGAAGAGAATCCGCTGCTGGTGGATATCTTCTAGGCAGGGCTTGCGCCCCGGAAGTGAAAGAAGAGAAAGAAAAGAAGAAGAGAAAAGACAGGGCCTCCGCTTTCGGGCGGGGGCCCTTTTCTTGTGGGCGCAGGGGGGAAGAGGGGTGGCGGGAGGAGGGAGAGGTAGTGCGCGGTTGCACCCGGCTTCTACGAAGGCACTAGTGCCCTGTTGGTCACGCTTGATCTCGTTATGCCTCCGGCGGGCAGGGGTGTTGTAACGAACACCCCCTGCACCCCCGCGTTCCAAAGGGCTCCGCCCCTTGGAACCCCGTGTCGTCATGCACCGCATTCTTACGCCGGGCAGCTTCCCTGCGGCGCTGGCGCGCCTCGGGCGATCTACCCGGCGGAATGCGAATGTGCGCGGAGCTCTCGTCGCCTTCACTATGCTTGAGTGCCCTTATCCTCGCATTCATGGCGGCGCGCATCCGCAACGCCGGAGCTTCCGCCTCGCAAGGCCTCGGCGGCGATCTCCGGCTGCGGACGCGTATCGCCGCAGAAAGGTTCCTCACCCTTAGGCGAAGGGCATCTCTTTTTATGAAGATAAGCAGCCAACCGGCAAAAGAGCACGCGCTGCCCACCGACCACGTTTCGTGCGTAGAAGCGAGTGACGTCGCGCTTTGGCGGCGGCACATGCGTCGCAACGGGGGGGTGGGTAGGGCCCCCTCGCTTAGCCATGCCTGCGGGAGCCATGCGCGTATTGGCGTCACTGGCGGCAGATCGCCCGAAGGCGCTTTGGCCGAGGGAAGCTGCCGCCGCAGGGACGCCGCGCAAGAAACACCGGGGGTCCAGGGGTGGCGAAGCCCCCCTGGAGCGCGGGGATGCAAGGGGCCATCGCTCAATGGCCCCTTGCCCGCCGGAGGCATAACGAAATCAAGGGCAATCAGCAGGGCTGGCGTGTCTTCGTAGAGGTCGTGCTCATCAAGGCGCATCTCCATTCATTCCCCGCCGGAGGCATAACGAAATCAAGCGCATCCAACAGGGCACGACCGTCTTCGTAGAAGCCGTCCCAACAACGCGCAACACTTCCCCCTCTCCTTCACCCTCCCCATCTCCCTTC
>Ga0247728_10053_pt1 | contig 73463 bp, 57 predicted proteins | sample SalenrCarbi39_FD_183048 | JGI IMG/M metagenome (GOLD analysis project Ga0247728, IMG submission 183048) | Saline wetland microbial communities from Lincoln, Nebraska, United States - Carb-i39 | ecosystem: Environmental > Aquatic > Non-marine Saline and Alkaline > Salt marsh | place: USA: Nebraska...
GCATAATGAGATCGAGCGTGGTCAACGAAGCAGGACTGTCTTCGTAGATGCCGCACCCAGCAACGCGCGGCACCTCTTTGCCTCCCGCCGGAGGCATAACGAAATCAAGCGTGGTCAACGAAGCAGGACTGTCTTCGTAGATGCCGCACCCAGCAACGCGCGGCACCTCTTTGCCTCCCGCCGGAGGCATAACGAGATCGAGCGTGGTCAACGAAGCAGGACTGTCTTCGTAGAGACCGCCCCAACAGTGCACCTCCTTCTCCCTTCACCCGTCCCACCCGCTGCCCCCACCCCATACTTCCCGTTCTTGTCAAATCACGCTATACATCCCCCCTTGGAGTACCACGCACCATGTCGAGACGCTGGGTAGAGGCCAATCTGGCCGAGTTCGCACGGGACGTCATGCGCGATTTCTGCATGGCGAGCGTCGTGCTTGAGGGGCAGTTCCACCGCTTCGACGAGGCCGGTGCCGTTTCCTTCCCCGTCATGCGCGACCTTCTGGGCGAAATGATGAACAAGGGGCTGCTCTGGCGTCTCAAGGACACCGCGCACCACCTCTTCCGCAATGACCCGGCGCAAGACCCTGTGGCGCCCATGCTGGACTGGGCCGTGGGCTACGCCTTTCACGAATGCGTGAAGCTGAAGGAAGACGCCTACCAGCACCAGCACTACGCGCCGCAGTACCGGGCCCTGCGAGAGCAGGACATGGGGGAGGAACTGCGGGCCATCGTCGAGCCGCTCGCATCCATGCTGGCCCAGACACGGGAAAGCATGGAGCGCGAAATCCGGCGCATCCGATACATCCTTGGCCGCATCCGCAGGCTGATGTGCCTGTACTACGCCGCCCATGGCGGCAACCGGCTGCTGGCGCGGCTGCTCTTCGACCGCGACGAGCTTGTGCGCTCGGTGTTCGGCGAGGAGTACGGGCCGTTGCTGCAAGGATTGTACGGCGACAAGCCGGAGCGCATGTTCATCCAGGCGGGGGAATCCCTGCTTGACGGCGGCAGGCCCGAAGACGCCCTGCGCGCCGCGCACGCGGCCGCGGCCATCGCGCCCGGCTGCCAGCGCGCGCACCGCCTTGTGGCCGAGGCGGAACAGCGTATCGACCAGACCCCCCGAAGGAGGGCCATCTAGCCATGAGCCTGCTGCATCTCAATCGCGCTTCCTCTCGCGTAAGGCTGGAGAACCGCGACGACCCCGAACTGTACCGCGAGATCTTTCCCTATTCCAAGATCAGCCGCGTGGAGTTCGACGACATCTTCCTGATGCCGCGCCCGGCGGAGCCGATGTTCATCACGGACACGACCTTCCGCGACGGCCAGCAGGCCCGCCCGCCCTACACGGTGAAGCAGATCGTCCACATCTACGACATGCTGCACCGCCTTGGCGGGCGCAGCGGCCTCATCCATGCCTCGGAGTTCTTCATGTACTCCGAGAAGGACCGCAAGGCCATCGAGGCCTGCCGGGCCAAGGGATACAAATTCCCCCACGTCACCGGGTGGATACGGGCCAACATTAACGACCTGAAGATCGCGCGGGACATGGAATTCGATGAAGTGGGCCTGCTGACCAGCGTGTCGGACTACCACCTGTACCTCAAGCTGGGCCTTGACCGCGAAAAGGCCATGGACAACTACCTGCGCGTGGTGGAACAGGCGCTGGAATGGGGCATCACCCCGCGCTGTCACTTCGAGGACATCACCCGCGCCGACATCCACGGCTTCTGCCTGCCCTTCGCGCGCAAGCTGATGGACCTTTCGAAGCAGAGCGGCCAGCCGGTCAAGATCCGCATGTGCGACACCATGGGCTACGGCGTGCCGTACCCCGGCGCCACCCTGCCGCGTTCGGTGCCGCGCATCGTGCGCGCCCTGACCGACGAAGGCGGCGTGCCCGGCCAGTGGCTGGAATGGCACGGCCACAACGACTTCCACAAGGTGCTCATCAACGGGGCCACCGCGTGGCTGTATGGCTGCTCCGGCGTCAACTGCACGCTGCTGGGTTTTGGCGAACGCACCGGCAACACCCCGCTGGAAGCCTTGGTCATCGAGTACGTCTCGCTGACCGGTGACGATGACGCCGCCGACACCCGGGTCATCAGCGAGATCGCCGAATACTTCGAGAAGGAACTGGATTACCGCATTCCGGACAACTACCCGTTCGTGGGCAAGGACTTCAACGCCACCAGCGCGGGCATCCACGTGGACGGCCTGGCCAAGAACGAGGAAATCTACAACATCTTCGATACGCGCAAGATCCTGAACCGGCCGGTGCCCATCATCATCACCGACAAGTCGGGACGTGCGGGCGTTGCGTACTGGATCAACCAGTACCTGGGCCTGCCCGAGGACCGGCACGTGTCCAAGAAGCACCCCGCCGTGGGCAAGATCTACACCAAGATCATGGACGCCTACGAAAAGGGCCGCAACACGTCCTTCTCCAACAAGGAAATAAAGGCGTTGGTGCGGCGCTACATGCCCGAGCTGTTCGCCTCGGAATTCGACCAGATCAAGAAGCTGGCGGGCGAACTTTCGGCGCACCTGATCATCAAGCTGGCCCAGGAATGCCAGATCACCGGCCTTGGCGGCGAGGACAAGTACCCGTGCATGCGCGACTTCGTGCGCGAGTACCCGTTCATCCAGTACCTGTACCTCACCGACAAGGAGGGCAAGCTGCTCTCCGCCGCCATCACCGACCCGGCGTACAAGTCGAAGTACGACCAGCTGCCGCTGGGCTTCGACTTCTCCAACCGGACCTGGTTCATCCGGCCCATGCAGACCGGCGAACTGCACATCACCGACGTGTACCAGTCGCAGTTCACCAGCCAGCTCATCCTTACCGTGTCCACGGCGGTCACCGACGACAACGACGAGATCACCGGGGTCATCGGCGCGGACATCCAGATCGAACAACTGCTCCGCCAGGCCGAAGCCATAGAAGACGTGGTGGAGAGCGACGCCGAAGAATAGCGACCGAAAGGAACGGCCCGGAAGCGGCAATGCTTCCGGGCCGTTTTTGTTTGCAACGCGCACCTGTGCCGCCCCGTACAGGCCCCGTGCATGCCCGGCGTACGCCCGAAGCGGATGTCCGGGGCGTGTCGCGGCAGGGGGCGACTGCGGCGGGCGGGCCACGGCACTGCGCTGTCGGATGTCTTGCCGCAGCGGCGTATCCGGAAGGGGGCGGGGCCTTGCCCTGCGCGGACCGCTGCGTTGCACGGCACGCGGATGTGCAAGCGGTTGCGTGCGCAGCGGTTTTCGGTAACAGTTCCGGAGGCGCGCGACGCGTCGTGCCGGTCGAATGCGGCACGCCCTGCCCCGCCCGATGTGGCCGGCGCGATGTGGCCGGCGCGATGTGGCCGGCGCGATGTGGCCGGCGCGATGTGGCCCGCTTTATGTGGCCAGTCCGATGGGGCGGGCCCTTGTGCCTATCCGTTGTCGTCTCCCCGGCGTCATTCCCTGTCCCTACCGCAGGCCGTGCCGCCAGATTGTCGTTACCCGCTGCCGCCCGCTTGCGTCATGATTCGCTCATGGCCGCCGTACACGCCGTATCCGGCGCAACCCGACGGAGCCTTAATGCCGCACCTTCGCCCCAGCCAGACCTGTTCCTCGCCGTTCCGACTCATTGTGCCCATCGTGCTGTTGCTGCTTGCCGCGCTGCTGGCGGCGGGCTGCGGCTCTGGCCCGCGCCGGATTTCCACGCCGCCGTCGGACCAGTCCGTGAAGTACCCCAAGGGGCAGCCCCAGGGGCCGCGCGCAAAGCCGTACACGGTGCTGGGCAAGACCTACCATCCTCTGCTTTCGGCGCACGGGTTTTCGGAAGAGGGCGTGGCCTCGTGGTATGGCAAGGATTTTCACGGTCGCAAGACCGCCAACGGCGAAATCTACGACATGTACGGGCTGACGGCGGCGCACAAGCTGCTGCCGTTCAACACCGTGGTCAAGGTGACCAACCTGCAGAACGGCCGGTCCACCACCGTGCGCGTCAACGACCGGGGGCCCTTCGTGGGTGACCGGATCATCGACCTGACCAATACCGCCGCCAACCAGATCGGCATGCTGGGGCCCGGCACCGCGCGGGTGCGCGTGGAATCCGTGGGCGATGTGCCCGGCTTGCAGGACGGCGACATGACCGGCCGCTTCTATGTGCAGGTGGGGGCCTTCTCCAACAAGGACAACGCCAGCCGTCTGGTGACCCGCCTGCAAGGCCAGGGCTGGAACGCCCGCATGTACTGGGCCGACATGGTCCGGTTCTGGCGCGTCCAGGTGGGCCCGTGGAGCACCCTGAGCGAGGCCGAGCGCATGCGCGAGAAGTTGAAGGGTGATTTTGCGGTCAACTTCGTGGTGGCGGATTAGGCAGCACCGTCGCAAGGATCTTTTTGCCTCTGCCGTCGTCAGATCCATTTTTATTCCGGTCGAGTACGATAAGAGCGCGCTGCGGTCGCCATCCGTAACACTCACGAAGTTCGTGTAACGGCTACCGCACACTCCCTTCATAAAAAGGTGATCTTCCTCGGCAGAGAACAAAAGTCCCTCTTGCGCCAGCGCCACCTGAAAAGACCCAGCCCGCTGCAACGCGGGAATACATGCCTTCGGCCCACGTTTCCTTTCGGACCTGCTCACGGTAAGGATGCGCCATGAACCTTCTGCTGGTGAACCTGACCCGCTTCGGCGACCTGCTGCAAACGCAGCCGGTGGTGCATGGCCTGCGCGCGCAGGGGCACCGGGTGGGGCTGGTGTGCCTGGAAAATTTCGCCGGGGCGGCGGCGCTGCTGGAGGGCGTGGACCATGTGGCGGCCCTGCCGGGTTCGGCGTTGCTGGCGGGCGTGCAGCCCGGCGGCGACTGGCGGGCCTGCACGGCGGGGCTGATGACCTGGGCCGAGCGGCTGCGCGATGCCTATGCCCATGATGCCGTGCTGAACCTCACGGCCACGCTGGGCGGTCGCCTGTTGGCACGGCTGCTGGCGGCCAATGGAGAGGGCGCGGGCGATCTGCGCGGCTTCGGGCTGGACCCGTTCGGGTTCGGGGTCAACGCCGACCCGTGGTCTGCATTCCTGCAAGCCTCCACCCGGCAACGCGGGTGCAGTCCGTTCAACCTCGTGGACCTGTTCCGCATGGCGGCGGGCGTGGGCGACGTGGACCCGGTGTACGAATTGCGCGCGCCCGAGCCGGGCGTTCTGGAAGAGGCCGGGGCGCGACTGGCCCAGACCGCGCCGCCGGACCATGCCGGGTACGTGGCCATGCAGCTTGGCGCCAGCGAGGAGCGCCGTCGCTGGCCCGTGGCCCATTTCGCGGCGCTGGCCGCCCGGTTGTGGCGCGAGCTGCGTCTGGTGCCGGTGCTGCTGGGCGCGGGCGGCGAGCGGAAGCTGGGCGAACGGCTGCGCGCGGCGCTGGCCGAAGACGCCGGGAGCATCGGGACTGGCGAGGCGGGCGAGGCGGGCGAGGCGGGGGCAGGCGGGCCGGTGCCGTGCATCGACCTGATCGGGGCAACCAGCCTGCCGCAACTGGCCGCCACCTTGCGCCACGTGCGGCTGCTGGTCACCAACGACACCGGCACCATGCATCTGGCAGCCGGGCTGGACGTGCCGGTGCTGGCCATCTTTCTGGCCACGGCCCAGCCGTGGGATACCGGCCCCTACCGCCAGGACTGCTGTTGCCTGGAACCCGCGCTGGACTGCCACCCGTGCCCGTTCGGCGCTCCCTGTCCGCATGGCGAGCGTTGCCGCCAGGTCATTTCCGCGGGCACCGCGTTCGACCTGGCCCGTGCCCACCTGACCACCGGCCAGTGGCCGCTGGCCGATGCGGCACCGGGTGCCCCCCGCGAGGCGCGGGTATGGCGCACCCTGCGCGAGGCGGATGCGGAGTGCGGGGCCGGTGACACTCCGCCCCCGTGCATGCCCGGACGCGGGTTCATGGACCTTGTGTCGCTGTCCGGCCACGAGGCGGAAGACCGCACCCGCTGGATACGCCTGCAACGCCATTTCTATCGTCAGTTTCTTGACCTGCCCCGGATGCAGCCCGTCGCCGCGTCATCCATGCAGCCCATTCGTCCGCCGCATGCTCCCTGCGGCCTCACCGAGGCCCTGCGCGCCCGTGCCGAGGATGAACTGCGCCAGGCCGATGCCCTGCTGCACCTCATGGGCGAGCAGGGGGGGCTGCTCAGGGTGCGCCCCTCGGACATGGCCAAGTCGCGTTTCCTCGGCACCGTCAGCCGCGTGCAGGCCCTGTGGGACAACAGCGCGCTGTTCAACGTGCTTGGGCACCTGTGGCTGTGCGAATCGCAGGGGGCGGGCGGATCGCTGGATTCCGTGCTGGCCCTGGCGGCGGCGTATCGCGGTTTGGCGCGGGCCTGGCTGGGCCACCTTTCCCCTTCGGCCTGATTCTTCCTTTCCGTTTGCCGCGTGGTGGCCGGTGTGGGCGCGTGTCCTGCCGGGGCACGCAGTGCGTGTCATGGTCCGTTTCTTGCTTTACCGCAGGCGGACGTGACAAATTTTCCCGTTGTCGGGATGCAGGAGGGAGACCCCATGATCGTTATTGATGGCCGCCAGGCCGATATCAAGCTGGAAAACTTCGCGAATCTCGAAGAAATCCTCGTCAAGGTGATGGAGGGCAGCTACCTCGAGAACCGCGTGGTTACCGACGTGCTCGTCAACGACGAGGCGTTTTCGGAAATCTACCCCCATCAGGCAGAGGACATCGAGCAGCGCGACATCCGCTCCGTCGAGATCCGCAGCATGCCCGTGGGCGAAATGGCCGTGAACATCACCCGCGAACTGTACAAGGTGGTGCAGGTGATGACCGACGGCGCCCGTCAGGTGGCCGGGCTGTTCCGCCAGGCCGACGATGCCGAGGCGCTGGACATGTTCCAGGACCTGCTGGAAGTGACCCGCGACTTCATGGGCATGATCGGCGTGCTGCGCAACGAATTCTCGCTGCGCACCACCAAGGATTTCAGCGACAACGTGGAACGTTTTTCCGACCAGTTGGGCGAAATGACCGAAGTGCTCGAAAACGAGGACTGGATTCTGCTTGCCGACCTGCTGGAATACGAATTCCTGCCCGCCTGCGAAAACTGGAAGAAGGTCATTCAGGCCCTGCGCGAGGACATCCGTCAGGCCGGCAAGGGGTAGCAGCCATGGGCGACAGCCTTTCCCTGCTCGACATGGCCCTGCAACTGGGCGAGCGCGAACTGGGGGCCCTTGCCTCCGGTGACGTGGATGCCGCCGAATCCGCATCGCGCGAGCGGGCGGAACTGGTGGAGATGGCCTGGAGCCGCCGCGACCCGGCAGCGCTGAACGATCTGCGCGACAAGCTGCTGCGCTTGCAGTGCCTGCAAGGCCGCCTGACCGAAGAGGCCCGTCGGCTGCATGACAACATCCGCAACCAGTTGCAGCAAACCCGCCGTGAGTCGCAGCGCCTTTCCGGCTATCGCCAGGCCACGCGCTCCACGCCGTTGACCATCACCCTGGGCCGCGGTCAGGTATAACCGCCGTCCGCAGCGGTACTGGCTACGCAACGAATCGGGGGCCGGATGCATGATGCATCCGGCCCCCGTTTGCCGTCTTGTGGTCAGCGCCAGGCGGCCAGAGCCCCTCGCTGCCTTCCCTACGTTCTACCGCCCGAAGCCAGGACCGCTCGCGGCCTGTCACATTTGCGGCTGCTCGCGGTCCCCTTGTTTGGATCTGCTCGCGGCTTTCCCTACGTTCGTCCGCCCGAAGCCAGGACCGCTCGCGGCCTGTCACATTTGCGGCTGCTCGCGGTCCCCTTGTTTGTATCTGTTCGCTGCTTTCCCTACGTTCGCCCGCCCGAAGCCAGGACCGCTCGCGGCCTGCCTCATTTGCGGCTGCTCGCGGTCCCCTTGTTTGTATCTGCTCGCGGCTTTCCCTACGTTCGCCCGCCCGAAGCCAGGACCGCTCGCGGCCTGCCTCATTTGCGGCTGCTCGCGGTCCCCTTGTTTGGATCTGCTCGCGGCGTTCCCTACGTTCGTCCGCCCGAAGCCAGGACCGCTCGCATCCAGTCCGCGAAACCGGCGGCGGGCAGGGGCTTGCTGTAGTAGTAGCCCTGCACCTCGCGGCAGCCGTGGGCGCGCAGGAAGTCCAGCTGGTCATCGGTTTCCACGCCTTCGGCCACCACGTTCAGCGACAGGTTGCGGCCCATGGTGACGATGGTGGAAACGATGGTGGCATCGCCCTCGTCGCCGGGCACGTCGCGCACGAACGAACGGTCGATCTTGATGGTGTCGATGGGGAAATTCTTCAGGTAGTACAGCGAGGAATGCCCGGTGCCAAAGTCGTCGATGGCGATGGAGATGCCCTGCGCCGCCAGCCGTTCCAGAATGGACACGGAGGTGGGCAGGTCGCGCATCATGGTGGTTTCGGTGATTTCCAGTTCCAGTTGCGAGGGCGGCAGCCCGGATTCGACCAGGGCCGCCTGCACCCGGTCCAGCAGGTCCGGCTGGAACTGCCGGGCGGAGATGTTCACGGCGATGCGCAGCGGGCCCAGTTCGTCGGTCCAGCGGCGGGTCTGCATGCAGGCGTCACGCAGCACCCGTTCGCCCAGCGCCACCACAAGGCCGGTGTCTTCGGCCACGGGAATGAATTCCAGGGGCGGTACGATGGTGCCATCGGACCGGGCCCAGCGCACCAGGGCCTCCATGCCGGTGACCTGACCGGTCGTGATGTCCACGCGCGGCTGGTAGAACACCACGAATTCGTCGTTTTCCAGCCCTTTGCGAATGCTTTTTTCGATGGCCAGGCGCCGGGTAACGTCGTCGTTCATGGCCTGGGTGAAACGGCGAAAGCGCGCGCCGCCCTGTTCCTTGGCGCGGTACATGGCGATTTCCGCGTTCTTCAGCAGGGTGGCCGGGTCGCGCCCGTCGTCGGGCGAAACGCTGATGCCGATGGACGGCATCACGTACAGTTCGTGGTCGGCGGCGTTGAAGGGGCGGGTGAACGCGTCCTGGATGCGGGTCGATTCCGCCTCGGCCACCTCGCCGTCGCCTTCGCCCATGCTGGTCGGGGCCAGGGGCAGCAGCATCACGAATTCGTCGCCGCCAAGGCGCGCCACCATGTCGCGCCGGGGGGCCATGCCCACCAGGCGGCCCGCCACGGCGCGCAGCAGTTCGTCGCCCACGGCATGGCCCAGGCTGTCGTTGACGGTCTTGAAATTATCCATGTCCAGATACAGCACCGCCAGCCGCGTATCCGGCCCGCCCTTGCGGGCGTGATCCTCCATGCGCTGGCGCAGCCCCATGCGGTTGGGCAGGCCGGTCAGCTCGTCGTGGGTGGCCTGGTGGACGATCTGCGCTTCCTTGCGCTTCAGCTCGCTGACGTCGAGGAAGGTGCCCACCACGCCCGCGCGCTGGCCGGTGCGGTCGCGGAAATAGCTTTTGTACAGCACCAGCACGCGATCCTCGCCGGCGGCATCGCGCAGGTCGATCATGCACGAGTAGCCGGCACCGTCTTCGTCCTCGGGCGAGGGGAGGCTGCCCGTGGTTTCATCCACCAGGCAGGCCAGTTCCTGCGGCAGGATTTCGGTCACCGAACGGCCCACGATGTCTTCGGGCTTGCGGCCGATCAGGCGGCTGAAGGCGCGGTTGCAGCCGATGTAGGTGCCTTCCAGTGTCTTGTAGAACACCGGGTTGGGCATGCTTTCCACAAGCGCTTCAAGAAATTGGTTTTTCTCTTGCAGTAGCGCCTGGTATTCCACCAGGCGCTCGTTGGTTTCGCGCAGTTCGCGGGTGCGCTCCTGCACCTCCAGTTCGAGGTGCTCGCGGTAGCGCTTGCGTTCCTCCAGCAGGCGGGCGCGCTCCAGCGCCTTGTTCACGGCGTGTTCCAGCACGCGCATGTCGGTGACCGGCTTGGTCACGTAGTCCCACGCTCCGTGGCGCAACGCCTCCACCGCCTCTTCCAGCACGCCCACGCCCGACACCACGATGACGGGCACCTCGGGCGCGTCCTCGCGCAGGCGCTCCAGCACTTCCATGCCGCCCATGACGGGCATGCGCAGGTCCACCAGTACGAGGTCGGGCGCGTGTTCGGCAAACGCCTCTAGCCCGCGGCGGCCGTTTTCCGCCTCGATCACGTCAAAGCCGCTGTCTTCGAGGTAGGCGACCAGGTTCGAGCGGACGTTGACATCGTCGTCGATGGTCAGGATGCGGGGGGGGCGCTGGAGCATGGGGCGGCTTTTTCCTGTGGCTTGCGCTGATGTGGTTGGCGATATGTTTCATTCCAGATTGCCAAGCAGCGGGGAATTTATCCACAAAAAAATGGCCGCTGCACGGCGGTGGCATGACGGCCCGATGGAGATACGGCCTTGCGGGACAAGGGCGTGGCCTGCGGATGCAGGTTTGTGACCGCATGCAGATGGCGCGGGGCCGGGCAGAGGTGTGCGGACGGCGTTTCCGCGCCTGCCCGTTCATGCACGGAGCCGTGGCGGCAACGTGCCCGGCGAGGCAGGGGGGCGGAGGCCAGCTCAGGGCCAGCTCAGGGCCAGACAGGGGCAGGTCGCTGGCCAGTGGTCCTGCGCGGGCAGCCGGACGGGCGGACACGGCGGACGCGAACGGAGACCCCACACCGGCGACGGCGGACAGCTGCCGCGGGCTGGTGGCTGCGAGTGGACGGCAGCGGTGACGGTGGGGGCGATCAGTCGCGGGCGCGGTCGGCCACAATGTCGATGTCGGCGTGGCGCTGCATCAGGTGGCGGCGCAGGGCGCGCGCGTCGTCGAAGTCGCGGAAGGGCCCCACGCAGACCATCCAGCGCTTGCGACCGTTTTCCGTGCGCGTACGGACGCGCGCGGCGGCTTCGCCCTCGCGTTCAAGCTTGCGGACCAGCCGTTCGGCTTCGGCCTTGCTGGCGTACGACCTGATGCGGACGAAATAGGCGCTGTCGGGGTCCAGGGGGCGGCCCTTGGCATCGCCCAGCACCTCGATGCGCACGGCGGCGCTGCCCGGCCTGACAATGCCCAGTTGCTTCGCGGCGGAGTAGGAGACGTCGATGTCGCGGTTGCCGCGATAGGGCCCCCGGTCGTTCACCGTGACCAGCACGGAGCGGCCGTTGGAAAGGTTGGTCACGCGGACCACGGTGCCAAGGGGCAGGGTCTTGTGCGCGGCCGTCAGGGCGTTCATGTCATAGGCTTCGCCGCTGGCGGTCTTCTTGCCGTGCAGGTCGTCGCCGTACCATGAGGCGCGCCCGCGCTTGGCGGGTGCCTCGCTGGCCGCTGCGGGCAGCGAGGCGGCCAGCAGCGCGCAGAACATCAGGATGGTCGTCAGGTATCGTAGGGGGTGGCGTCGGGTCATGGGCCTCCTGCGGTTGCGTGCCACGGAAGGTCGTGGCGGGTCGTGTCCTGCCCGGCGCAAGGACACGGCTCTGGGGCAACGTTCGGTATGTCCCGTCGTGCAACGGGCTGCCGGGCAAACCCTGGGGGTAGCACCTCGACAGTACCATGTTTTTCCCGTATATCGCCGCACGTGTCAACGTGCCGCAATCCCGGCACGTTACGGGGCAATACTGTGGTAACATGCTGTCGCGCCACAGTGCGGGTGAGCTGTGTTGCTGCGTTATTTTCTGTCATCCTTCCCGCGACGTGCCCCGCGCATCGTGCGCCCGCGCCGCCGCGCCTTTTCCTGCACGCGGGAGTCGTTCATGCTGCTGTATGCCAAGCTGATGCTGGCCACCGTGTTCTGGGGTGGCACCTTTGTTGCCGGGCGCATCGCCGCCGCCCATGCCGGACCCTTTTCCGCCGCCTTTCTGCGCTTTGCCATGGCCACGGGCCTGCTGTTCTGGTATGTGCGCCGCCGCGAGGGGGCGTTGCCCCGCCTGACCTCGCTCGGCATGCACGGCTGGACCGGGGTGCTGCTGCTGGGGGCCACCGGGGTGTTTGCCTACAACGCCCTGTTCTTTACCGGGCTTGCCACCGTACCCGCCAGCCGGGCGGCGGTGATCGTCACCAACAACCCCATCGCCATCGCCGTGGGCGCGGCGCTGTTTCTGGGCGAGCCGCTGTCGCGCCGCAAGCTGGCGGGCATCCTGCTGTCCGTGGGCGGCGCGGTCATCGCCATCACCCGTGGCAACCCGCTGACGCTGTTCTCGTCGGCCCTGTCGTGGGGCGATGTGGCGCTGCTGGGCTGCCTGGCCAGTTGGGCCGCGTATTCCCTGTTGGGCAAGGTGGTCATGCGCGCACTGTCGCCGCTGGCGGCGGTGACCTGGTCGTGTGCGGTGGGCACGGTGATGCTGCTGCCCTTCGCCCTGTATGAAGGGCTGTGGGCGGCACTGCCGAGGTACCCGGTGGGGCTGTGGGTGGCTGCGGCCTATCTTGGCGTGTTCGGCACCGTGCTGGGATTCACCTGGTTCTACGAGGCGGTGAAGGAGATAGGCGCGGGACGGGCCGGGGTGTTCATCAATTTCGTGCCACTGACGGCCATAGTGTGCGCCTGGGCCATGCTGGGCGAGGCGCTGCCCGTGTCGCTGCTGCTGGGGGCCGCGCTGGTGACGTGCGGGGTGTTCATTACGAACAGGGCGTAGCGGTTAAGAGGGGTTGTGCCCTGTCGGGTGCGGTTTCTACGGAGACACGCCCCCCCTGTTGACCCCGCTCGATTTCGTTATGCCTCCGGCGGGCAAGGGGCCGCAGAGCGGCGGCCCCTTGCATCCCCGCGCTCCGGGGGCTCCGCCCCCTGGTCCCCCGACGTATCCTGCACCGCATTCCTGTGCCGGGCAGCTTCCCTCCGGCGCAGACGCCTCCGGGTGATCTGCCCGACGGAATGCGAATGTGCGCAAAGCTCTCGTCGCTACGGCGTAGCGAGGGTGCCTTTCCCCTCGGTTCGCATACGGCGCACATCCGCGACGCCGGAGCTTCCGCCTCGCAAGGCCTCGGCGGCGATCTCCGGCTGCGGCGCGCAACACCGCACAAGGTGCGTATGGGGTGGCGCATTGATCGAAAGGGAGGCCAACAAACAATGGTCGTTCGCTGCTTGCGCCAACGCAGCAGGCCAAGCCTTGGGCATTGTCCGTCATCATGCTCAACGAAAAAGTGCCGCGCGTAGAAGCGTGTGACGCCGAGCCTTGGCGGCGGCACATGCGTCGCAACGAGGGCGTGGGCAAGGCGCCCAAGTGGGATAGAGGTAGCGGGAGATTCGCGCACATCGCATTCCGCCGGGCAGATCACCCGGAGGCGTCTGCGCCGGAGGGAAGCTGCCCGGCACAGGAATGCGGTGCGTGACGACTTGGGGTTCCAAGGGGCGGAGCCCCTGGAACGCGGGGGTGCAGGGGGTGTTCGTTACAACACCTCCTGCCCGCCGGAGGCATAACGAAATCGGGCGTGGTCAAACGGGCTGGCGTGTCTTCGTAGAGGCCGTGCCCATCACTGCGCTCCCTCTCCCAATCCCCCTTATCGCCCCGCCCCGCGCACCCCTTACGGCACCAGCCGCAACACATCATCCTGCTTGCCGATGACCACCAGCGCATCCCCACGGTCCAGTGTTTCGTGCGCCTGCGGTACGAAGCGGTATTCCTTGCTGCCTAACGGTTTCACGGCCACCACCATGACCCCGTGGTCGTTGACCAGCTTCAGGTCCATCAGGGTGCGTCCGGCCCATTTGTCCACCACCAGTTCCTGCACCAGCACCCCGCCGCCCAGCGGCAGCAGGTCGAGCATGCCGGGGTTGGCCAGCCGGTGGGCCACGTGGGTGGCCACGTCGTGTTCCGGCAGGATCACCAGGTCAACGCCGAGCCGCGTGAGCACCTTGCGGTGCTCGATGGAGGCCGCCTTGACCCCGATCTTGCGCGCGCCAAGCTCCTGAAGGTTCAGCACCACCAGGAGCGAGGTTTCCATGGAATCGCCCACGCTCACGAACACGATGTCGAGGTCCTGGAAGCGCAGTTGCTGCAATACCGCGATGTCTGCCGCGTTGGCCTGGTAGACCTGCGCCAGCACGTCCTGGGCAAGGCGCACGCGGCTCTCGCCGGTGTCCAGCCCCACCACGGTATGGCCCATCTCGGTCAGGGTGCGGCCCAGTTGCAGGCCGAACTTGCCAAGGCCCACGATGCCGATTTCCAGTCTCTTCGCCACATTCACCATGGGGATGCTCCCGGATGCGTCGCCAGCAAGTGTGGGCTACCCGATGGGGTAGTCCACCTCGGGCCAGCGGAACTTGGGTTCGCTCTGCAAATGCTGCAAGGTGGCCAGCAGCCAGACGGGGCCGATACGCCCGATGAACATCAGCAGGGTTATCAAAATCTTGCCGGGCACGCTCAGGTGCGGGGTGACGCCGGTGGTCAGGCCCACGGTGCCGAAGGCGGAGACCACCTCGAACATCAGGTCCAGTTGCTGGAACCGGGCATGGGTGTGCGGGCTGATGCCGCCCTCGGTCAGGCTGAGCAGCATGGTGCCCACGGTGACAACGATGATGGCGAACAGGAACAGAGTCAGCGCCTTGGTCTGGGTGGGCGTGTCCACGGCGCGGCCCAGCAGCACGTTCTGTCGCCTGCCGCGCAACTGCATTTCCACGAACCCGGCCAGTACCCGAAAGCTGGTGGTCTTGATGCCGCCCGCGCACGACCCCGGTGAGCCGCCCACGAACATCAGGCAGATCATCACCATCAGGGTGAAGTCGGTCAGCCGTGCGATGTCCAGAGTATTGAAGCCTGCCGTGCGGCAGGTGACGGACTGGAAGAAGGCGGGCAGCACCAGCCCGGTGGGGCTGAGCCCGGTGTAGTCGCTGAGGTATTCGGCCAGCCAGATCAGCGCGGCCCCGGCCACGATGAGAAAAGCGGTGGTAGTCAGCACCAGCCTGGTGTGACGACTGAGGGGGCGATAGGGCCTGCCGGAAAGTTTCGTCCGCGCGGCCCCCAGCAGTTCGTCGATGACCGAAAAGCCGATGCCCCCCACCACGATCAGGAACATGATCACCAGGTTGACCCCGGCGTGTTCCTGCCACGGCATCAGGTTGTCGGGCCGCAGGCCGAAGCCCGCGTTGCAGAAGGCCGACACGGCATGGAACAGCGCGCCGAACGCGCCCATGCCCTGCGGGGCAAAGATGTACAGCAGGCATGCCGCCGCCAGTTCGATGCACAGGATGGTGCGCACCAGCCGGTACAGGAATCGCCCCAGATGAAACGAGGGGTCGTGCATCAGGGCCTGGCCCACGGCCAGCCTGTCGGTAAGCGACACGCGCCGCCGCAGCAGGAACACCAGTAGGCTGGAATAGGTCATGATGCCAAGGCCGCCAAGCTGGATGAGCGCAAGGATGATCCATTGCCCGGCCAGGCTGAACGTGGTGCCCGTGTCCGCAACGGTCAGCCCGGTGACGCAGACGGCGGACGTTGCGGTGAACAGCGCATCCACGAAGGATATCCCGGCCTCGTCCGCCGAAGGGGCATGACTGATGTCCAGGTACAGCAGCACGGCCCCGGCAAGTATGGTGGCCGCGAACGAGTACACCGGCAGGATGAGGGGCGAGAACAGGCGACGGCGGAGCATTCCTGAAACTATCCCGGTTCGTTCGGCGCGGCAAGCAGGACGCGGCGCGGCTTGCAATGGATGCGCCGCTGCACTACGTTGCCCGGACGTGAGGACATGCAGTCGGCCTCGGGCAGACAACCTGCCGGGCGCGGCGTCCGTTCCCTTTACCGCACCGTCAACGACAAGCGAGGCATTCATGGCCCTGTTCACCAAGGAAGAGGCGCTACGCTACCACTCCTGCGGCCACGCCGGGAAGGTCGAGGTGGTTCCCGTAAAGCCCTGCGCCACCCAGAAGCATCTTTCCATGGCCTACACCCCCGGCGTTGCCGAGGTGTGCCGTGCCATCCACGCAGACGTGTCGCTGGGCTACGACTACACCAACAAGGGCAACCTTGTGGCCGTGGTCAGCAACGGCACGGCGGTGCTGGGACTTGGCAACATCGGGCCGCTGGCGGGCAAGCCGGTGATGGAAGGCAAGGGCGTACTGTTCAAGATTTTCGCGGACGTGGATGTGTACGACCTGTCCATCGACCAGAAAGACCCCAAGAAGATCATCGAATTCGTGAAGATGCTGGAACCCACCTTCGGCGGCATCAACCTTGAGGACATCAAGGCGCCGGAGTGCTTCGAGGTGGAACAGACGCTCATCGAACAGATGGACATTCCGGTGTTCCACGACGACCAGCACGGCACGGCCATCATTTCGGGCGCGGGGCTCATCGCCGCGCTTGAGTTGACGAACCGCAAGCCAGAGGACGTCAAGCTGGTCATCAGCGGTGCGGGGGCTGCGGCCATCGCCTGCACCAGGTTTTTCGAATCGCTCGGCGTACAGCGCAAGAACGTGTTCATGTTCGATTCGCGCGGGCTCATCAACAAGGGCCGTACCGACCTGAACCCCCAGAAGCTGGAATTCGCGCAGGAACGGGACCACGGCAGCCTCGCCGAGGTCATGCGCGGGGCAGACTGCTTCCTGGGCCTTTCCGTGGGCGGCATGGTCACCCAGGACATGGTGCGCTCCATGGCCCCGAACCCCATCATCTTCGCCTGCGCCAACCCCGACCCGGAAATCTCGTACGAAGACGCCAGGGCCGCCCGCGCCGACGTGGTCATGGCCACCGGGCGCTCCGACTACCCCAACCAGATCAACAACGTGCTGGGCTTTCCGTTCATCTTCCGGGGCGCCCTGGACACCCGCGCCAGCGCCATCAACGAGGAAATGAAGCTGGCCGCGGCCCGCGCCCTGGCCGCCCTTGCGCGCGAGCCCGTGCCCGCCGAGGTGTTGGCCGCCTATGGCATCTCGGAACTGGCGTTCGGGGTGGACTACATCATCCCCAAGGCGCTGGACCCGCGCGTCATCGAATGGGTGGCCCCGGCCGTGGCCGAAGCCGCCATGCGCACCGGCGTGGCGCGCCGCCAACTGGACCTGGCCGCCTACAAGGTGGAACTGCGCGAGCGCATGCAGGCCGCGCGTGCCCGCATCGGGCAGTTTATTAATACCTACGGCTTGGATTTTTAGTTGGGTACTGCAAACCGTCCTTTTGCCCGCTGGCGTCGTCAAACTTCGCCTGCCATGTCGGTCGAATACGATAAGAGTATGCGGTGCGGTCGCCATCCGTAAGGCTCGCAAGCTCGCCTAACGGCTGCCGCACTCCCTCATGGCAGGCTAGTTTTCCTCGCCAGCGAACAAAAATCCTGGTTTGCATGCGCCCGGTAACGCCAAGCGTGCTTGGGAGCGGGCATCGCATGCCTCTCCGGCCAAGACATGCTATGTTGGGCACCGGTGGCTTTTTGCCGCCGGTGCCGTTGCGTGGAAGCCCCCGGTGGTTTAATTTTCAAGAATTGCCATGTCGCCGGAGAGGCGCGTGATGGAGGTGTGACGTGGACATTCGCTTTCAGGTGGGCGGTCCTGCCCAGTGGCGCGCGGATGCGGTGATCGTGTTCCTGTTCGAGGGCGACGCCCTTGCGGACGTGGTGCCGGAACTGCTGGAGGCAGCGCCGTGGCTGGGCATTGCCCCGGCGGTGCGCGATTTTCGGGGCAAGAAGGACGAGGTTGCCGTGTTCCACGGGCACCCGGCCCTGGCGGTGCCGCGTGTGATCGCGGCGGGCCTTGGCAAGCGCGAGGCGTTCGCGGCCACGGCCCCTGCCGGGCTGCGCGTGGCGGCGGGAGCGGCCCTGCGCCGCTGCCGCGAACTGAAGATCGAGACGGTGAGTATTGACGCGGTGGCCCTGGCCCGCGTGGCAGAGGCTGGCGATGCGGCCCCTGCATGGTCCCCCGTCGAGGAGGCCGTGTGCGGGGCGCTGCTGGGGCTGTACCGTTACGATCGGTTCAAGACCAACGGTGCTGGCAACGGGGGCGGGAACGCCGGTTCCGAAAACGGTGAAGACGCCCGCTTCGAGCCGCGCTGGCTGGCCCTGTTGTGCGCCGAAGCCTCGGTGCCGGACGACCTGCACGCCGCCGCCCGCCGGGGCGAGGCAGCCGCCGCCGGGGTGGCCCTGGCGCGCGACCTTGTCAACGGTCCGCCCAACTTCGTCACCCCCGGCCATCTGGCCGAGCAGGCCGTGGCCATCGCCAGGAAGTACGGCATGCAGGCCCGCTCGCTGGGCCGCGCCGAACTGGTGGAGATGGGCATGGGGGCCTTTGCCTCGGTCTTCCGCGGCGCCGAGGAGGAACCCCGGCTGGTGGTCATCGAGCATGCTCCCAAGGGTACCGAGGACCAGAAGCCGCTGGTGTTCGTGGGCAAGGGCATCACCTTCGACACGGGCGGCATCAGCCTGAAGCCCGCCGCCAAGATGCACGAGATGAAGGGCGACATGGCGGGCGCGGCGGCCATCCTTGGCCTGTTCGAGGCGCTGGGTCGTTCCGACGTGCCCCGCCGGGTGGTGGGCATCATGCCCTGCACCGAGAACATGCCCGATGGCCGGGCCACCCGCCCCGGCGACATCGTGACCACCCTGTCCGGCAAGACGGTGGAGATACTCAACACCGACGCCGAAGGGCGGTTGGTGCTGTGCGACGCCCTGACCTGGGCGCAGCGCGAATACGCCCCCGAGGTGGTGGTGGACCTGGCCACTCTGACCGGGGCCTGCGTGGTGGCGCTGGGCATGGACGTGGCGGCGGTGTTCGCCAACGACGACGAACTGTCGGGGCGCATCCGTACCGTGGGCGATGTGGTGGGCGACCGCTTCTGGCCCCTGCCGCTGTGGGACATGTACTTCGAGAACCTGAAGAGCGACGTGGCCGACATCGCCAACGTGGGCCCGCGCGAGGGCGGGGCCGTCAACGCGGCGCTGTTTCTGAAGCAGTTCGTGGACAAGGGCGTGCGCTGGGCGCATCTGGACATTGCCGGTCCGGCCTACACCGCCAAGAAAAGCTCCATCTGCCCCGGCGGCGGCACCGGCTTTGCGGTGCGCACGCTGCTGGAACTGGTGCGCGGCGGCGTGTAGCGCCGGACGCCGCATCCGAAAACGACCAGCGGGCCGCGAGGGGGAAACCTTTGCGGCCCGCATTCGTTGTGATGGGCTGGGCAGTTTGACCGTGTTGCGCACGATGTCCGTATGGCTCGCAGGCTCGCCCAACGGCCACGCTTCGCGCCCTTCGGGTCGAAGCCAAAGGGCGGAAAGACAATTTGGCAACTGTCCCTAGGCTTCCTCTTCGTCCAGCATCAACCCCTCGGGCAGGAAGATGTCGGGTACTTCCCCGGCGAACACCCGGTTGCGGCCCTGTTCCTTGGCCAGGTACAGTTTCTGGTCGGCCTTGCGGATGTGGTAGTCGATGTCGCCTTCCGGGCCGCAGGTGTGCACGCCAAAGGACAGGGTAACGCTGACGGGGATGCCGTGGTAGGAATACTCCATGGCTTCCACCTGGCCGCGTAGCTTTTCGGCCAGCCGTGCGGCCCCGGCCTCGTCGGTTTCCGGAAGCAGCAGCAGGAATTCCTCGCCGCCCCAGCGGCAGATGGTGTCCTGGTGGCGCAGGTTGTCGTGCAGCAGCCCGGCCACCGATTGCAGCACCTGGTCGCCGCACTGGTGGCCGTAACAGTCGTTTACCGACTTGAAGTGGTCGATGTCGCAGATGGCGATGGACAGCGGCCTGCCGGTGCGGCGGGCGCGCACCTGCTCGTATTCCAGCCGTTCACACAGGGCGCGGCGGTTGGCGAGGCCGGTCAGTTCATCGGTGCGGGCGCTTTCGGCCAGTTGCTGGGTAAGCAGGATGAGCAGGCGCTGGGTGTGGCGGCGGGTGTATTCCGCAAGCCCTGCGAAGATGCCGCAGCACAGCAGGGCCACAATGTAGCGGATGCGGAAGGCCTGCGAATAGTCGGCGTACAGGAAGGGATCGCCCGGCAGGAACAGGATGGCCCCCACCCCCAGCAGCAGGGCGCTCATCAGCAGTATGCCGACGGACAGGCCGAAGGTCAGCATGACCACGGGCGGAAAGATGAACAGCCACACAAAGCCGCTGCCCTCCACCCCGCCATGGGACACCATGTACAGCGACAGGCAGAACAGGGCCAGAACCAGCGTGGTGCTGGGCAGTACGTGGCGTCCGGTGCGGCCCACCCAGAACAGCCCGAACAGGGCAAGGCCCAGCATCACCAGCAGGAACAGGGTGAAGGTGTTCTGGCCCTGGATGAAATCCAGCACCCCCATTACCGAAGAGAACAGCGCGGTGACGCCATAGAACAGGTTCGCCACGCCGGTGACGCGCGCGGTCTCCGGGTCGGCGTCGTCCTGCAGGCCGTTGGCCAGCAGGGCGTTCATGCAGCGGTGCAACCTGTTCTTTTCGAGCACTGGTGCCTCTCGTGCAACAATGGGGGCGGACAAGGCCGCACATGCCCGCAACGCACCACGGCATCCGGAACCGGGGCGAAGGTCGGGCTGGCGTGTCCATGCGTGCGGGAAAACGCAAGGGGCGGTGCCGGGCGGGCCGGTAGTGGCGGCCTCCCCGCACGTTTCCCCAAACGTGCCGCACGCGCGCCTACCGGAATGAAACCTGAGTACTGTGCAGTCGTGAAGTCTGGCCGCAAGGCGTCGCCGGGGGCGCGGGCCGCTGCGGGGCAGGTGGTCGGGCAACTGACTTGCTGGCCGGCAAGGTGGCCAATGCAACGGCCAATCCTGCGACCGAACAGCCGGGCTGCCCAAGGGGGCTGACTCGTCGGCCTGCTCAGCCGGATTGACCAGCCGGATTGACCAGCCGGCCTGTCCAGTCAGATTGACCAGCCAGTCTGTCCAGGTGGACTGCCTCGTCGGACTACTCAACCGGATTGACCAGCCAAACGGCTTGGCAGGCCATTGGCACCCCTGCGGCAAGCCAACCAAGTGCCGACCAGCCACCTCTTTACGGCGGAATTCGGCCTGGCCTTTAGTCCTTGCTGGATATTGCCTTCACGATGCCACAGCCCCGCCATACCACAGCGTTGCCCGCCCTGTCAGCGGCAAGTCTTCCCTCACGTCATGCCCTACCGCAAAATGGGTGGAACGCCCACCGGGAGCGCATGCCCCGTCATGCACGCTCAATGATTGCAGGACTCTGTGACGTTCGTGCGAAAAGGGGGAAAATACCGTTGACAAGGCCCCCCGCTGCCAATAGATAGTGCCACTCTTCCAACGCGTGCGCGCCCCTGCCCTGCACCCGCGCACGAGGGCAAGAGAGAGGCTCTGGTCGGCCCGCCGTAAAGGCGGCGCCGTGGCATGCACCTGTAAACGGGGTATGTATGAGGTTCGGGAATTGGCAAGAAACCGTACGCTGCAACAGTGGAGTGTCGAAGACTCCGCTGAGCTCTATGGCATCCGCAATTGGGGTGCCGGGTACTTCGATGTCGCCCAGAGTGGTGATGTCGTGGTCTATCCTTTCGGAGACAACCGCGGTCCTGCCGTAAGCATCCCGGAAATCATCCGGGGCATGCGGGAGCGCGGCTATGACATGCCGGTGCTCCTGCGCATCGAGAACATTCTCGATTCCCAGATCACCAGTCTTCACCAATCCTTCCGCAAGGCCATCGGGTCGCTCGGCTACAAGGGCGAATACCGGGGCATCTTCCCCATCAAGGTCAATCAGCAGCAGCAGGTGGTCGAAAAGATCGCCCAGTTCGGTTCGCGCTACCACCACGGTCTCGAGGTGGGCAGCAAGGCCGAACTCATCGCCGCCGTCTCGCAACTGCGTGACCACGAGGCCTGCCTTGTCTGCAACGGCTACAAGGACGAGGAATTCATCGACCTTGGCCTGCACGCCGTGCGCATGGGCTACAAGTGCTTCTTCGTGCTGGAAATGGCCAGCGAGCTGCCGTTGATTCTCGAACGCGCCAAGTGCCTTGGCGTGCGCCCGCTCATCGGCGTGCGCGCCAAGCTGTCCGTGAAGGCGGGTGGCCACTGGACCGATTCCGGCGGCGAGCGCTCCACCTTCGGCCTGACCACGGCCCAGATCGTCGACGTGGTGGACCTGCTGAAGGACCACGACATGCTCGACTGCTTCCAGCTGCTGCACTATCACTTGGGGTCGCAGGTGCCCAACATCCGCGACATCCGCGCTGCCGTCATGGAAGCCTGCCGCATCTACGGCGGCCTGGTGGCCGAAGGCGCGGCCATGGGCTATCTGGACCTTGGCGGGGGCCTAGCCGTGGACTACGACGGCTCGCACACCAACTACGTGAGCAGCCGCAACTACAGCCTGGACGAATACTGCGCGGACATCATCGAAGCGGTGATGAACATCCTCGACGAGGAAGGCATCGCCCATCCGCACATCGTCACCGAATCGGGCCGCGCCACCGTGGCCTACTACTCCATGCTGCTGTTCAACATCCTGGACGTGAGCCGCGTGGAGATAGGCAACCTGCCCGACATCCTGCCCGACGACTGCCCCGAGCCCGTGCGCAACATGCGCGAGGCGCTGGCCGGTCTTACCCTGCGCAACCTTCAGGAATGCTACAACGACGCCGTGTACTACCGCGACGAAGTGCGCCAGCAGTTCCTGACCGGGCGCATCACCCTGCGCGAACGCACCCTTGGCGAACGCTACTTCTGGGCCATCATGAAGCGCATCGCCCAGGAAAAGCAGAAGCTGAAGCACGTCCCCAAGGATCTTGCCGAGATAGACGTGGCCCTGGCCGACATCTACTACGGCAACTTCAGCGTGTTCCAGTCGCTGCCCGATTCGTGGGCCATCGACCAGCTGTTTCCGGTGGTGCCCCTGCACCGCCTGAACGAGCTGCCCTCGCGCCAGGGCATCCTGTCCGACATCACCTGCGACAGCGACGGCCGCATCGACCACTTCATCGACCCGCAAGGCGTGAAGGGCACCCTGGACCTGCACCCCCTGAAGGACGGCGAGGAATACTACCTCGGCGTGTTCCTGGTGGGGGCGTATCAGGAAACCCTGGGCGACCTGCACAACCTGCTGGGCGACACCAACGTGGTTTCGGTGCGCGTGCACGAGGACGGCAGCTACGAATTCGTGCGCGAACTGCGCGGCGATTCCGTGGCGGACATCCTGTCGTATGTGGAATACGACCCCCGCCGCATCATCGACGACATCCGCGAGGCGGCGGAACAGGCCGTGCGCGAGGGGCGCATCACCCCCTCCGACCGGTACCGGGTGATGCAGGCGTATGAGGATGGGTTGCGGGGGTACACCTACTTCGAACGCTAACGGCACCCGCTCCGAAAGGGCCTCTTGCCCGCTGGCTTCGTCAGGCGTCGCCTTTCATTCCGGTCGAGTACGATAAGAGTACACTCCCTGCATGAACGGCTCGCCTTCCTCGCCAGCGAACAAGATGCCTCTTTCGGAAGCGGGCGCCGCAGGCATAGCGCGGTGCGATAAGACGAAATCGCACTGTCGCCATGGGCGTGGTAGTGCTTTTGCGGAAATCGCTAAAGGCGTGAAGCGCAAGGCTCCGCACCCCATCGAAGCAGGATACCCTTGATGCATGCCATGCCGATCGCATGGTATGCTGACGCCGGTCACCGGCGCATGCAGGCAACAAGCGGGGCCGCCCCATGGTGTGGGGCTGGCCGTTCGGGATAACCACAGCAGTGTCGCGCGGTCGCGCGTTTCCGGGCATGGGTGCTCGGGGCGGGCGGGGTGCGCAAAGGAGTGCGTCATGGCACGTGTCCTCATCATCGGCGCTGGCGGCGTGGGCGGCGTGGTCGTCCACAAGTGCGCGCAGGTTCCCTCCGTATTTTCCGAAATCATGCTGGCAAGCCGCACCAAGTCGAAGTGCGACGCCATCGCCGCAGACGTGAAGGCCCGCACCGGGCGCACCATTGAAACGGCCCGGGTCGACGCCGACAACGTGCCCGAGCTGGTGGCGCTGATCCGCGCGTACAAGCCGGACATGGTGCTGAACATCGCCCTGCCGTACCAGGACCTGACCATCATGGACGCCTGCCTCGAAACCGGCGTGCACTACCTGGACACCGCCAACTACGAGCCGCTGGACGAGGCCAAGTTCGAGTACAAGTGGCAGTGGGCCTATCAGGAGCGCTTCGAGAAGGCCGGGCTGATGGCCCTTCTGGGCAGCGGCTTCGACCCCGGCGTGACCAACGTGTTCTGCGCCTACGTCATGAAGCACCTGCTGGACGAGGTGCACGTGCTCGACATCATCGACTGCAACGCGGGCGACCACGGGCACCCCTTTGCCACCAACTTCAACCCGGAAATCAACATCCGTGAAGTGACCGCGCGCGGCCGCTACTGGGAACGGGGCGAGTGGGTGGAAACCGATCCCCTGTCGTGGTCCATGAACTACGATTTTCCGGAGGGCATCGGCGCCAAGAAGTGCTTCCTCATGTATCACGAGGAACTGGAATCGCTGGTGCAGAACCTGAATGGCCTGAAGCGCGCCCGGTTCTGGATGACCTTTTCGGACAATTACCTGAACCACCTGAAGGTGCTGGAAAACGTGGGCATGACCCGCATCGACGAAGTGGAGCACGACGGCAAGAAGATCGTGCCCATCCAGTTCCTGCGCGCGCTGCTGCCCGACCCGGCATCCCTCGGCCCGCGCACCAAGGGCAAGACCTGCATCGGCTGCCTGATGCAGGGGGTGAAGGACGGCAAGCCCAAGACCGTCTACATCTACAACGTGTGCGACCATCAGGAATGCTACCGCGAGGTGGGATCGCAGGCCATTTCGTACACCACTGGCGTGCCCGCCATGATCGGCGCCATGATGATGATGACCGGCAAGTGGTCCGGCAAGGGCGTGTACAACATGGAGCAGCTGGACCCCGACCCGTTCATGGACGCCCTGAACAAGCACGGCTTGCCGTGGGTTGTGGTTGAAAAATAGACATTCTGGGTAGTTTGCCCTCAGAATGCCGATTGTCTCGGCACAGTGAGCAGCATGAATTCCGGGGGGCCGCGCGTGCGGTCCCCCGGTCCTTGTTCAGGCAGCGGGTATGGGGGAGCATGGTGGTGATTTTCAGGAGGGGCCTTGCGGCATTCTAGAATCTAGAATATGGAATGTCCATGAACCTGCTCCCGCAAGATGTACTCGTCATGCTCAAGCTTTCGGTGGCGCGGCGTACCCGCTGGACCTACGACCAGTTGGGCGTGGCGCTGGGCATGAGCATGTCCATGGTCCACAGTTCCATCAGGCGTGCCGCGCAAGCCCGGCTGTACGATGAGAACAGGCGAAAGCCCGTGCGCGCCGCGCTGGAGGAATTTCTGGTGCATGGCGTGAAGTACGCCTTTCCTCCAGACATCGGCACGGTGACGCGCGGGGTGCCGACGGCTTTTGCCGCGCCCGCACTGAAGGGAGAACTCCTGCATGATTCGGGAGCCGAAGCGGTGTATGTCTGGCCGTATCCGGAAGGGGACCATCGGGGCGTGTCTCTGTCGCCGTTGTATAAATCAGTACCGGTAGTTGCCTTGCGCAATACCCGCCTGTACGACGCCCTGAGCCTGCTCGACGCCATCCGCATCGGGCGGGCGCGTGAACAGCAGCGGGCGGCTGAATTTCTGAAAGGCATGTTGCGGAGCGATGATGCGCCGACTGCGTAACATCGGCCATGTGTTGGACGCCGCGCGCCTGCTGGGCGACCTTGCGGACGAAGTGGCCTTCGTCGGCGGGGCCAGCGTGGCCTTGTTGCTGACCGACCCGGCGGCCCCGGATGTACGTCCCACGCTGGATGTGGACGTCATTGTCGAGGCGGCCACGCGCCACGACTATTACCGCGTGGCCGACCGCCTGCGGTCACGCGGCTTCGCGGAGGACATGGATGTGGTGTGCCGCTGGCGACACGGAGCGCTGGTGCTCGACGCCATGCCCACGGACGATGCCATTCTGGGCTTTTCCAATTGCTGGTACGCCGATGCCTTGCGCCATGCCGTGCGCATGACCGTGGACGGCGTGACCTTGCGGGTGGCCGCCCCGGCGTATTTTCTGGCCACCAAGCTGGAAGCCTTTCGGGGGCGGGGCAACGGCGATTACCTCACCAGCCACGACATGGAAGACCTGGTGGCCGTGCTGGATGGCCGATCGGATATCGCGGGCGAGGTACAGGCTGCGGACGCAGCCGTGCGCGGCTACCTTGCTGCGGCCTTTGCCGCGCTGCTGGCCGATGACGACTTTCTGGACGCGCTGCCCGGCTACCTGCCGCCCGACCCGGCAAGCCAGAGGCGCGTCCCCCTGCTCATGGGGCGCATGCGCCCCATCGCCACGGGTGGGGTGTAAACGTTTTCCGGCTTCCGCGCTGCCGACAGAAGTCCATATTACACCGAGGCATCCCGCATTCCGCTTTTGCAAGGAGTACCCCCAGAATGATGGACCAAGCCTATCTCGCCAAGCTCGACCCCACCCGCTTCCCGTCCCCGTGCTTTGTGGTGGACGAGGCCCGCATAGAGGCAAATGCCGCCATTCTGGACACGGTGCAGCGCCGCACCGGGGCAAAGGTGCTGCTGGCGCTGAAGGGCTTTGCCATGTGGAGCCTGTTTCCGCTGCTGTCGCGCGCGCACGGCGGGGTGCTGCACGGCACCTGCGCCAGTTCCCCGCACGAGGCGCGGCTGGGCCGCGAGGAATTCGGGGGCGAGGTGCACGCCTTTGCCGCCGGGTACAGCGCTGCGGACATGGCCGAATTGGTGACCCTGGCCGATCATCTGGTGTTCAACTCGTTCGCGCAGTGGGACCGGTTTCGCCCGGCGGTGGCGGCGGCGGGGCGGCCCATCGAGTGCGGCATGCGCATCAATCCGGAGCACTCGGAAGGGGCGGTGGCCATCTACAACCCCTGCTCGCCGGGTTCGCGCCTGGGGGTGCGGCCCCACCACTTCGAGGCCGCCCTGGCCGAGGCGGCGGCGCGCGGCCAGGACGCGCTGGACGGCATATCCGGCCTGCATTTCCACACCCTGTGCGAGCAGGACGCCGACGCGCTGGACCGCACCCTGCACGCGGTGGAGGCGAAGTTCGGCGCGCATCTTTCGCGCATGAAATGGCTGAACTTCGGCGGCGGGCATCACATCACCCGTCCCGGCTACGACCTTGACCTGCTGTGCCGGTGCATCGACCGCATGCAGCAGAAGTACGGGGTGCGGGTGTATATCGAGCCGGGCGAGGCCGTGGCCCTGAACGCCGGGGTGCTGCTGTGCACCGTGCTGGACGTGGTGCAGGCCGACATGCCCGTTGCCATTCTGGACACCTCTGCCGCCGCGCACATGCCCGACGTGCTGGAAATGCCCTATCGCCCCGGCTGCATCGGTTCCGGCCTGCCGGGCGAGAAGGCGTGGACCTGCCGTTTCGCGGGCAAGTCGTGCCTGGCGGGCGATGTCATCGGCGAATACTCGTTCGACGCGCCCCTGCAACCCGGCGACCGGCTGGCCTTCCTGGACATGGCCATCTACAGCATGGTCAAGACCACCACCTTCAACGGGCTGCAACTGCCCGCCATTGCCCGCTACCGGTCGGCAGACGCGGATGGCGATGCCGTCGGGCGGGGCGCGCGGCGCGAGGTGGTGCGCTCCTTCGGGTACGAGGCGTTCAAGTACCGCCTGTCCTGATGCGGCGGGCATGCGGTTCGCCAGTCCGTGCGGCTTTCGGGGGTGCTTGCGCCTGCGTTCGGCAATGCCTAGCATGTGTCCATGCGGGCGCCATGCGCCCCGGAGGCAGCCATGATCTACATCGATGACAACGCGCGGGAGCGCATTTTGTCGGACGGCGGCAACGTGATCGTGTACATGCAGGCGGCGCGTGGCTGCGGCTGAGCATCGCGCATCATGCCCGTGCGAACCCCCGCCGTGCGCGTGGGGCAACCCCCGGAATGGATGCGGCCCGCCTTTCACCGGCACATGGTGGACGGCGTGGTGGTGTGGCTGGACCCGTCGGTAAAGCGGTTGCGCTGGGACGAACCGGCCCGCGTGCGGCTGCGCCGGTTCCTGTGGTTTTCGTATTTCGACGTGGAGGGGGCGCGCACCCTGGTGGCCTAGCCTGCCGGGGGCGAGAGCCCCGCGCTGACGTGAGCGGACGTGCGCGGCCCGTGCGATTCCTGCGGCCCGTACGATCCGTGGGGTCCGTACGATGTGCGCGGCCCGTGGGGGCGGGCGCGGTCTGGCGCGGACCCTGCGTGCCGTGCCCATGTGCCGCAGATCGCGGCCCGGCACGCGCTTTTCGGTTCATGGTTTCGGCTGCCGCCCCCCGATGGGCGGCGTTGTTGGAAGGGCCGCGCGGCATGTCAGGGGTGTCATGGCGCGCGGATGGGCAAACAGCCGCCTCCCCGCGCGGGAAGGCGTTACCGGAGCTTGCCATGCGGCACGCCGAAGGGCGTTTCTTGGCCTCTGAACTGGACAATGCCGCGCCCGCCGGGGCGCGTTTTCATGTCATCCCCGTCCCCTACGAAGACAGCGTTTCCTACGGCGGGGGCACGGCGGCGGGGCCTGCCGCCATCCTTGCCGCGTCGGACCAGCTGGAACTGTGGGACGGCGAATCGGTGCCCGCAGAGCTTGGCATTCACACCGCGCCCGCCGTGGACTGTTCCGGCGGGGCGGAGGCGGTGCTGGCGCGCATCGAGGCGGCCACGGCCACGGCCCTGTCCCACGGGGGGCTGCCCGTGCTGCTGGGCGGCGAGCATACCGTCACCCTTGGGGCGCTGCGGGCGCTGCACCGCCAGCACGGCAGGTTCGGGGTCATCCAGTTCGACGCCCACGCCGACCTGCGCGACAGCTACGGCGGCACCCCCTACAGCCACGCGGCGGTGATGCGCCGCGCCGTGGCCGACCTTGGCCTGCCGCTGTTCCAGATCGGGGTGCGCGCCCTGTGCCGCGAAGAAGTGGACTGCCGCGCCGCGCTGGGCATCGGCCATCTGGACGCCGCCGCGCTGGCCCGCCACGGCATCCCCGACCCGCTGCTGCCGCCGGGCTTTCCGGAACGCATCTACGTGACCTTCGACGTGGACGGGCTGGACCCCTCCATCATGCCCGCCACCGGCACTCCGGTGCCCGGCGGCCTTGGCTGGTACGACGCCCGGCGCTGCCTGGAACTGGCCATGGCCGGGCGGCAGGTGCTGGGCTTTGACGTGGTGGAACTGGCCCCCATGCTGGGCTTTCACGCGGCGGACTTTGCGGCGGCGCGGCTGGTGTACGACATCATGGGGCTGGTGCAGCGGCTGGGCCGCTGAGCCGGATTCCTCTTCCGTCCCTGTTCTCCGCGCGCGGTTCTCGCGCGGGGGCCAGCCTTCTGCCGCATGTCGTGGGGCCGGACGTCCGCACGCCCGCGTCCCACCCGCACACGTCCTACCCGCACCCAACAACGACAGCGCCCCGGCTTCCGGATGTTTCCGGGCCGGGGCGTTCGTGGTGTGATGGCATGGGCGGGATGGGGACGGTGCGGGGGCGGTGCTGATGCAGCAGGGCCGCCCCCTCCACCGGCCATCCCCGGTCAGATGGTGCCGCCCCCGTCGCGGGGCACGGTCAGTCGTCTGCCCCGTACCAGCAGCGCGGCGAACTCTTCCGGCGGCAGGGGGCGGCTGAACAGGAATCCCTGCACCTCGTGGCAGCCTTCCAGCAGCAGGAAGTTGAGCTGTTCCGGCGTTTCCACCCCTTCGGCCACCACGCGTAGCCCCAGCCTGTCGGCCATGGTGATGATGGTGGCGGCGATGGCCGCGTCGTTGGGGTCGTCGGGGATGTCGCGGATGAACGAACGGTCGATCTTCAGCGAGGTCAGCGGCAGGTTCTTGAGCTGGGACAGCGAGGAGTAGCCGGTGCCGAAGTCGTCCACCGAAAGGGCAATGCCCATTTCCGCCAGTTGGTTCAGCTTGCGGATGGTGTGGTCCGCGTCGGTGACGATGGTGGATTCGGTGATTTCCAGTTCCAGCAGGTGCGGCGGCAGGCCCGTTTCGGCCAGCACGTCGGCCACCATGCCCACCAGGTTGCGGTGGCGGAACTGATGCAGCGAAAGGTTCACGGCCACGTGCAGGTCGGCGTGCCCGGCATCGCACAGGGCGCGGGTTCTGGCGCAGGCCAGGCGCAGCATGTGCTCGCCAAGGGGCACGATGAGCCCCGTGGATTCGGCCAGCGGGATGAACTCCGCCGGGTGTTCCTGGCTGCCGTCGGCGCGGGTCCAGCGGGCCAGGGCCTCCATGCCGGTGATCAGGCCGGTGTTCAGGTCCACGCGCGGCTGGTAGTGGGCGGTGATGTCTCCGGCGGCCAGGGCGCGGTGCAGGTCGCCTTCCAGCGACAGGCGGCGCACGGCGCGTTCGTTCATGGCCGGGGTGAACAGGTGGTAGCGGCGCTTGCCCTGTTCCTTGGCGCGCGACATGGCGATGTCGGCGTTGCGCACCAGGGTGTCCGGGTCGTCGCCGTCGTCGGGAAACAGGGCTATGCCCACGCTGGCGCCCACGAACAGTTCGTGTTCCTGCACGCGCACCGGGTCGGTGAACCGGGCCAGCAGCCGTTCGGCCACCTGCGCGGCGTCGCGTTCGTTCTCCACGTCCTGCAGCACCACGACGAATTCGTCGCCGCCCACGCGGGCCAGGGTGTCCTGCGGGCGGACCATCTGGCGCATCTGCTCGGCGGCCTGTTGCAGGTAGATGTCGCCCACCATGTGGCCCAGGCTGTCGTTGACCTGCTTGAAGTTGTCCAGGTCCACCGACAGCACGGCCACCTTGCGGCCCTCGCGCCGGGCGCCGTTGATGGCCATGCCCAGCCGGTCGCGCAACAGGGCGCGGTTGGGCAGGCCGGTGAGCGCGTCATGGTGGGCCTGGTGCTGGATCTGCGATTCCTTGGCCTTCAGTTCCGTGATGTCGTGGAACACGGCCACGTAGTATTCGGTGCGCCCGGTGGGGCCGGGTATGGCGCTGATGCTCAGCCACTCGGGGTAGACCTCGCCGTTCTTGCGGCGGTTCCAGATTTCTTCTTCCCAGCGGCCATCCTCCACCAGGGTGCGCCACATGTCCTCGTAGAAGGCGCTGTCGTGGTGGTGCGACTTGAGGATGCGCGGGGTCGCGCCCACGGCTTCTTCCGCCGGGTACCCGGTGATGGTGGTGAAGGCCGGGTTCACCGCCACGATGGTACCTTCCGGGTCGGTGATGCAGATGCCTTCCAGCGCGTTGCGGAACACCCGTTCGAACAGCCGCGCCTGCCGTTCGGCGGCGCGGCGGCCGGAAATGTCGTGCACCACCACCAGTGCGGCCATGCCCTCGCCCCGCAGCAGGGACAGGGGCAGGGGCTCCACGCTCACCTCGGCCTCGTGGCTGCCCTGCGCGGTGGCGCAGACCCCCTCCATGCAGAAGCCGCCGGTCGGGCAGGATTCGTGCGGGACTGTGGGCGGTCCCGCCGGGGTGGCGTCGGGCAGGGGGCTTCCGGCCAGCAGGTTGTCGATGCGGGCCTCGATGTCCGGGGGCAGCAGGTCCGCCGTGCGCAGGGACAGCAGGGCCTGGCGCGGGTGGCCGGACATGCGTTCGGCGGTGCGGTTGCAGTCCACGATGCGGCCGCCCTCGCCGCGTACGTACACGGCGTCGGGGGCCAGTTCGAACAGCGCGCGGAAGCGGGCGGTGCTTTCGGCAAGCGCGGCGGTGCGCTGGCGCACCTCTTCTTCTATTTCGGCCTGGACCAGGGCGGTGACGTCGAAGGCCAGGCCCAGCACGGCACCTGCCCCGGCCACCTCGGGCGGCAGGGGCAGCTTGGCCACGCGGAACACCCGCTCGGTAGCGTCGTCGGGCAGCATGCGCTCGCACAGCATGGGGGTTTCGTCGGCGGCCACGCGCCGGTCCTCGTCCAGCAGGGCGCTGGCCACGGCATGGGGAAAGATGTCGTGCGGGGAAAGGCCCACCATGTCCTTGCCGGGCACTCCGGCCAGGTCGGCGTACAACTGGTTGGCGGCCAGATAGCGGCCCTGGCCGTCGCGCAGGAACATGGCCACCATGGGGTTGTCCAGCAGGGCGCGCAGCAGGCCGGGCATCTTGCCGGCGGACGCGTCGTCGCCAGCCCTCACCCCGCCAACTGCCCCACCGGTGGCGTGCTGTTCCTGTTTCCTGTCCCGCCTGTCGCCCGTCCTGTCGTCCGTCATTCGGAACCCCCCTTGAAAGCACGGCGCACGTGGATGTCCAGATGGCATGCCATACCAGAAAGCGCGGGGGGCCGGAAGAGGCTGACGCGTACCCCTCCTCTGTGCCTGTCCATCCGCCGACCGGCTGCCCGTCACATGACTGCGCGGACGACGAATGCGGGCAGGCGACCCGAATGTGGGCGATGCAGGGGAGGGGGCGGGGCGGGGGTTGCACAGGTCGCGCCAGTCGTGCCATTGTGCATGCATCGGCATTCCCTTGCCATGCCTTGTACCGCCGTGTTCTGCATGATCGCGGGCATTCGTCCGCGCATGCCGCGCCCGGCCCGGTGGGCGACAGCGGGGGGTGCGCCCACGCGACGCCACTGGCGCGCACAGCACGAAGGAGTCCGCGTCATGCCCTATGCACGAATACTGCTTCCCATGGATGGTTCGGAGCATGCCCGCCTGGCCCTGCGCCACGCGGTGAACCTGGCTCGTTGCGGTGGCACGGGGCACGTTGTGCTTATGCACAGCTTTGGCGAAATTCCCGCCCTCATCGGCGGCGAGCCGCGCGAGGAACTGGTGCGTGAATGCACCCAGGAGGCGGAAGCCATGCTGGCCGAGCCGCGCGCCCTGCTGGACGAACTGGGCGTGCCCAATTCCGTGCGCATCGTGGACGGTGCCCCCGGCAGGGCCGTGGTGCGCGTCTGCGACGAGGAAGGGTGCGACACCATCGTCATGGGTTCTCGCGGGTTGGGCGAATTGGGCGGCATGATCATGGGCAGCGTCACCCATCAGGTGCTTCAGTTGGCTAAGGTGCCCGTGCTGGTCGTCCGCTAGGCCGCGAAGTCATGGTTCGAACCGCCCCCACTGTGCCGCGCGGGCCGGGCCGCGCCCCCTTTACCCCCGGTCCCGACATCCTCTCCATCAGGCACCTTGCCCGCGTCCGGCCCCTGCGGGGTGCGGCATGACCCCCTTCCCGGCGGTCACCCTGGTCACCCTGCAATGGGTGCTCATTCCCGCCATGTACGGGGTTTCCGTGTATGCGGCGGGCCACGCCCTGCTGTACAAGCGCGACCCGCGTGCGGCGCTGGGGTGGATTGCCGTGTGCCTTACCTTTCCCGTGGCCGGGCCGCTGCTCTATTTCCTGTTCGGCATCAACCGCGTGCACAGCCGCGCCGCCCGCCTGCTGGAAGAATCGGAAACCCGCCGCCTGCGCGAAGGGGGGCGTCTGCACGGCGGCCCGGCCCGGAACGAGCCGCCGGGGGCCATGCCGTCCACCATCGTGCCGCCGCGCTACGAGCGGCTGGCCCGCGTGGGCTATGCGGTTACCGGGCGCCCCCTGGCCGGGGGCAACCACGTGCAGCCCCTGCATAACGGCGAGCAGGCCTACCCCGCCATGCTCGACGCCATCGACAATGCCGAGCACAGCGTTTTTCTGACCACCTACATCTTCGGCACCGGCGACGCGGGCCAGCGCTTCGTGGATGCCCTGGCCGACGCCGTGGCACGCGGGGTGGACGTGCGGGTCATCGTGGACGGCGTGGGCTGCCTGTACCACTGGCCGCGCGCCTGGCGGCGGCTGACCCGGCGCGGGGTGCGCGTGGAACGCTTTCTGCCGCCGCATCTCGTGCCGCCGCAGCTTTCGGTGAACCTGCGCACCCACCGCAAGGTGCTGGTGTGCGACGGCAAGGTGGGCTTCACCGGGGGGATGAACATCGCCCAGAACCACATGGCCGCGCAGGGCTGCACCCGTTGCGTCACCGACATGCATTTTCTGTTCAGCGGGCCCATCGTGGCCCAGTTGCAGGAAGCCTTTCTGCGTGACTGGGGCTTCGTCACCGGCGAATACGCCCCCGGCCCGCAGGTGCGCGAGGAACCCTGCGGCGATTCGCTGTGCCGCATGGTGCTGGACGGACCCGGCTTCGGCTCCGAGCGCGTGCACGACCTGCTGGCGGGCGTGGTGGCCGGGGCCGAGCGATCCATCCACATCATGACGCCCTATTTCCTGCCCTCGCGCGAACTGATCAGCGGGCTGCGCGCCGCCTCGCTGCGCGGGGTAGAGGTGCACTGCGTGCTGCCCGTCCGCAACAACCTGCCCTTCGTGCACTGGGCCACCCGCAACCTGCTGCCCTCGCTGCTGGAAAGCGGAGTGCGGGTGTTCTATCAGCCGCCGCCGTTCTGCCACACCAAGCTGCTGCTCATCGACGGGTGTTACGCCCACGTGGGGTCGGCCAACATCGACCCGCGCAGCCTGCGCCTGAACTTCGAGCTGACGGTGGAGGTGCTGGACACCACCGTGGCCCGCCAGTTGGGGCACCACTTCGAGGCGGTGCGCGCCGTGTCGGACGAGGTGACGCCCGAATCGCTGACTGCCCGCAGCATGCCGGTGCGCCTGCGCGATGCGATGTGCTGGCTGTTTTCTCCTTACCTGTAGGGGCAGAGCCCCGTCGGTACCCGCTTTGCCACGGAAAATCATGCAGCATCGCGTGCCGGACGGGTTTTGCAGCCCACCGGCATCATGGCGTTTTTCGAAACGGCAGGATGGGGGCCGCAGAAGCATGCGCCGCGTGCCGGTTTTGCCGACCTGTGGAATGCAATGATGGCAGCCTATTGCGCAGGTACGATGCGGCGGTGCCAGCCGTTTCGCGGGGGGCGGGCGCGGGGTTGACACCCCCGGCCAGGGGATTACTAGGGGGGTCGCAACGCAGTTTTCCCGGAAGGTAGTCTTCGGAATGAATACGTCTCTTCAGCGCCAGGTTTCGTGCGGCATGCCGCGCGGCCTTGGCGCCTCCGATACCGGTTTCGCCACTTCAAGCCTTTCCCCCGCCACGCATGCCATCCCCCGCATCGGGGCGACTCGCGCGCGCGGAACGGGCGTTTCGTCCCGCTCTGCGCTGGCGTGCTGCGCCGTGCTGGCAATGCTGGCCGTGGTGCTGCTGCCCGACGCGGCCTTTGCCTGGGGGCCGGGCGTGCACATGGTGGCCGCGCACTGGCTGCTGCAGAACGCCTCGCTCCTGCCCGCCGCCGTGGGTTCGGCCCTGCTGGCCCATCCGGATGCCTTCCTGTACGGCAGCCTTTCCGCCGACATCTTCATCGGCAAGGGCTGCACCGTCACCCCCGGCCACAGCCACAACTGGAGCACCGGCCACGCCCTGTACGAGGCGGCGGACACTCCGCGCCTGCATGCCTACGCCTGCGGCTACCTTGCGCACCTTGCCGCCGACACCGTGGCCCACAATCACTACGTGCCCACGCTGCTGGGGGGCACCCCCGGCACCGGCAAGCTGAGCCACGTGTACGTCGAGATGCAGGCCGACCGCATGGTGGAATGGGACGCGGCAGAGGCCGCCAGCCTGTTCCGCCTGCCCAACGGCGCGGCGGACCGCACCCTGTTGCAGGCCACGCACGGCGGGCACTGGCCCTTCGCCTTCAAGAAGCGGCTGTTCCGGAGCAGCCTGGCCGTCAGCGGCAAGCAGTCGTGGCGGCGTTCGCTGGGGCTGGTGCACCGGGTTATGCCCCACGCGGCGGACCGGGCCTACCTGCGCGACATGATCGACGTCAGCGTGCGGGCCGTGGTGGACGTGCTGCGCGACCCGTACGGGTCGGCGGTGACGGGCATCGACCCCATCGGCAGCGACCACCTGGCCGAGGCCCGCGACGTGTGCCGGGGCGTGCAGCCCATGGTGGCGCGCAGGCCGGGCGGCGCACGCTTTCCGCTGGACGAGCGGCTGGTGGATCTGCCCTATTTGCCGGTGCCGTGCCGGGCGGCCTGAGCGGCCCGTTTTTCTGACCACGCGAAAAGGCGGCGGGAGTGATCCCGCCGCCTTTTCGCGTGCGTGGACGTGCGTGAGGCGGGGGGCTGCCGTACGGCAGCGGGGAAGAGGGGGCGGCACGGGCCGCAACGGAATGCGGACGGAGGGTCAGCCAAGCAGCCACGAGGCCAGCGCGCCTGCGCCCACCACGTACAGCACGTCCACCCCGGCGCGCAGCGCGGCAAAGGCGGCCACGCCGATGACGGCGGGCAGCGGCGTGGGGGGCAGGGCCTGGGCCACGCTGATGGCCAGGTACCCCAGCAGCCCGGTGAACCCCGCCAGCGTGGCGCGTACCGCCCGGCGGTAGATGCGCGAATGCTCGATGCGCGAGACCAGCCGTTCCGCCCCCAGCATGAAGAACAGCGACGGCGTGAAGATGGCCAGCCCCGCCACCACCGACCCCACCGGGCCATCCACCTGCCAGCCGATGAACGCGGCGGTGAGGATGATGGGGCCGGGCGTCACCTGGCCGATGGCCACGCCGTCCAGAAAGGCGGCGTCGCTCATCCAGCCGCGCAGGTGGACCACCTCGTGGCGCATCACCGGCAGGGCCGCCAGCGCCCCGCCGAAGGCCACGAGGTCGGTGCGCAGCATGGACACGGCCAGGGCGAACAGGTCGGGCCGCAGGGCCGCCAGCACGGCCAGGGCCGCGGCCACCCCCGCCAGGCCCGCCAGCACGCCGCGCAAGGCGCCCAGGGCACCGGGCCGGACGGCAGCGCCGGGACCGCCGCCCGCCCGCGCGGAGGGTGCGGCATCGCCATCGCGGTACACCACCACCCCGGCGGCGGCCGCCGCCAGCACCGGCACGATGGGGTGGACGCCCAAAAGGGTCAGTCCGCATACCCCGGCCCCGATCACCCAGTCCATGCCCATGCGCAGATAACGTTTGCCGAAATCAAGCAGCCCGGACACCATCAGCGCCACGGTGACGGCCTTCAGCCCGATGAACGCGGCCATGACGGCGGGCAGTTCGTGATTCTTCCAGTACATGGCCGAAAGCGCGGTGATCATCAGGAACGCGGGCAGGGTGAACCCGAAGAACCCGGCCAGCATGCCGGGCGTGCCGCGCAGTCGCAGCCCCACGTACGAGGCCACCTGCATCACCGTGGCCCCCGGCACCGCCTGGCACAGGGCCACGCCGGAGCGAAACGTGGCCTCGTCCATCCAGCCCTTGCGTTCCACCACCATGGCCCGCACCACGGGCAGCATGGCGGGGCCGCCGAAGGCCGTGGCGCCCAGGCGCATGAAGGTCAGGAACAGGTCGCGCAGGGAGGGCGGGTTGCCCGCGCCGGGCTGCGGCGGGGCGTCCAGAGATGTTTCGGACACGGTGACCTCGTTGTTTCGGATGAGTGCCCTGCAGTATGCCACATGATCGGGGCGTGCACTCCCGCCCCCTGACCGGCCGCCATTTCTGGCGACATTCTACCATGATGTGGACTGAAAACGCTGCTGTCCGTCGGTATCCTAGCCTTGTAAGCGGTCACTTACAAGGGAACGCCACGGGTAGCGGAAATTTCGTGACGGGTTCCGGCGTGTGCTTCGGTATCTTTTTTGTGCGTACTTGCCGAAAGTGTCCCAGTGGGTAAGACTGTCGCCATCATCCGCGCGGTGGTGCGACATCACGCGGAGACATCCTTCAAGGCAGTGCAAGGAGCACAGATCATGTCGCAAACCGATTCTCCCGTGGCCGTCACCGCCATGCTCACCGCCCGGCCCGGCAGCGAGGCCCGCGCGGCGGAACTCATCGCCGGTATCGTGGCCGCCACGCAGCGCCATGACGGCATGCTGCGCTACGAGGCGCAACAGCAGTTGGACGCACCGCGCAATTTCACCTTCATCGAACAGTGGACGTCCAGGACAACCCTGGACGCGCACCTGGCCACGCCGGAACTGCTGGCCTTCCGTGCGGCGGCGGCAGAGGTTTTCGAAGGCCCCGCCGACGTGCGGCTGTGGCGGCTGGTGAAGTAGCGGGAACGGTATCCCGCCGGGCCGCGGCGTCACGGTCCCACCTGCATCCCCGCATCCCCCATTTCCGTATCCCCTGACGGGGAGGAGGCCCCCCATGGCGAACGACGTGCCGACAGTTTCCGCTACCCTCACCAGGACCATCGCAGGCCGGGTGGACATCGGTCCCCAGGCCTTCGTGGTGCCCATGGCCCAGACCATCGTGGGCTGCATGGCCGATGGCAGGCCCAATTTCATGGCCGTGGCCTGGCTGACGCGGGTCAACCACCAGCCGCCCATGCTGGGCGTGGCCATCAATCGGCGCAATCACAGCCACGGCGCCATCGCCGCCAGCGGGCAGTTCAGCGTGAACTTTCCCACCGTGGACATGGCGGCGGTGACCGACTACACGGGCCTGGCCTCCGGCGCGCGCGTGGACAAGTCCGGCCTGTTCGAGCTGTTCCACGGCCATCTGGACGCGGCACCGCTGATACGGGAATGCCCGCTGTGCATCGAATGCCGGGTGCATACCGCCGTGGAACTGCCCAGCAACACCTTTTTCATCGGCGAGATTGCCGGGGCGTGGTGCGCCGATGACTGCCTGGACGGTGACGGCGCGCCCGACCCCATGCGGCTGCGGCCCATGCTGCTGACCATGCCCGACAACCGCTACTGGTCCATGGGCGACGTGGTGGGCAAGGCATGGCACGACGGCAAGGCCCTGCGGCAAAAGGCGGGCGGCGAAGCCGGGTAGCCTGCGGCCAGAGGGCGGCAGGGCACGGCAAGAGACGGAACAGGGGGTGCGGTTTTCACCGGGCCCCCTGTTGATTCTTTCGCATTCCGGAACAGAGCGGGGCGTGGCTTGCGCCGTGCCTCTTCTTGATTTTTCCACACTTCGGAACAGAGCGAGGCGTGGCTTGCGCCACGCCTCTTCTGTTCCGGGTCGTTTTCCCCGCTTCCCGGTCAGCTCTCAAGGCAGCCACGCGTCCGGCATTCGCCGTGCCAGACGCGCGGGGTATGCAGCTAGGCTTCGGGAGCGGCAGCCTCGGCGGGCTTGTCGCCGCTCTTGTCGGCCTTCTTGGACTTTCTGGGCGTGCCTTGCAGGCTCACCACGAACTTGCCGGGCGAGGGCTTGCGATGGTTGTTTTCCATCGACAGGCAGTGCGTGGGGCATGCATCGACGCACACCGAGCAGTACACGCAGGCAAAGGGATCGCAATCCCACTTGCCTTCCTTGGGGTCCACGGTGATGCACTGCGAAGGGCACTTGATCTGGCAGCTCTTGCAGAAGATGCAGTCGTGGATGTTGTTTACCAGTTTGCCGCGGAACCCCTCGAACGCCGGCCGCGTCTCGAACGGGTAGAGCCGGGTGGAGTATTTCCCCATGATGTTCCGCAGCACGTTGCTGAGCATGTACATGGTCAGGTCTCCTTGCTTACCGCTCGGTGCAGCTGATGCACGGGTCGATGGTCAGGGCCGCGATGGGCACGTCGGCAAGCTGCGCGCCGGGCAGCATGGCCAGAAGCGGCGGGATGTTGGCGAAGGTGGGGGTGCGGATGCGCACCCGCTCCATGTTCTTCGAGCCATTGCCCTTCAGGTAGTACAGCAACTCGCCGCGCGGCTGTTCGACGCGGCAGACCACCTCGCCGGTGGGCTTGCCGGGAACCTTGGCGGCCAGTTCCGTATCGGGCAGGCGCGAAATGGCCTGACGCACGATATCCATGGATTGCAGCGTTTCCATGAACCGGACCTTGGAACGGGCCCAGCTGTCGCCCTCGGGCGAGGTGACGGGCTCGAAGTCCAGTTCGTCGAAGGCCGCGTAGCCAAGCTGGCGGGCGTCCTGGGCAACGCCGCTGCCGCGCAGGGTGGGGCCGACCGCGCCGAGTTGGAGGGCCTGTTGGGCCGTCAGCACGCCCACGCCCACGGTGCGCTTCTTCACGGTGTAGTCGTCGAGCATGGTCTTCATCAGCTGGCGCAGTTCCTTTTCCAGCTTGTCCAGCTCGTCGAGGATCCAGCGCTGCTGGGTCTTGTCCAGGTCGCGGCGCACGCCGCCCACCACGTTGACAGAGATGACCACGCGGTTGCCCGCCGTGGCTTCGTTGATGTCCATGACGCGTTCGCGAATCTTCCAGAACTGCATGAACAGGCTTTCGAAGCCGAAACCGTCGGCGAACAGGCCCAGCCACAGAAGGTGGCTGTGGATACGGTGCAGTTCCGACCAGATGACCCGCAGGTACTTGGCGCGGCTCGGCACTTCCACGTTCATCATGGTTTCAAGGCCCTGGCAGTAGCACATGGCGTGGATGCACGAACAGATGCCGCACACCCGCTCCACGATGTAGACCATCTGGTTGTAGTCACGAATGCTGGCGAGGGTTTCGAGGCCGCGATGCACGTAGCCCAGGGCGGGCACGGCTTCGACGATGGTTTCATCCTCGACGACCAGTTTCAGGTGCAGGGGTTCCGGCAGAACCGGATGCTGCGGACCGAAAGGAATGATGGTGCGGGACATGAGACCTACCTCTTAATCCTTCTTCTGGATGGTGGAGATCTTGCAGAACGGCGCCGAGATGGTCGAGGTAATCTCGTCATCCAGGTACAACGTACGGTTGAAGTCCAGCACCAGACCGTCGAACTTCAGGTTGAAGTGGTCGCGCGATTCGTTTTCGACGAGCAGCGCGGCGAAGTAGACGGGCGAGATGCTGGGCACGGGCTGGTCCTTGGGGTGGGTCAGCCGGAAGTGGGTCATCTCGTTGTTCAGGTCGTAATGATAGAAGATATCCACGTTGCCGTCGCCAAGGTCCACCACGGACATGGTGACCAGGCGGTAACCCTGGTCGAACATGCTCCTGGCCTGCGCGACCACGGCATCCGCGGCGATGGGCGTTGCGTTCAGTATTTCGCTGTGCGTGGGCATTGCTGTCCTCGTTGCCCCGTTGAGGGGCTCGCCGGTCCTTCCGGCGCTTGAGGGTTCGCGCCCGTCCCGCCCGCGAAAGTGCGGGGAAACGGCGCGGACGTCGGCGGGGCACCCCGCCGTGCGGCCTAGTCGATGACGGTCACCTTGGGCATCTCGCCAAGGCCCAGCTTGGCCTTCACCACGTCAAGGGCGGTGACGACGCCGTCGATGATGGCGTCGGGCTTGGCCGGGCACCCGGGTACGTACACGTCCACCGGGATGACCTTGTCGACGCCGCCCACCACGTTGTAGCACTCGCGGAACACCCCGCCCGACGTGCCGCACGCCCCGATGGCGATGACGGCCTTGGGATCGGGCATCTGGTCGTAGATGTTCTTCAGCACTTTCTTGTTGCGGTGGTTCACCGTGCCGGTAACCAGCAGCACGTCGGCGTGCTTGGGGTTGCCCACGTTGATGATGCCGAAACGCTCCACGTCGAAGACGGGGGTAAGGCAGGCCAGCACCTCGATATCGCAGCCGTTGCACGACCCGCAGTCGAAATGGACGACCCACGGGGACTTCAGACGGCCCTTATTGATCCAGTTTTCAAGCAGACCCATTATCGCCTCCTCCCCTTAGCTGACGTAGAGCCAGAGCAGGTTGAACACCGACAACACAAGACCCACGCCCAGCACGTTCTTCAGCATCCACGGCCAGGTCATGCGCGCGCAGATGTTGTCGATCAGGATTTCCGCCGCGTAGGTCACCACCAGCAGGGCGAGCATGCCCACGATGCTGGTGTGCCAGAACAGCGAGCACAGGCCGAGGATGAGCACCACGTCGAACCAGTGGCCGATTTCCAGCAGCGCCAGGTGCGGGCCGGAGTATTCGGTCAGCACGCCGCGCACCAGTTCCTGGTGGGCGTGGTGGCAGGCCGAGATGTCGAAGGGCGACTTGCGCAGCTTGATGGTCAGCGCGTAGCCCAGCGCGATGAACAGGAAAGGCATGCTGAGCAGCAGCGGCTTGTCCATGGCGTAGACGTCGGCGATCTTGAAGCTGCCGGTGGCCATGGAAATGCCCACGAACACCACGATGATCAGCGGCTCGTAGGCCAGCATTTGCAGCAGTTCGCGCTGTGCGCCCACCTGGGCGTAGGGAGAGGGCACGGACAGCGCGCCCACCACCTGGAACACGGCGCCGATGGTCATGACGAAGAAGAGCAAGAGCAGGTCGCCCTGCATGAAGAACAGCAGCACGGCCAGGGCAGAGGACATCACGTAGATGTAGGCCGACATGACCTGCCACGAGTTGACCACCATGGGCGCCTTGCCCAGCAGCTTCAGCACGTCGTAGAAGGCTGAAGGATGGGCGGCCCGAAGCGGGACTGAAGGCGTGCGGTGACGCGGCGGTCAACACCGGCCAGAAGGCCCCCGACCACCGGGGTGAGGGCAAGCCCGATGAGAGCGGCGATGAACGTCAGCATTACAGCACCCCCCCGAGCATGACCGCAAGCAGCACGATGGCGATCACGTTGATGGACTTGGACAGCCTGGATTCACCGAACAGGGCTTCCAGGTAGTAGTTGCCCGCGGCGGTTTCCACGAACCCGTTCATGGGGCCGTTGAAGCCGATCTTGCCGTTTTCCACCCGCTGCGAGCCACCCATGTAGGGCAGGCTGGCCGCTTCGGGGCCAACCTTCCGGGCCGCGCGCAGGGCATACATGAAGCCCACGCCCAGCAGCAGGAACAGCGGGTACACCGCGAACACCCCGGCGTTGTTCTCGAACACGCCCATGGTGACGGTGTAGGCAGATGCCTTGGCGTACAGGGCCGTGGCCGGGGCCACCAGCATGCTGTAGACGAAGGGCGAGAGCAGCGACAGGCCCACGGCGCCGCAGACCAGCAGCAAGAGCGGCAGGCGCACCGAGAAGGGCTGGTGTTCGGTGGGCGGGTTTTCGCCCGGCATGGTGGACCCCAGCATCACGCCGGCCCAGCGGGCCCAGAACAGCACCGTCAGGGCGCTGCCGAGAGCCAGCATGATGACCAGCGGGGGCATGGCAGCGGTGGCGGTGGCGGCGGATTCGAGGGCCATCCACTTGGCCAGCAGCATGCCGAAGGGCGGCAGCATCATGGTCACGATGCCGATGACGGTGATCACCGCAGTGCGGGGCATCACCTTGAACAGGCCGCGCATGGCTTCGATGTCGCGCGAGCCGATCTTCTGCTCGATGGCGCCCACGCACAGGAACAGAAGGCCCTTGGAGATGGCGTGGAAGATGATCAGCATCACGGCGGCGGCGATGGCGGCCGAGGTGTTGATGCCCGCGCAGGCGATGATCAGGCCCAGGTTGGCGATGGTGGAATAGGCCAGCACCTTCTTGCCGTTGCTCTGCCCCACGGCCAGTGCGGAGGTGGCGATGAAGGTGAACGCGCCGAAGATGGCGATGGCCGCTGAAAGCATGGTGCCCTGGTAGGCCGGGGCCATGCGGATGACCAGGTACACGCCCGCCTTGACCATGGTGGACGAGTGCAGCAGGGCGGAAACCGGGGTGGGGGCCACCATGGCGCCGCACAGCCAGCTCTGGAAGGGCACCTGCGCGGCCTTGGTGAAGCCCGCGAAGCACAGGAAGGCCATGGGCAGCAGCAGCGCCGCGGTCTTCATGCCGGGGGCGGCGGACCGCGCCAGGATGTCCTGCACCGAAAGGGTGCCCGTGCTCTTCTGCAGGAACATGAGCGCGGCCACAAAGGCGACGCCGCCCGCCATGTTCATCCACAGGGCGCGGGTGGCGTTGGTCTTGGCCTCGTCGGTGCCGTCATGCCCGATGAGCATGAACGAGCACAGGGTGGTCACTTCCCAGAAGAAGTACATCCACGACAGGTTGTTGGCCAGCACCAGGCCGTTCATGGCGCCCAGGAAGAGCAGCATGAAAAAGAAGAACCGCGGTTGGCGGCTCTTGGCGAGGTGCAGGTGCTCCTCGTGCTCTTTCATGTAGCCAAGGCCGTAAAAACAGATCAGGCCCCCCACGATGGAAATGATCAGCACCATGGTCAGCGACAGGCTGTCGGCGTAGAAGCCGGTGACCTGCGTGCCGTGGTCCATCAGGAAGAAGTCCAGATAGACCATGCCCAGCACCTGCAAGGCCGTCATGCCCATGATGAGCAGATGGCCCATGCGCAGCGCGATGAGGAAAATGAAGCCGAGCAGGGCGAAATCAAGGACGGTGATCAGGCCGTTGAGGCTGATGCCAAGAATGGCTTGGGGCGAGTAGGAGAACGAGCCAAGGCTCGCCAGTCCCACCGCCGCCGCGGCAGTTATCGCCACCGATACCGGGACGATGATGTTGCGCGCGGCGTCGCCCCTGACGAAATAGACCGCCAGGGCAGCTAAAAGTGGAAACACGACGCTTCCAAAGACAAGGGTGTCCAGCATACGCACCTCGTAACAAAGGACAAAGGAGAGCTGCGACACTTCCGGGTGGATGTCGCCGCTCACGGATTGCATGCCCCTACAGGCATGGGCCCTTGGATTCCCGCACGGATTCTATGTCCCGGCAATACGGAAACGTCAAGGGAATTGTAAAATAGTACAGGTGGTTGGTCACACAGTCTAATTGGCAGGTAGGAATTAGCGTGTGTCTCAAATGTGAGCATTGCTTTTATTTGCGCTAGCATGGGGCAATGTCGCGGGCGCGGGGACACTTCGGGATGGGCGTTACGCCGCATGAGCCGTGCCGTTGGTCGTTCTTCCTGCCTGCTGCGGGGTCTCCGCGCGGGAAGGGCCGGAGGGAAGAATTGGCGGCGGTGCCGGATGGCTGCGTGGTAGCGGCGCGCGTTTCGGGACCCGGATTCGTCGAGGGGCCACCGGAGGCGTGGCGCCGCGCGCGGCAGCGCCGTTGTTGGTACGGGCGGCGCGGAGGGCGGAACGGGGCATGGCGCCCGCGCGACAGGGCGAACATGCGCCCGGTGGAGCATGTGGCGAACGGGCACAAGCGGCAGGGAGTGCGTGACGGTGCGTGTGGCAGTTTTGATAAGCTTTTATTACAAGATGTTGACGGCCTATTGACTTTATTAAACACTCGTTTAAGTAGGCCGAACGCCCTCCGGAAAAGACCGGAGCTGTCCGGCCCGCATTGGCGGGTCCGCGCCTGGCCCGCAGCCTCCGCTTCGCCGGATCGGGGCCGCTTCCTCTTTTGCCGTGGCCGCCCGTGGCCACGCCTGCCCGGATGCCTCATGCCCGACGCCTTGCCTGCCCAGAAAAATCCTGTCCTCCCCGGGCGCCAACAGCGCAAGGCTGCACGGACCGTGACCCTGCCGGAACGGGTGCCGGAACAGGTGCCGACGCAGGCACTGGCGCATCCACCTCTCCAGAGCGTGCCCGCCAGCCCCGATTCCGCCAACCCGCCTGCCGCCGCCAGCGATCAGGGCAGCCAGACGCCGGACAGCCGGGCGCGCATCATGGCCGCCGCAGGCGAGACCTTTGCGGAGCTTGGCTTTCACCGGGCCTCGCTGCGCGAGATATGCCGTCGCGCGGGCGTCAACGTGGCCCTGGTGAAATACCATTTCGGCGACAAGCAGGGCCTGTACCGCGCGGTGCTGCTGCAACCCTTTCCCGAACCGCCGTTGCCTGTTCCGCTGGCTCCATCGGACATGCCCATGCCCATGCCCGGCCCCGGCGAAATTTCCGGCGCGGCATCCCCACCGGCGGACCCGGAAACCCGGCTGCGTGCCTTCATCCGCTCGCAGCTGCACCGCACGCGCGGCTCGCGCCGCCCGGAATGGTACAACCGGCTGCTCATCCGCGAGATGACCGACCCCACCGGGGTCATCGGCGACATCGTGGGCAAGGTCATCGGCACGCGCGCGCGCTATCTGGCTGAAACGGTGCGCGAACTGCTGGGCGAGCCGGACCGCAGCCGCGCCGTGGCCCTGTGCGCGCTGAGCGTGGTGGGGCAGAGCCTGCACCATCACTTCGCCCGTAACGTCATTCCGCTGCTGTACCCCGAAATTTCGTACGATGCCGCCAGCCTGGACGAACTGGAGGAGCACATCACCGCCTTTTCGCTGGCGGGCATCGCCGCCCTGCGCGAGCGGCTGCGTGCCGCCCGCCCCGAATGCCCAAATTTCAGAGACAGCCCGGATTTCAGAGACAGCCCAGACAACACAGACAGTACCGGCAGCCCCGACAGCGCCACGTCGAGCGCCGCACCCATCCCCCCCACTCCCAGCCGCCAACGGAACCCCGCATGAACATCGACGCCCAATCCAGATCCCAGGTCCGGCCCCGCCCCGCTGGCCCGTCTTCCGTCGCGCACGCCCGGCGCGCGGCGGTCCACCTGCCCGTTCTGCCCATTCTGCCCATTCTGTCAGTCTTGGCTGTCATGCTGGTGTTGCTGGCCGGGTGTTCCGGCGGGGACGACGCCGCCAGGGCCAAGCCTCAGAAACGCCCGGTGCCCGTGGCCACCGCCCTTGCCGAAAAGCGCGACCTGCCCGTGGTGGTGCGCACCGTGGGCAACGTGGAGCCGTATGCCACGGTGTCCGTGAAGTCGCGCGTGGATGGCCAGATCGTGGGGGTGCACTTTCGGGAAGGGCAGGACGTGCGCAAGGGCGACCTGCTGTTCTCGGTGGACCGCCGCGCGCTGGAGGCGGCGCTGAACGAGGCCGAGGCCCGGCTGCAACGCGATCGCGTGTTGCTGGCCAAGGCCGACGAGGACGTGCGCCGCTTCGAAAGGCTGGTGGCCGACGGCTACGTCAGCCGCGACCAGTACGAACAGTACCGTTCCTCCGCCGATTCGCTGCGCGCCACGGTGCGCGCCGACGAGGCCTCGGTGGAAACGGCAAGGGTGCAGCTTTCGTACACCACCATCACCGCGCCCATGTCGGGCCGCGCCGGGCAGGTCAAGGTGGACCTGGGCAACATGGTGCGCGCCGGGGCGGACACGGTGCTGGTGGTCATCGACCAGATAGAGCCCATCTATGTGGGGTTCTCCTTGCCGGAGATGCATCTGGCCACCGCGCGTGCGCGCATGGCCGCCGGGGGCGTGCCGGTACAGGCGCGGGTGCCCGGTTCCGGCGGGGGAGGGGACGAGGTGGCGGCACGCGGCACGGTGGCCTTCGTGGACAACACGGTGAACACCGCCACCGGCACCATCCGCATGCGCGGCACCTTCGCCAACGAAACGCGGGTGCTGTGGCCCGGCCAGTTCGTGGATGTGTATGTTGAACTGGGCGAGGTGCCCGGAGCCGTGGTGGTGCCCGCGCAGGCGGTGCAGACCGGCAGCCAGGGGCTGTTCACCTACGTGGTGGGGCAGGACAACACCGTGCAGTTGCGCAAGGTGCGCACCGGCCTTGCCCATGACGGCCAGGTGGTGATCGAGGAGGGCGTGGCCGCGGGCGAGCGGGTGGTCATTGACGGCCACCTGCGCCTGACCCCCGGTGCCGTGGTGGAGGAAAAAGCCTCCGCCGGGGCGGCTTCCGACGGGCAGCCGACAAAGCCGGGCGAGTCTGCCGCGAAATCCGGTGAATCGACAGAGGCGGGCGCCAAGGGCACTGCCCCGGCGGAGGCGCGCCAGTGAACATCGCGGCGTTCTTCATCCGCAGGCCGGTGACCACCTGCCTGGTCATGCTGGCCATGTTCCTGTTCGGGGTGGTGGGCTACCGCAACTTGCCGGTAAGCGACCTGCCCAACGTGGACTTTCCCACCATTCAGGTAACGGCGGAACTTTCCGGGGCCGACCCGGAAACCATGGCCAGCGCCGTGGCCACTCCGCTGGAGCGGCAGTTCGCCACCATCGCGGGCATCGACTCCATGACCTCGTCGAGCACGCTGGGGCGCACGCGCATCACCATCCAGTTCGCCCTCGACCGCGACATCGACGCGGCCGCGCTGGACGTGCAGTCGGCCATCTCGCAGGCGGCGCGCCGCCTGCCCGACGACATGACCACGCCGCCCTATTTCCGCAAGGTCAACCCCGCCGACCAGCCCATCCTGTATATAGCGCTCACCTCGCCCACCCTGCCCCTGTCGCAGGTGAACGAATACGCGGACACCATGCTGGCCCAGCGCATCTCCATGGTGGCCGGGGTGGCCCAGGTGCAGGTGTACGGTTCGCAGAAGTACGCGGTGCGCGCCCAGGTGGACCCGCGCGCCCTGGCCACGCGCGGCCTTGGCCTGGACGAGGTGGCCAAGGCCATTTCCGATTCCAACGTCAACCTGCCCACCGGCACCCTGCAAGGCGACCATACCTCGCGCAACATCCAGGCCAGCGGGCAGCTGTTCGACGCCGCCTCGTACCGGCCCATGGTGGTGGCCTGGCGCGACGGCGCGCCGGTGCGCCTGGGCGAGCTTGGCCGGATCATCGACAGCGTGGAGCAGGACAAGCAGTTCACCTGGTTCAACGATACGCGCGGCATCGTGCTGGCCGTGCAGCGCCAGCCCGGTTCCAACACCGTGGCCGTGGTCAACGCGGTGAAGGACCTGCTGCCCTCGTTTGAGCGGCAGTTGCCCGCGTCCGTGCAGCTGAACGTGATGTACGACCGCTCGCAGACCATCCGCGAATCGGTGGACGACGTGAAGTTCACCCTGGTGCTCACCGTGTGCCTGGTGGTGCTGGTGATCTTCCTGTTCCTGCGCAGCCTGTCGGCCACGGTCATCCCCAGCCTGGCCCTGCCCATGTCGGTGGTGGGCACCTTCGCCCTGATGTACGTGTTCGGGCACAGCCTGGACAACCTGTCGCTGATGGCCCTGACCCTGGCCGTGGGCTTCGTGGTGGACGACGCCATCGTCATGCTCGAGAACATCGTGCGCCACAAGGAAATGGGCAAGCCGGTCATGCAGGCGGCCCTGGATGGGTCGAAGGAAATCGGCTTCACCATCATTTCCATGACCATCTCCCTCGCGGCGGTGTTCATCCCCGTGCTGTTCATGGGCGGGGTGGTGGGGCGGCTGTTCCGCGAATTCTCGGTGGTCATCATGGTAGCCATCGGCCTTTCGGGCGTGGTCTCGCTGTCGCTTACGCCCATGCTGTGCAGCCGCTTCCTGAAGCCGCACGGCGCCGAGCGCCACGGGCGCATCTACAACGCGCTGGAGGCGTTCTTCGATGGGCTGCTGCACATCTACGAGCGCAGCCTGCGCGTCACCACCCGCCATCACTTCATGACCTTTCTCGTGTCCCTCGGCGTGCTGGGGCTGACGGCATGGCTGTTCGTGACCATGCCCAAGGGCTTTCTGCCCAGCGGCGACACGGGCCAGCTTTCCGGCTTCACCGAGGCGGACCAGTCCATTTCGTCCGATGCCATGGTGCGCAACCAGACCGCCCTGCACGCCGTGCTGGCGGCAGACCCGGCCATCGCCTCGTTCACCTCCATCGTGGGGCCGGGCGGCCCCAACCTTGGCGGCAATGCCGGGCGGCTGGTGATCATGCTGAAGGACCGCCACGAGCGCAAGGAAACGCCGGAACAGGTCATCCAGCGGCTGCGGCCCAGGCTGAACACCCTGCCCGGCATCCAGGCCTTCGTGTCCAACCCGCCGTCCATCAACATCGGCGGGCGCACCACCAAGAGCCTGTACCAGTACACCATCCAGGGGCCGGACACCGACGAACTGTACCGGGTGGCCCCCCTGCTGGAAGAACGGATGCGCACCCTGCCCGGCTTGCAGGACGTGACCAGCGACTTGCAGTTGAAGAACCCCGAGGTGCGCGTGACCATCCACCGCGACAAGGCGGCGGCGCTGGGTGTTTCGGCCCAGCGGGTGGAAGAGGCGTTGCAGTCGGGCTTCAGTTCGCGTCAGGTTTCCACCATCTACGCGCCCACCAACGACTATGCGGTGCTGCTGGAACTGTTGCCGGAATACCAGCGTGATGCATCCGTGCTGCCGCTTCTGTACGTGCGGGCCAATTCCGGCATGCTGGTGCCGCTGGACACCCTGGCCAGCCTGAGCGAGGGGGTGGGGCCGCTGTCGGTGAACCATTCCGGCCAGCTGCCATCGGTGACCGTGTCGTTCAACCTGCGGCCCGGCGTGGCCCTGGGCGATGCCGTGGCCCAGGTGGAGCAGGTTGCCTCGCCCCTGCTGCCCGCCGACGTGGTGGGCTCGTTCCAGGGCACGGCGCAGGCCTTCCAGAATTCGCTGCAAGGTATGACCGTGCTGCTGGGCCTGGCGGTGTTCGTCATCTACATCGTGCTGGGCATCCTGTACGAAAGCTTCATCCACCCGCTGACCATCCTTTCGGGCCTGCCCTCGGCGGGCATGGGCGCGCTGCTGACGCTGATGTTCTTCGGGTACGACCTGAACCTGTACGCCTTCGTGGGCATCATCATGCTGATCGGCATCGTGAAGAAGAACGCCATCATGATGATCGACTTCGCCATCGAGTCCGAGCGCGTGGAGGGCCGCGCCCCGGCGGACGCCATCTTCCACGGCTGTCTGGTGCGCTTCCGGCCCATCATGATGACCACCATGGCCGCGCTCATGGGCGCGCTGCCCATCGCCGTGGGCTTCGGCGCGGGCGCCGAGGAGCGCAGGCCGCTGGGCCTTGCCGTGGTGGGCGGCCTGATGGTGTCGCAGATGCTGACCCTGTACATCACCCCGGTGTACTACATGTACATGGACAAGCTGAGCCGCTGGCTGCAACGCAGGATGGGCCGCGCGCTGGGCAACGAACGGGCGGCGACGCAGCCGCAGGCGTAGGCCGGGCTGTCGGGCACGCCGCTACGGGCTGCCTTGCGGGCATGGGATTCTGCCGATCAACCACGCCGTGTACCAGGCACGCCGCTGACTGTGATCTTGACAAAGCCCCCCGCCGATGCGCGCATCGGCGGGGGGCTTCTGTCTGGGGAAATGGGCGGTGTGCGGGAATGCGCGGTGGGGAGACGTTGTCGCGGAACGGGTTGCCGATCCCCCTACCGCACGGCGATGCCGTCGCCGCCCCGTCGCTTTACCGCGTACACGGCGCCGTCGGCGCGGGCCACCATGGCCTGCACGGCCAGGGGTGCGCCTTCGCCCGCGCTGGCGGCGTTGCCCGCGTCGGTCACCGGGGCCAGTTGGCAGGCGGCGTCGGCGCGGCCCTCGCCCTGCTGGCGGTAGCGGGCAATGCCGATGCTCAGGGTGCAGCCGTGGTTCTGGCACTGGGAGAAGCGGTGGCGGATGCGTTCTGCCACGGCGCGCACGGAATTTTCGTCCGGGCAGGCGAACAGGATGCCGAATTCGTCGCCGCCGATGCGGCAGGGGGTGTCGGTGCCCGCGCGTACCGCCTCTGCGATGACGTCGCCGAGCAGGCGCAGCAGTTCGTCGCCCGCCGCATGCCCGTGGGTGTCGTTGACGGTCTTGAAGCGGTCGCAGTCCACCAGCATCAGGTGAAAGGGCGGTCGCAGCCGGGCATCGGCGGCCAGTTCGGCCAGGCGCCGTTCGAAGTGGCGGCGGTTGAACAGGCCGGTCAGCGCGTCGCGCACGGCCAGTTCCTCCATGTGCCGGGCGCGGCTGTCCGTGGCCTCCAGGCGGGCCATCAGGTGCCGTTCGCGGCTGGCCACCAGGTGGGCCATCCATTCCAGGTTGCGCTTCAGGCGCATCAGGTCGTGCTCGTCCTCCTGCTCGTTGGGCAGCGCCAGCGGGCGGGGCTGGCGCCCTTCGCGCAGGGCCATGCAGAAGGTGTTGATCTCGCGGATGTCGCGCATCAGCACGAAGCGGCAGATCAATCCGGCCATGGGGATGCACAGCACCAGCGCACCGGCCAGGTACAGGGCCACGGCCAGGACCACGTCGTCGAACACCGACAGGGGCAGCGCCCGGGGCAACCCCGGCAGCACGGCGCGGCCCTGCGATTCCAGGTGGTGCAGCAGTATCCCGGCGGGTACCACCACCACCATGAACAGCGCGATGGCCAGCCGGGTGCGGGGGTTCAGCGCATCCACGCCGCGCCAGAAGGCGTCGATGAGGCGGCGCAGCCAGCGGGGCGTGACCAGTCCGGCCAGCCCCACGGAGGAGGTCCGGCCATTGGCGCGGGCGGTATCTGCGGAACCAACAGAGCCAGCGGCACCGGGGGTGCCGACATTGCAGGAAGGGGTGTTGTTCATGCGGGCACCGGGATCAGCAGGCCGCGCAGCGTGGCGCGTCCGTCTTCCCACGTGTCTTCCCATGTGGCGCTCCGTGGGACGGTGGTGTCGTTGCGGCGGGCGGATTCGGCAGTGCCCGCCGCGCCAGGGCCGTTGGGCGTGGCCGCCGGGGCGGCGGATGTTGCGGGCGGCAGGGGGGTGCCGGGGCCAGGGCATGCGCCGGGCGCGGCATCACGCGGTGCCAGGGTGTGGCGGCAGCAACTGGCCACGGCGATGGAGGCAATGCCGCCCAACTCGGATCGTGGCGGATGTGGCGTGCTGAAGGCCTGGTGCAGTTCGTCACGCACGGTCATGAAGGCCCGCACCACGGCGGGGTCGAACTGGCTGCCGGAGCAGCGCAGCAGTTCCGCCTCTGCCTGTTCGAAATGCATGGCCGGTCGGTAGGGGCGGTGCTGGAGCATGGCGGACAGGCTGTCCGCCAGCGCGATGATGCGCGCCCCAAGGGGTATGGCCTCGCCGTGCAGGCCGTGCGGGTAGCCCCGGCCGTCCCACCGTTCGTGGTGGTGCAGGATCATGGCGGCCACGCCTTCGTCGGCAAGGTCCGCCACCGGGCTGACGATGCGCGCGCCAATGACCGGGTGGGCGCGCATGTGTTCCCATTCTTCGGTGGTCAGGGTGCCCGCCTTCAGCAGCACAGCGTCGGGCACGCCGATCTTGCCGATGTCGTGCAAGTGCCCGGCCACGTGCACGCGGTCGGCGTCCGCCGGTGAAAAACCCATGGCCCGCGCCAGCAGAAAGGCGGCCAGGGCCACCTCCTCCGAGTGTGAGCGGGTGTGGGCATCCTTGGCATCTATGGCGTTGCCGAGGGATTCCGCGAACTGGTGCAGCAGGGTGCTCAGCATGGCTCGTCCCCCTTGCTGGCGAAAGCGGGTACTCCCCGACGGTACGCCAGACCGGATATCCGGTCTGGCGCCGCGAAGTTGAAAATCATTCTCATGAGCTGGAGATATCCCCATCATCGGATGAGGTCAATGGGGATGGGCGGGGAGAAACCGCGATTGTCCGGAAAAAGTGGACCGCATCGCACGGGTTGCTCCGAACGCACCGGAGGGCGCCATGGAGCGCCTCAGGAGTGGCCGTGGGGTGTCCATGCGTCCCCATGTCGTGGCGGCGGCGATGGGTGCCCGCGAGCGGGCGGCGGCTGCGGCTGGATGGGGGGCGGAAAGCGGGCGGCGCGCCCGGCAGCCGCCCCGAAGGGCGGACCGGACGCGCCGTGCAGCGTGAACGCGCGGGGATCTGGCCGTATCCTGCCGTTACGGCAGGTCGATGATGGCCTCGATCTCGATGTTCGAACCCAGCGGCAGCGCGGCCACCTGGATGGTGGAGCGCGCCGGGAAGGGCGCGATGAAGAATTCGGCGTAGGCGGCGTTCATGGCCGCGAAGTCGGCCAGGTCGGTGAGGAACACGGTGACCTTGACCACCCGGTCAAGGTCGGCGCCCGCAGCCTGGGCCACGGCCTGCACGTTGCGCAGGCACTGGCGGGCGCGCGCGCCCATGTCGCCTTCCACGAAGGTGCCGGTGGCCGGGTCCACGGGCAACTGGCCGGAAACGAACAGCAGCCCTCCGCAGGCAAGGCCGGGGGAATAGGGGGCGACCGGGGCGGGGGCTCCGGCGGGGATGATGGCGGTGCGTTGGGCCATTGGCGCGCTCCTGCGATGCGGGGTGATGGAATGGTCCCGGCGGCGGGCCGCCGGGTGCACGGGGGACGATGACGCAGCCTAGCCGCGCGGCCGCGTGCTTGTAAAGACATCCGGAGGGATGCGCTCTGGCGGCGACAGGGCGACGACGGGGCGGAGACAGGGCAAATCAGCATCTGGAGGACATCACCGCCGGGAGTTGCGTGGGGTACCCGGCAGTTCCGGTGGCTACTTTTTCCCCTTTCCCTTCCCCTTGCCGTCGTCGGGGTAGTCGTCGCCTCCATGCTTGCCGCCCTTGCTGCTTTTGCCAGCCTTGCTGCCCCTATCACCCTTGTCCTTCACGCCCTTGCCAGATTTGCCGTCCCGGTCACCGTCATCGGCATGTGCGTCCTTGCCTTGGCGGTCTCGGTAATAGTCGCGGTACAGGTCCCGGTCATCATCGCGATTCCAGTTGCCCTTCTTGCCCTTGGAGTGCCCCACCCCCAGCGAGCCGGGGTGTGCGCCAGCCTCCTTGGCCACCTGCCCCCAGCCCATGCCCGATTCGCGCATGGACCGGATGCGCGAGGGCGACATGCCCGATTCGCGCGACAGGTTTTCGATGCGGGTGTCTTCCAGCTTGTATTCTGAGTCGCGCCATTCCCGCTCGTAGCGCGCCATGGAGTCGCGGTCGCCAGAGGAGCGGACCCGGTCGTAGGCGTCACGCGCCCGGTCGGCTTGGCGCATGGCGTCGTCCACGGCACCGATGACGGTGTCCGCGTCGGCTGCGTGCGCCGTGCGGACCACGCCGGGCACAAAGGCAGCGGCCAGCAGCGCCAGTAACAGGGTGGCCGGCAGCAGAAGCTGACGGGCAAACATGGCAGCGGCGGAAGGTTGTCCGGGGAAACAGCGAGAGAACATGCGAACCTCCGAAGGCCTGCGGACAGGCGCGATGGTGCCCAAGCGCCCGCCGTGCCGTATCCGGATTTCTCATTGATGCAGTCTATGAATTCGCGCGGTGAATGTAAAGAATTGCAAATGGCATGTCGGGTCAGACAGGCGGCGTCCTTCGCGGGGGTTGCGCTCCGGCCCGGCTTCCCATAGGCGAAAGGGCAACGAGGACCGCATGAAATACCTGCTCGCCGTCACCCCCCACGAAGACGCCCTGCACGTGCTGCGCGCCAGCTTTTCCGGCGACGTCACGGTCATTCCCTGCCGCACCAGGGCAGAGGCGCTGGCCCAGGCCACCGGGCGCGCGCTGGACATGGTGATGATCGACCTCGGCCTGCTGCTGGAAGGGCGCGAGCCCTCGCGCCGCGTGCTGCACGAGGCGGTGTGGGAGGTGAAGCGCCGGGTGCCTTCCGCCGAGATCATCGTGCTGGCCGAAGCCGATGCCGTGCGCCACGCCGTGGACGCCGTGCAGGCCGGGGCCGGGGGCTACCTGCCGTATCCCCTGCTGGAGGAAGAGGTGCGCCTTGTCGCCCAGAAGCTGCACGAATCCGCGCTGGTGCGGTCGGAACTGGACTACCTGCGCGACCGCAACTGGGCGGGCGATGCGGTGGACATGGCCCACACCAACAGCCCGCGCATGCGCGAGGTGTTCGACAAGGTGCGGCTGGTGGCGGGCACGCGCAGCACCGTCCTGCTCACGGGCGAGACGGGCACCGGCAAGAGCCTCATCGCCCGGCTCATCCACAATCACAGCAACCGGCGCACGCGGCGGTTCATCAGCGTGCATTGCGGGGCCATCCCGGACACGTTGATCGAAAGCGAACTGTTCGGCCACGAGAAGGGCGCCTTCACCGGCGCGGTGCGCAAGAAACCGGGCAAGTTCGAGATAGCCGAGGGCGGCACCATCTTCCTGGACGAAATAGGCACCGTCAGCCAGTCGGCCCAGATCAAGCTGCTGGGCGTGCTGCAGGACCGGGCCTACCAGCGGGTGGGCGGCGAGGCGGTGCTGCGCGCCGACGTGCGCGTCATCGCCGCCACCAACGAGGACCTGGCCGCCCTGTGCGCGCAGGGGCGCTTTCGGCGCGACCTGTACTACCGGCTCAACGTGTTTCCCGTGGACGTGCCGCCCCTGCGCGAACGCAAGGAAGACCTGCTGCTGCTGGCCGAACTGTTCGTGCGCCGCTACAACGCCCAGATGGTCAAGGATATAAGATCCATACATCCGGAGGTCATCGACGCCTTCATGGGCTACGACTGGCCGGGCAACGTGCGCGAACTGGAAAACCTCATCGAGCGGGCCTGCATTCTGGAAAGCGGCACCGTGCTGACGCCGGACAGTTTTCCGGCGGAATTCTTCGGCCCCGGCGGTGGGGGGCGGCTGGCCACGGTGGACACCACCCTGCCCCTGGCCGAGGCGCGCCGCCGTTCGGTGGACGTGTTCGAGCGGGCCTACCTGGAGCGGGCGCTGGCCCAGTGCGGGGGCAGCGTGCAGCGCACCGCCGCGCTGGCCGGGGTGACCACCCGGCAACTGCACAAGCTGATGACCCGGCACGGGTTGCGCAAGGAGGATTACAAGCTGCGCCCCTAGGGAATTTCGGAGTGCCCGGTCATGGTACGCACGCGCCGCGCGCCGATGGTGGAAGATTTTCCACCATCGGCGCGCGGTGTTTTGGGGTGGGTTGCGTAAAAAACAGAATTAAAAGTTCTGTTTTCGTATTTTAAGAACTTTTGGTTCCGTTTGTTGCATGTTTCTTTGTTATACAGTATGTTGCGATAGCAAATTGCAAAATGGAATGGCGGGTTACGTGATGTTTTGCGGTGCGGTGAACGCACAACTCGCAAATGTGGGAACCCAAAGTTCCTGTTTTCAAAGCGCGTATGCAAAAAATCTAGAAAGAGCGCCAACTTGCCGATATGGCGCGGAAAGTGCTCGGCATTGGGCATGGATTCCCGGCACTATCCGACCAAGGGGCGAAGCGGTACGGCTTCCGTTGCCGCCGCACCCCGACGATTCGTTCCCATTCCGAGCGGTGGGCTTCCCGAGGACTCCGGGAAGTCCGCTGATGTCGTGGGCATTGCCGATGCCCGATCGCAGGGTGCGCAGGGGCGGGAGGGTGAATCCCTGATGTCCGTCACCGGGTATGTGCTGCCGGATGCCTGGGGCAAGGATTTCGAGGTGGCCGGAGTGCTCATTGCCGACGACCGCGAGCGCGAGCTGGTGGTGGGCAATGTGGCCGAGCATCCGGCCCTGCTGGATCTGTGTCGCCGCAAGGTGACCGCCACGGGCTGGCTGGCGGCGCGCGACGGGCGGTTGCTGTTCACGGTACGCGACTTCGCGGTGGTGGACGGGGCAGGGTAGGAGTTCCGGGGAATGCCGGGCCGATCGGAAGGCGAGCGGCGGCGTGGCGCAAGAAGCCGGGCGTGGTCGCGTCGACCATGTGGCGGGATGGCCCCATGGGCCGAAGACGGTGGCGTCGTGAATTTCGAGGGGCGTGGATTTTCGGTGCGCACGGATGATGACGCGCACGGACAGGGCGCAAGAAAGAGGGCAGGATCATGAAGGCGCGGATGAAGGAAGGGGTGCGTGGCGGGTTGCGCGTGCGCGGCGGGTTGCGGGCGGTTGTGGCCACGCTGCTGCTGGTGCTGCTGGCGAACGGGATGCTTGCGGGATCGACGGCCCGCGCGGCGGGCATGACCATGGGGCCGGAAACCCCCGAGGTGGTGGTGACCGGCGTGGTGGTGGTCACCGACGACGGCCCGCTGCTGGAAACCATGGACGACCGCATCTTTCTGCTGCGCGGCGTCACCGACCTGGAACTGGACGGGTTGGAAGTGGTGGTGACGGGCGTCGCCAACCAGATCGAGGACGGTTACTTCACCCTTGATGTTACCGGGTATTCGGTGGTTGACGAGGACAACGGGGAATCCGCGCCGCAGGCATCGCACCTGTACGGCGTGGATACCGCTGACCTCGGCAAGCGCATCTAGACGCATCTAAACGCATCTAATCGGAACTGGGCGTAACGGGAGCAGCTGGGCCGCGAATCCCGTCCGGCGGCTTCCGGTCGGCTCGCGCCGGTTTGCCCCGTGCAGGCCGATCCGGTTCCGGCAGGCGCGGAATACCCCCGGCTCGCGGTATGGCACGGGCGAATACGCCATGGCAGCCCCGGAATGCATGCCCGCCGGGGCGCGTACCATATTGAAATAGCGCGTGATTTTTCTGCGGCGAAAAAATTTGCACGTCATTTCCTGCCAAACGCTTGCGTTTTTGGGAAAGGGGTAATATTTCGCAATGTTGTGTGGGTCCGAAAGGCGGACCCTTTCCCGTCCGTGCGAGAGTCATTCGTGAATACTATGGAAGGCATCAAGACTGTTCAGGGGTACATCGTGCCGCTCACCCTGAAGGGGCACGACGACATGGCCGCCAAGGTGGCCGTGGCTGCCGGGGATACCGAGTTCCACATCGTTCCGCGCGGTGCCGGTGCCGACCTTGCGGCGCACATCAATGCCCACGTGGAAGTCGTGGGCACGGTGCGCGAAAGGGATGGCGAGCTGCTGTTGCAGGTGCGCAGCTACAAGCTCACCGACGGCTACGAGCACGAGTGGTACGACGACGACGTGGAATAGCGCCGTCACATCCTGCCCTGGGTAACCGTCGTCAGGTAGCTGCCGTCAGGTAGTCGCCGTCGGATTTTCACATGGTGCGTGCGGGCCCTGGCCGCGCGGCTCTCCGTGCTTGTCGCGCTTTCCGGAGGCGTCCTGCGCCGCCGCATGCCTTCCTTGCCTGCCTTCCGTTTTCCCCTGCTCCCCCCACCCGGATGTGTCCCGCATCGCTTTCGCAGTCGCGTTCGTGGTGACGTCCGTCCTGTCGAACCAGCCCCTCACAGCGCCGACCCCATCCGGCCCCATCCGGCCCCGTCCGGCCCCATCCGGCCCCATCCGAATCGTTCCGGACCGGCCGCGTCCGGTGCCCTTGGCGCGGCCCATGGGGCATGGTAGATTGGTCGCATGCGCGAAACCGCTCCTCCGTTCCGAGAACCTACCCTCAAGGGCGACTACCGGCGTCCCGACCCGGACGCCCACGCCGGGCCGCACGAGCCGCGGCTGGCCTGCACGCCCGCCGCGTCGTGCACGGAGCCCGGCCCGGGCCATGGGACGACCAACGGGCCGGACAATGGGGCGGGTTCCGGCGCGCGCGAACAGGTGCTCACCTTTTCCGGAGTGTGGGACGTGGCCTCCATCGGCCGCATGACCGCCCGGCTGCTGCGCCGTTGTGCCGAGGTGGGTGACACCTGCGCGGTGCAGGACGATGCCTCCGTGGTGCATCTGGACCTGACCGAGGTATCCCGCCTGGACACCGCCGGGGCGCAGCTGTTGTGCCGGGCTGCGGCCAGCATGGCGGCGGCGGGGGCGCACGTGGTGTGGCATGTGCCGGACCCCGGCCAGTCCATGCTGCTGGACCGGGTACGGGCCATCGACATTTCCGCGGTGCCGCGCGCGCGCCGGGTATCCCCGGTGCTGGGCGCGCTGAACGCCATTGGCGCGTCCATCGTCGAGGAACTGGAGCAGGTGCGCGCCATCACGGGCTTTCTGGGCATGTTCCTGGTCTCGCTGGCCGCCGCAGCGGTCAGGCCATGGCGGCTGCGCTGGGTGTCCATCGTGCACCACATGGAGCAGACGGGCATCCAGGCCGTGCCCATCGTGGCCCTGCTGACCTTTCTCATTGGGCTGGTGACCGCGTACATGGGGTCGGAGCAGTTCACCCGCTTCGGCGCGCAGGTGTTCGTGGTGAACCTGATAGAGGTTTCCACCCTGCGCGAGTTGGGCGTGCTGCTGACGGCGCTCATCGTGGCGGGCCGTTCCGGCTCGTCGTTCACCGCCCAGATCGGGGCCATGGTGGCCAACGAAGAGGTGGACGCCATGCGCTCCATGGGGCTGGACCCCATGGAGGTGCTGGTGATTCCCCGCGTGGTGGCCCTGGTGCTGATGCTGCCGGTGCTCACCTTCATTGCCGATTTCATGGGCGTGCTGGGCGGGGGGGTGGCCTCGTGGCTGTCACTGGGCATCTCGCCCGGCGCGTTCGCCGTGCGCTTCCTGGAGATCACCCGGCTGGCCAACTTCGTGACCGGGCTGGTCAAGGCCCCGTTCTTTGCGCTGATCATCGGCATTGTGGGGTGCTTCCAGGGCTTTCGGGTGACCGGCAGCGCGGAATCTGTGGGGCGGTTGACTACCCAGGCGGTGGTGGAATCGATCTTCCTGGTCATCGTGGCCAACGCGGGTTTCGCCATCCTGTTCATGTCGCTGGGGGTGTAGGGTGACGGACACTCCCATAATCTCGCTGCGCGGCATCGCCAACCGCTTCGGCTCGCTGACGGTGCACGAGAACCTGGACCTGGACGTGCGGCCCGGCGAAGTGCTGGGACTCATCGGGGGGTCCGGCTCGGGAAAATCCGTGCTGCTGCGCACCATCCTTGGCCTGCGCCGCCCCCAGGCGGGCGATGTGCGCGTGCTGGGGGTGGACATCACCCATTCCGACGAGAGCGCACGGCGTGCCGTGCGCCGCCAGTGGGGGGTGCTGTTTCAGGACGGGGCGCTGTTCTCGTCGCTGTCGGTCATCGAGAACATCAAGGTGCCCCTGCGCGAATTCACCAACCTGTCGCCCGAAACCATGGACGACGTGGCCGCCCTGAAGCTGCGCATGGTGGGCCTGGCGCCCGAGGCGGCGCTGAAATATCCGTCCGAACTTTCCGGCGGCATGCGCAAGCGCGCGGGGCTTGCCCGTGCCCTGGTCATGGACCCGGCGGTGGTGTTCCTGGACGAACCCACGGCCGGGCTCGACCCCATCGGCGCGGCGTCCTTCGACGCGCTGATCGCGGACCTGCGCGATGCGCTGGGGCTGACCGTGGTCATGGTCACCCACGACCTGGATTCGCTGTATGCCGTGTGCGACCGGGTGGCCGTGCTGGCCGAAAGGCGCATCTACGCCGTGGGGGCCATCGACGAGTTGCTGCGGGTGGACCACCCGTGGCTGCGCGAATATTTCACGGGGCCGCGCGGGCGCGTGGCCGCCGGTGTGGCTGAAGTGTCGGGCCACGCGGGGCATGCCGGGCATGCCCCGGCCCAAGGGAGATGACATGGAGATCAGGGCAAGCTACGTGCTGGTCGGGGTGTTCACGCTCATGGCCGTGGTGGGGGCGCTGGCCTTCATCCTGTGGACGGCCGGGCGCGGCAGCGGCGTGGACCTCGTGCAGTACGACATCAATTTCACCGGGCACGTTTCCGGCCTCAGCGTGGCCAACGACGTGCTGTTCAACGGGGTGAAGGTGGGCTCGGTGAAGGCCATCACCATCAGCCCCACCGACCCTGGCCGGGTCAAGGTGCGCATCGAGATCGCAGCCGATACCCCCGTGCGCGAAGACTCCATGGCCTCGCTGGAGGCGCGCGGCATTACCGGCGTGACCGTGGTGCAGATTTCCGGCGGCACGGCCACAAGCCCGCTGCTCAAGGCGAGCCCCGGCGAAGAGGTGGCGGTGATTCCCGCCCAGCTTTCGCGGCTGGAGGCCCTGTTCGCCGGGTTGCCCGCCGTGGTTTCCGACAGCCGCGAACTTGTCCAGCGCATCGCGGGCATGGCCGACGACGAGAACCGCCGGGCGCTGGCGCAGACCCTGCAATCGCTGGACGTGCTCACCGCGCGGCTGGCCGCGCGGGCCGACACCATGGACCGCATCATCGGCAACCTGGACGTGACCACCCGGCGCCTGGCCAACGCATCCGCCGGGCTGGAAGGGGCCACCGGCGATGTGCGCGACTACCTGCGCACCGACCTGCGCGATTCCACCCGCGCCGTGGGCGACATGGCCCGGCGCATGGACGGCATGGTGGCCCGCGCCGAGCCCGGCGTGGCCAAATTCACGGGCGAGGGGCTGGAAGACATGCGCCGCCTGCTGGCCGAGGCGCGTCAGTTGATGGCCACGCTGGATCGGCTGGCCCACAAGGTGGAAAGCGACCCCCGCCGCTTCCTGTTCGGCAACCCCGTACCGGAGTATGATGCCCGATGATGCCCGCCACCTTCCCGTGCCCGCCGGTTTCGTGCGTGTTCCCGCCGTGCATGTCCCTTTTGCGCGCATTCGTTGCGGGCGTGTTCCGCTCCGCGCGTCGGGGGCAGTGGCTGTGGCTGCCGCTGCTTGGCCTGCTGCTGGCGGTGCTGCCCGGCTGCGCCCGTGTGCTGGACCCCGGCCCCGCACCCACCCACCTGTTGCTGTCCCCCGCCATGCCCGGCCCGGGCGCGGGCGGTCCCATCCATCTGCAACTGGCCGTGTCCCTGCCGGAAACCAGCCGCATGCTGGATACCGACCGCATCGTGCTGGTGCTGGGGGGCGCGACCGGGCGCGAGGTGCGCCAGTACGCCGAGGCCAAGTGGACCAGCCCCGCCCCCCGCCTGGTGCAGCGGCTGCTGGTGGAAGCCTTTGAACGCAACGGACGGCTGGACGGCGCGGCAGAGGAATCGGCGGGCATCTACCCCGACTACCGGCTGATGACCGACCTGCGCCGCTTCAACACCCGCATGGGCGAGGGGGCCGCGCCCCTGATCGAGGTGGAATTGGCCCTGCGCCTGGTGGACCTGAAGACCGGGCGCATCGTGGCCTTTACGGCCATCGGGCGCGACTGCCCCGCCGCAGGGTCCGCCCTGACGCAGGTGGCCGCAGCCTTCGAGACGGCCATGGGCGACGTGCTGGCGCGGGCCACCGCCTGGAGCCTTGAGGCCATGGCTGCCGCACGTTCCTGACGCGGTGCCCGGCCGGGCGGTTTCCGCCGTTTCCGCACCGGGTCGGGATGCCGTGGCTGCCGACCTTTCCGGTTTTTCCGCCGTTGTATTCCCTCTCCATCTCCGCATGTCATCGGGGCCGGGCGTGTCCGGCCCCGTTCCTTTTCCCGCGCGGTATTTTTTGCGGCGTGGGACTATCGCCAATATGGACAGCGTGCTACGCTTGCACCCTCTGGTTTTGCTGTGCCGCTCTCGGGGGAGGGCTGCAACAGGCGAGGTGGTCCATGGGCTGGAATCTTCGCAACCGTTTCCTCGTGCCGACGCTGGGGCTGGTGCTCGTCGGCATGGTCGTGTCCTCGTGGCTGTCGTACTCCGTGTCGGAAGACGCCTTGCATCAGGCCATCAATGCCCAGTCGGAAATGATGGTGCGCGCCGCCATGGGTGAACTGGGCAGGCGCGTGCAGGACCAGCGCGATGACATCGCCACCCAGGCCACCCGCAACGTTCTGCTCGACGTGCTGCGCGTGCCCCCCGGTGGCGACAAGGCCGCTGCGGTGCGGCGCGCCAACGAGGCCCTGCGCCAGGTGGTGGCCACCTATGACGTGTATCAGGTGGTCAACGTGCTGGGGCCGGACGGCATCGTGGCGGCCAGCAACCTGGACGAATCCGTGGGCAAGGAGAACCGCGCCAGCCGCGACTACTTCAAGCGCGGCATGCAGGGCGAGGCCACCGTGTCCGAGCCGCTCATGAGCATGACCACCAACACACCGGTTGTCGTGGTGGCCGCGCCCCTCAAGGTGGACGGCAAGGTGGCGGGCGTGGTCTACGGTTCGGTGGATCTTGGCAGGTACGCCAAGGAATTCATCAATCCCATTAAGATCGGCAAGACCGGCTACGCCTTTCTGGTGGCGGGCAGCGGCAAGCTCATCGCCCACCCCGATCCTTCGCTGATCCTCAAGACCGACATCAGCGAACTGGACTGGGGCAAGAAGGTGCTGGCCCAGCGTACGGGCAGCATCGCCTATCCGTGGCAGGGAATTACCAAGTACGCGTACTTCGCGGAAGAACCATCCACGAAGTGGATCATGTGCGTTACCGTGGACGAAAGCGACGTCAGCGACCCGGTGGCCGCCATCCGCAACGTGAGCGTGGCCGCCACAACGATCATCTTGCTTCTGGTGGGCACGGTGATCTTTTTCATCGTGCGCAACATCGTGAACGCGCTGGGCAAGGGCGTGGAATTTGCCAGCGCCGTGGCAGAGGGCGACCTGTCGCGGCAGTTGGACGTGGCCCGGTCCGACGAGATAGGCACGCTGGCCAATGCCCTGCGCACCATGGTGGACCGGCTGAAGGACATGATCGCCACCTCGGAGCAGAAAACCCGCGAGGCCGAGGAGCAGGGGGCGCAGGCCCGACGCGCCATGGCCGAGGCCGAGACAGCCCGCGCCGAGGCGGAACGCGCCAAGAGCGAGGGCATGCAGCAGGCCGCCGCGCGGCTGGAGGTCATCGTGGACCGGGTGGGATCCGCATCCGAGGAACTGGCCGCCCAGATCGAGCAGGCCAGCCGGGGTGCCGACGTGCAGCGGGAACGCACGGGCGAGACCGCCACGGCCATGGAGGAGATGAATTCCACGGTCATGGAGGTGGCCCGCAACGCCTCGTCTGCCGCCGACAATGCGGAAAAGGCCCGCCGCCAGGCGGAAGACGGCGAGGGCATCGTGCATTCGGTGGTGGAGGCCATAGAGGACGTCAACGACAAGACCGCCCTGCTGCGGGGCAGCCTGCACGAACTGGGCGACCGGGCCGAGTCCATCGGGCAGATTCTGAACGTGATCAGCGACATTGCCGACCAGACCAACCTGCTGGCGCTGAATGCCGCCATCGAGGCGGCGCGGGCAGGCGATGCCGGGCGCGGCTTTGCCGTGGTGGCCGACGAGGTGCGCAAGCTGGCGGAAAAGACCATGAACGCCACCCGAGAGGTGGGCGATGCCGTGCGGGCCATCCAGGGCTCATCGCGCGAGAACGTGCGGGGCATGGAAGAAGCGTCCATGTCCGTGGGCCGCAGCACCGAGCTTGCCACCATGGCCGGGGATGCGCTGCGGGTGATTGTGGACGTGGTGCAGGAAACCGCCGACCGGGTGCGGGCCATTGCCACGGCGGCGGAGGAGCAGTCCGCGGCCAGCGAGGAAATCAACCGGGGCACGGACGAGGTGAACCGCATCGCGGCGGAGACGGCCGAGGTCATGGGGCAGTCGTCCCAGGCCGTGGCCGAGTTGGCCCGCATGGGGCAGGAACTGCAGCAGTTGGTGGAGCAGCTGAAGCGGGGGTAGGCGGCGCGCTGCGCCTTATATATTGATGCAAAGGGACGGGCCGTCCGGCTATGCCGGGCGGCCCGTTGACGTTCATGGCGGATTGGGGGGGGAGTCGGGAAAGGCTATGCCTCGCCGGTATCGTCCCCGGAATCGGCACCGGTGCGGGCCTTGGGCACCAGCAGCAGGGTCAGGTAGTGCGGCGCGTCCGGGGCATCGGCCAGGGTAGGGGATATGACTTCGCCCGGCAGCCCCAGGCGCGAGACGAACACCGCCTGTTCCGCCGCGCCCTGGTCAGTCAGCACCCGGCGGATTTCCGGAAACTTGCGGTACGCCTTCAGGATCACCACGTTGTCCGCGCCCGCCACGTCGGCGGCCAGTTTGTCCGTGCCGTTTACGCCGGGCACCAGCAGCAGGGTTTCGTCCGCCTCGCACAGGATGGTGCGGGTGCGGGCGGCCGCCGCCTGGTACGAGGTGACGCCCGGCACCACCTGCACCGCGTCTTGGGGCAGGTCCGGGGCCACCCGGCGCAGGGTGCGCAGCAGGTAGCCGAAGGTGGAATAGATCAGCGGGTCGCCCAGAGTCAGGAAGGCGGCGTCCTCGCCCTTGCGCAGGGTGTCGGCCACGGCGTGGGCGTTGGCCTCCCACGCGGCGGCCAGGGCTGCCTTGTCGCGGGTCATGGGAAAGCCCAGCGTCTCTATGCGTACGTCGGCGGGCAGATGGGGCCGGGCAATGTCCAGCGCCACCGAGTAGTCGTTGCGCGTGGATGCGGCGGCGAACACCACGTGCACCCGCGACAGGGCGTTGACGGCGCGCAGGGTCAGCAGGTCCGGTTCGCCGGGGCCGACGCCGATGCCGAACAGGGTGCCGCAGGCGGGCCGGGAAGTATCGTGGAAGGCGGGCATGAAAAACCTCTTGGGGCTATGCGCGGTCGGTCCGTGTCCGGCAAGCCGTGGGGCAAGCCTGGGGCAGGACAACCATGGGGTTCAGGGGACGGCCTGTCAGGGGATGATTTTTTGCCCGGGGATGTTCTTTCCGGGGGAAGGGGGCGTGGCCGGGGTGGTGCCCCATACATCGGGGTGCAGGTACCGGGCAAGTTCCTCTGCCGCGTCCACGGCGCGGGGGCCGGGGCGGGAGTAGCGCGCCTCGTCCACTTCACGCACGTGGCCGTTCCGGACGGCGGACAGGACTGCGTAGTGGGAACGCGTGGCGGGTGGTTCCGGCTCCGGGTTCATGGGGCCGCGTTGCAGCAGGTACACATCGGGGTTCAGGCGCAGCAGTTCCTCTTCGCTCAGGCGGGTCACCCGGCCTTCGGCGGTGACGCAGTTGCGGCCGCCCGCACGGGCGATGATGTCGGTGACGATGGAATCGGTTCCGGCGGCCAGCAGGTTGGGGTGGCGCACTTCGAAAAACACCGAGGGGCGGGGACGGCCCGCCACCCGCGCTGCCACCGCGTCCAGTCGGGCGCGCAGGGCCGCTTCCAGCGTGGCGGCTCGCTGCGGCTCGCCGGTCAGGGTGCCCACCCGGCGCAGCACGCCGAACAATTCCTCGAACGATCCCACGCGGAACACCGCCACGGGAATGCCCAGGGCGCGCAGGCCTTCCACGGCCTCGCCCGCCTCGCGGCGGCCCTCCATCTGCAACACCAGGTCCGGGGCCACGGCGGCCACCATTTCCGGGCTGGGCCGCATGTGTGTGCCGATGACCGGCAACTGGCGAATGGCTGCGGGTTCCTCGTCGGCGGCGGTGCGCGCTGCTATGCGGTCGGTCAGGTTCATGGCTGCCAGCAGTTCGTTGAACGCCCCGTACAGGGCCACGATGCGTCGGGCAGGGTGGGGCAGGCGCACCTGGCGCCCGGTGTCGTCGGTGATGGAGACCGGCCCGTCTGCCTGTTCTGCAGGCAGACCGGCAGGCAGACCGGCAGCCAGACCAGCAAGCAGACCGGCAGGCTGCGCGTCCGTCTGCCTGTCCGGCTGCACGGCACGGGCAACGGTGGGGGCGGTAACGCTGATGGCCAGTGCGGCCAGCAGGAGCAGAACCAGGTGCAGCGCCGGGCATGGGCGAGGGATGGGCGTTGCCGCCGCCTTCGTGGTGGGCTGGTGAGTGACGGAGTGCATGCTGTCAGTCATCCTGTGCTCCCGTGGCAAGGGGAGGGGCCTGCCCGGCGATTTCGGATGTGCCGGGGCGCGTTGCGGGTGTCGCGGGGCGGGACTGCGCCTGTCCGGAAACGTCGGACAGCGGCGGTGCAGATTCCGAAAGTTGTGCATCTTGCAGATGTTGCGAGTGCTTGCAATCTTTCGCGTCTGCCACTGTCCCCCCCGTGGAGGTCGCGGGCAGCCCCATGAGCCTGTCCGTCCGGAATGCCCCCGGCACGTAGCAGGCCTGGGGAGCGCCGGTGATCGGGTGGGGCTGCACCGTCACGGGGGTCTCGTACACCTCGGACAGCACGGCGGCGGTGAAGGTGCGCTCCACCGGGCCATCTTCCACCACGTGGCCATGTTTCAGGAATATCAGGCGGGTACAGTACAAGGCGGCCAGGTTCAGGTCGTGCACGGCAGCCATGACGCGTGCCCCGGCCCGGTGGCGGGCGTGCAGCAGATCCAGGATGTCCAGGGCGCGGGCCACGTCCAGCCCTGCGGTGGCCTCGTCCAGCAACAGGGTGTCCGCACCCTGGGCCAGCGCGCGGGCCAGCAGCACCCGTTGCAGTTCACCCCCGGACAGGGTGCGCGCGCCGCGCGCCGCAAGATGGGCGCAGCCGGTATCGCGCAGGGCGGCCAGCGCGGCGGCGTGGTCGTCCGGGCCGTAGCCGCCCAGCAGGGTGGTGTGCGGGTAGCGTCCCATGAGCACCAGCGACAGGGCGTCCAGGTCGGGAATGTGTTCCGGGCGTTGCGGCACGGCGGCGATGCGCCGGGCGCGCTCGCGCGGGCGCAGGCGGTGCAGGGGGGCGCCGTCCAGGGTCACCGTGCCGGAGCGCGGGGCCAGCACGCCGGACAGCACCAGCAGCAGGGTGGTCTTGCCGCTGCCGTTGGGTCCAAGCAGCCCCACCAGTTCGCCGGGTGCCACGGACAGGGAAACGCCGCGCAGCACGTCGTCCGCATCGCCGTATCCGGCATGCAGGCGGGAAAGTTCGATCATGACGTGCTCTCCGCCGGGCCCGCCGTCCGGACAGCCGTGCCGCGTTCGCCGCGAACCAGCAGCAGGCAGAAGAAGGGGCCGCCCAGCAGTGCCGTGACCACGCCCACCGGCAGTTCCGCCCCGCCGGGCAACAGGGTGCGGGCCAGCACGTCGGCCCAGGCCAGCAGCACGCCGCCCCCGAACCATCCCGTTGTCAGCAGCGGCCCGTGCGCCGCGCCCAGGCGCATCCGCGCCAGGTGCGGCACCACCAGCCCCACGAAACCGATGACCCCGCTTACCGCCACGCACCCCGCCGTGATCAGGCTGGCGCCCACCAGCAGTTGCAGGCGCACGCGGGCCGTATCCATGCCCAGCTGCCTGGCCTGCACGTCGCCCAGGGCCAGGATGTCCAGTTCGCGAAAGCGCGGCAGCACCAGCAGCAGGCCCAGCGCCAGCCACGGCAGCAGCACCGCCACGTGCGACCAGCCGCGACCTTGCAGGCTGCCCATGATCCAGAACACGATGCTGGAGACGGATTCCTCGTCCAGCGCCTTGACCAGCGATACCAGCGCCGAGAGCACGGTGGACACCACAACCCCGGCCAGCACCACGGTTTCGCGGCGAAAGCTGCCGCCGCCCGCAGCGCCGCCCAGCAGCAGCACCGCGCCCAGCGAGGCCAGCGCCCCGGCCAGGGCGGCCAAAGGCAACAATGCCTGCGGCGAAAGCGCCGCGAATGCGGGCAGATGCAGGGCCAGCCACGCGGCCAGCGGACCGATGCCCAGGGTCAGCGCCAGCGATGCGCCGAATGCCGCCCCGCCGGATACCCCCAGGGTGAAGGGATCGGCCAGCGGGTTGCGCAGCACCCCCTGGAACACCGTGCCCGCCACGGCCAGCCCGCCGCCCGCCAGCAGGGCCAGACAGACGCGGGCCAGGCGGATGCGGGTAACCACCAGCATGTGGGTAGCGTCGGGCGCGCTGCCCGCCATGTCCGTGAACGCACCCGGCAGCGCCAGTTCGCCCAGCGCGCGCAGCACGTCGTCCACGACGATATGGAACGGCCCGAACAGGCAGGCCAGCACCACCGTGGCCGCCCAGCACAGGGCGGCCAGCAGGATGCAGCGAAGGACGCGGCGGGGCCGCGCGGCCCCGGTCCATGCCTGTTGCGGCGCGGACCGGGGCACGGAGGCATTGTGCATTAGTGGTCCAGTTGTTTCAGGGCGGCATCCAGGTGGCGCAGCCAGATGGCCACCACCGGCTCGGCGGATGCGGTGCCGCGCAGCACCGGGCGCGGGGTGATGCCCCGTTCGCGCAGCAGCGAGGCCAGCGATTCCGGATCGTCGCCCGCCATGTCGTTGTGGGCGTGGTCGCCCGCCACGGACATCATGGGCACCAGCCACGCGGTGCGCACCTTGCGGGCGGCCAGGGCCGCGGTCACGTCGTCGAACGAGGGCGAGCCCTCCACCACGCTGATGAAGAACAGCGGGTCGACCTTGCTCAGGTAGTACTGCATGGCCGGGTAGCCGAGCGCGGCGGGGTGGTGCGGGTTGCCGTGGCCCATGAAGATCACGGCATCACCGGGCTTGCGTTCCTTGGGCAGCAGCGACTTCAGGGCCACGGCCAGCGATTCGGCGTCGTCGGTGGAACCCAGCAACGGCAGGCCCACGGTGATGCGGGTCAGCCCCTTGGGCAGGCCTTCCATGGCCTTGGCAGTGGCCATCAGGCCGTGGAATTCCGCACCGGTAATGGTGTGGAACGACTGAACCGCCACATGGGTGAAGCCTTCTTCGGCCATGTTGGCCAGCGCCTGCTGGGGCGAGGCGGCGGGCTTGCCTTCGTTGATCAGCGAGGCGCGGGCCTGCCGGGCCGTCCATGCCCAGCGGATTTCGGCGTCGGGGTGGGCGGCGCGCACCAGCCGTTCGATGTTGGCCAGTGCGGGCCGGGCTTCTTCCACCGTGGTGCCGAAGGCCACCAGCAGGATGCCGTCCTTGCGGGGGGCTTCATCGCCGTGACCGGCCAGGGCGGCGCCAGGCAGGACCAGACACAGGGCCAGCAGCAGGGCCGTCAGCACCGGCAGGGGAAGGACGCGGGACAGCGGACGGAAAAAGACGGAGGGGACGCGGGCGCACGAAAAGACACCCCGCCGCAGGGCGGGCATACCGAAAGGCACGAGAAGCATGGGAACCTCCGAAGGAGGCAGGCGGGCAATTGGCGAGGCGGCGGCACGCAAGGGGGCGCCCGGCACGGCCCAAGACATCCGGCAGGTCCTTGCTGGTGTGGCGGGCGCGGTTGACGCGACTGCCACGGCGGACACGGCGTGTGGTTGGGAAGGCACGGGCGCGCGAAACGTGGCCGCCGGTCCCGGAAGGGCAAAAGCCCCGTTGCCTTCCGGGCATGGTCGATGACGCGTCAGGCAGGTCTTCCGGCTTGCCCGACCTGCTCCGGCCTTCCCGGACCGTGGTCCAGTGGCGCTCTGGGGAGCAGGCGTTCTCGCGGGCTTACGGCGGCGGGTCCGCTCCCGATTCACACGGGATTCCCTATCAAGTCCGATGGACACCTGAAGACCCATGGATAGGCCCCGTGCGGCGGGACTGTCAAGCAACAGGGGCGGCCGGGTGGCGGGTGCGCGTGCGTGGGGCACGATGAGACAGGCTTTGTGCCCAAACCCCTAGCCGAAACCTGCCGGTTCGTGTATGTGCATGTATGATCGGGTTTAGTCTTGTTTGGTGGAATCCGGATTAAACATGTCAGGGTTATTTTGTAATACACGAGTAATACGAAACTAATGGGGTTGGCATCTCGGTTGCAGTGTAGGCGTTAGTCGCACGCCCGAATCCGGATTGTCCGGACACAGCCGGATTGCCGGGCGTGAGCACCCAGGGGTTTAAGAACATGCCGACAATCCTGAATAAACCAGGCCACGCGGCGAGCCCCGGAACGAATTTACGGACGGAGATGGGGAATCCGGAAAAGCCGGACGATATGCGGCGACACCGGATAAAACAGGCTGAACGCAGGCGGGGCGCGCCCGGAATCGGATTCCGAACGGCATTCCCGCACAACGCAAGGACGGAGTCGCAGCGCGCCTTCGCCAACATGGGGAGATAGCCATGGTTACGCAGAACACCACCACCACGGGTGCCGCAGCGGCGGCCCGCCACATCCAGCTGACCCAGCCGCAGGCAAACCAGCAGATTGTCATCGACAATATTGCTGGCGCGGCGCTGGATATGGGCTTTCCGTCCGAGGCGGCACAACTGGAGCAGTCCGGACAGGACCTTGTGTTCCTGTTCGAGAACGGCGGCCGCATCGTCCTTTCCAACTTTTTCGGCCTGTTCGAATCCAACCAGCTGCCCGCCTTCAACCTTGAAGACGGCCAGTCGCTGCCGGGCGACGCGTTCCTCGCGGCCCTGCGCGAAGACCTGCTGCCTGCCGCCGGCCCCGGCGCGGGCGCTGCCGCAGGCAGCGGCGGCGTGGGCGACTACGACGACAACGCGGGCGACCTGATCGGCGGCGTGGACCGCCTGGACCCGCTGGGCACCACCGGCATCGGCACGGCGGCCCTGGCGGCCATCGAGGATGAAGGGCCCGACGCCATCGACACCGTGCCCACCCTGATCATGACCACCAGCGCGCTCACCGTGTACGAATCGGACCTGGGCGACGGCAGTTCCACCTACCAGGGCACCACGGAAGGCGGCATAGCTGTTTCCGGTTCCTTCGCCATCACCGCGCCCGATGGCATTGGCTCGCTGACCGTGGGCAACAGCGTGTTCTCGGCGGCGGATCTCGCGGCGCTTGCCGGGGGCACCCCGCTGGCCGTTGATCTTGGTGCGCAGGATGCGTACGCCGACATGGTGCTGACCGGCTTTGACGGCACCAACGTGCTCTTCACCTATACCCTGGTGGACGACAGCACGCATACCCTGCTGACCCCCAGCGCGGAAGACCGCATCGAAACCGTTACCGTCATCATCACCGACGCCGACGGTGACTCTTCCCTTCCCGGCACCCTGACCATCACCATCGCGGATGACGAACCGCTCATCGGCAAGATCAACGATCCCAACCCCGAAGACGAAGTCATCCCCGACGACTACCCCGAACTCGGCACCGATGGCGTTGTCGAACACGTCTTCAGCAATGGCGAGTTCAACCTGAACTTCGACCTGACCAACGGCAGCGTTCCCGAGCTCAACAACGGCATCGTGGACCTGCGCGTGGACGGCGGCACTCCTTACTTCCGCAACGGCGCCGGGCTTGGCGTGACCTACGACGGCAACCACGTGCCCGGCGATTCGCCCGACCGCGAGAACGAACTGGGCCACCGCGACGACAAATGGTTCCATGAGCAGGAAGGCGTGGTCTTCAAGCTGGACGGCGTGGCTGACTCGTTCAGCATGGGAACCTCGGCGTTCTACAAGGGCGAGGGCGGCTCCGGCGAAATCGGCAAGGTGCTGTTCTTCCTGGGCGACGAACTTGTCGATTCGCGGGTGATCTTCGCCAACCAGCCCGGCGACAGCTACAACTTCACCAACCTGGACAACGGCGGGCTGTTCGACCGGGTGGTCATCATCGGCCTTGACTACCAGCACATGCCCAGTTTTTACGGCAGCCACGGGCACGACGTGCCCTCGGTCGGCGACAGCAGCGACTTCTACATCACCAACGTCGGCTTCCACATCGTGTCGGAAGTGGGCGTTGCCCACGGCGACCTGGACTTCACCTACGGCGCGGATGATCGCGGATCCTTCGACCTGACCTGGGCGGGCCTTGCTACCGAGACCCCGGAAGGGCAGCCCGAAGTGGCCGTCGCGCTGGACAGCTCCGATACCTCGTCCGACGGCATCTGGACCTGGGATGGCCAGCAAGTGAACGTTGTCGTCGAAGGTGAAGGCCGCATCGTCGGCTACATCGTCGGCGAATCCTCGGGCGACGAGATCAGCACTTCGGAATCGGTTTCCAACATCGCCTTCGTGCTGCAAGTCGATCCCGACACCGGGTACTGGACCTTCACCCAGAACGTGCTGCTCGATCTGCCCGACAGCGCCGGTGGCAAGCTGACCTTCAACTACACCATCACCGACAGTGACGGTGACACGGCGTCCTCGTCCTTCAACGTGACCATCATCGAAGCCGAGCGCACCCCCGACATCGACATGCCCACCGAAGCGCATGTGGTGCACGAGTCCGGGCTGTTCACGCCGTGGGCCATCGGCACCGACGCCGGGCACGACGCCGTCGTTGCCTCGGGTACCTTCGTCGTCGACATGCAGCACGAGGACTTCGCGTCCGTCACCGTGGGCGGCAAGACCTTTGCCTCGCTGGATGACCTTGACGCGGCCGGGCCGCTGTTCATCGGCGCCAACGGGCTTGTGGTGGACAACCCGCTGCTGGCCCACGCCGTGCTGGATGTCACCGGCGTCACCTATGACGACGCCACCGGCAAGTACACCGTTGCCTACAGCTACACCCTGTACGACAACGTCAGCCACACCTTCCCCGACGGTACCGAAACCGGCGACGTGATTCCCATCAGCGTCACCGACGTTTCGGGCGATTCCGCCTACGCTTCCCTGACCATCACCATCGTGGACGACGTGCCCATCGCGCACGACAACGTCGCGTGGGTGACCGAAGATGGCGGGCACGACTGGAATCCGTACACCGACGACGACACCTCCGGCAACGTCATCACCGGCAACATCTTCTGGTTGCCCGAAATGGGCGACGACCAGCAGGGCGCGGACGGCGCCAAGGTGTCGAACATCCAGTTCGGTTACCATTCCGAAGGCGTGGACGCCAACGGCGAGACCATCAACGGGCTGTACGGCACCCTGTTCATCAAGGCCGACGGCAGCTACACCTACACGCTGAACAACGGCAACGACGCGGTGCAGCACCTCATTCCGGGCGAAACCCTGAAGGAAGTCTTCACTTACACCCTGAAGGACGGCGACGGCGACACCGACACCGCCAAGCTGACCATCACCATCAACGGCGCCAACGACAAGGTGGACATCGGCTGCATCAACAGC